>Ga0209536_100012780_pt1 | contig 12175 bp, 12 predicted proteins | sample DeeMarSeWOR28_12_FD_187461 | JGI IMG/M metagenome (GOLD analysis project Ga0209536, IMG submission 187461) | Marine sediment microbial communities from White Oak River estuary, North Carolina - WOR-2-8_12 (SPAdes) (version 2) | ecosystem: Environmental > Aquatic > Marine > Intertidal zone >...
GTACTGGCTCCTGGTCGCCATCCTCGCCGTGCTGCGGGAACTGACCGAGAGGGCGAGACCGCACAGCGAGGAACTGGTCGCCGGGCTCGAGATGTGCGCTCGCGCCGACGACGCCTACGCACGGGCGCGGTTCGCCATTGAGGCTGATGGTGTAGTACCCGGTATGGTGCCGTGTCGGCGCTGCGCGCCGGCTGAGTCACGGCCACCCGAGGGTGACCGCGGCGTCGCCGTTGGAGCAACCCGCAACGAAGCCGTGATGACGATCGTGCAAGCGGTCCATCCACTGCTCCTGGCTGAGAGCGAGCCCCCGGTTCCCTTCGACCTCGAACTGTCACCGGCGGAGTTCACCGTTCTGCTCAGCGGTCCCAACGCGGGCGGGAAGACGGTGCTGCTCAAGGCGGTCGGCCTGACGGCTGCCCTCGCCCAGTGCGGTGTGATACCGCCCGTGGGAAAGGGTACCGTGCTACCGGTATTTCACTCGATCTACGTGGATATCGGCGATCACCAGTCGATAGCCGCCAGTCTCTCGACGTTCAGCGCTCACGTCGCCGCTCTCAAGGAGATTTTGTTGGAGGCGGACGCCGGAGCCCTGGTATTGCTGGATGAGATCGGCGGTGGCACCGATCCAATCGAAGGGGCCGCCCTGGCCGGCGCCACCTTGCTGTCGCTCAACGACCGTTGCAGCACGACCATTGCCACGACCCATCTGAGTGAGCTCAAGGAGATGGCTGCCCGCACCGAGGGCGTGGTCAATGCCTCGCTGGAGTTCGACACCGAAACGCTGGCGCCGACCTATCGGTTCGTGAAAGACCGTCCCGGGAGATCGTTCGGCCTGGCGATCGCGCGTCGCATGGGTTTCCCGACGGAGGTCATCCGGCTGGCCGAGGAGATGCAGCCACAGGAAGCCAGATCTCTCGAGGCGATGTTGGCCGATCTGGAGCAGAGAGAACAGGGTCTGGTCGTGCGGGAGCAAGACGTGGCGGTGGCCCAAGCCCGGCTCGAAAAAGCGCGGGCGGAGGTAGAACGGCTGCGGGAAGACCTGGGGTTGCAGCACCGAAGAATGGAGCAGCGGGAGCGGGATCTGGAGCGAGACGGCAGGGGGCAGGCACGCAGTTACTTGTTGGATGCGCGGCGCCGGGTCGAGGAAGCTCTGGGAATCGCCCGTTCGGCGGCCACGCAGAAAGCCGCAAAAGAAGCGCGCCGGTTGGTGGAGGAAGGGGTGAGGCGGGAGGGCGATGCCTTGAAGCGACTGGAGGAAAAGGCGCAGGCCAAGGGGTGGCGGGTCAAGAAGCAGGGAGCTGGGAGAGGCGAGCTGGGAGCGGGGCCGGGCGCTGAGGGCGCAGGATCCAAGCGGACCGCGCATGTATCGGGAAGCGAGCGGATCATGTCCGCTCCCCGCTCTCCGCTCCCCGCTCCCGATCTCGAAACCGCAGCTTCCGAGATCGACATCAGAGGCCTGACCGGCGACGAGGCCGAATCGACCCTCGTACTGGCGCTCGACGCTGCGGTGGCGGCTGATCTGCCGTGGCTCCGTATCATTCATGGTAAGGGGACCGGGGTGCTGCGCGTCAGGGTGGGACAGGTACTGCAACGTGACAAGCGAGTGGCCGGCTTCCACCTGGCACCCCAGGAGCAGGGCGGCACCGGCGTGACGGTCGTGGAGTTGGGTTCGTGAGCGGCATCCCAGAAGAACTGATCGAGCGCGTGCGCGACACCGCCGATATCGTGGAGATCATCGGCGAGCACGTGGAACTCAAGCGAACCGGAACCGACTACCGCGGACCGTGCCCGTTTCACGGCGGCAAGCATCGCAACTTCGCGGTCATACCAAAGAAGCAGATGTTCTATTGCTTCGTGTGTCATGAAGCCGGTGACGTATTCACCTTCTTCATGAAGCGACTGGGACTGGAGTATCCCGCGGCGGTTCGTGCGGTTGCGCAGCGGTTGGGCATCTCGATCCCCGAGCGCCCCACGGGCGGTCCCGATCCACGTGAACCGCTGTTCTCGGCGGTCGCGGTCGCCGCGGACTGGTGCACCCGGCGGTTGCTCACTGCGGACGACGCCGAGGCCGCCCGCAAGTACCTGGCGCAGCGCGGCATCGATCCGGAGCGGGCCGGTCTGCTCGGGTTGGGCTATTCTCCCAAGGGTGATGAGTTTCTCGCTGCCATGGAAACGCTCGGGATCGAGCAGCAAGTCATGCTCGATGCGGGACTTGCCGTCAGACGCGAAGACGAGAGCGTGCGACCCCGGTTCTGGGGCCGGCTGCTGTTTCCAATTCACGACATCCGAGGGCGAATCGTGGGCTTCGGCGGTCGCGTCTTGGGTACCGGGGAGCCGAAGTACCTCAACTCTCCCGACTCAGAGGTATTCCACAAGGGCGCACTGCTGTACAACCTGCACAATGCCAAGCAGGCGATTCGCCGTGCTGAAAGAGCCATCGTAGTCGAGGGATACTTCGACGTGCTGCGCTTGGTGGAAGTCGGGATCGAAGAAGTGATCGCACCGCTCGGTACGTCGCTGACCGAAGACCAGGCGCGCCTGCTCAAGCGTTACACCAAGAACGTCGTGTTGGGCTACGACAGTGACTCGGCAGGTCTCAGAGCTACGTTCCGAGCTGCCGATGAGCTGCTTCGTGCGGGTCTGCGGGTCACTGTCGCCACGTTGCCGGAAGGTGAAGATCCCGACACTTTGGCCGTGCGTGGTGGAGCGGCAGCCGTACGCGAGCTGCTGGACGACGCCCTGGATGTGCTGGAGCGGAAACTGCAGCTGCTCGAACGGAAGGGCTGGCTGGGCACTCTGTCGGGTCGCAGAAAAGCGCTCGATCGCTTGCTGCCCACGATCAGATCCGCTGCCGACTCAGTCACGCATGATCTATACGTGGGACGCACGGCGGAGGCTCTGGGGATTTCTCGGGAGTCGGTCGAGCGTGAGGCTACACTGCGCAATGCTACGCGGCTGCGAGCGGACCGGGCGGGCCCCAGGCAGCCTGGCATCGACGCGATGAGCTCTGAGGGATCGCGTTCCGCGGGCGGGTCTCCCGAACGCGAGTTGCTGCGAGTGATGCTGCATGCACCGCAATGGAGGCGCCGTATCGAGGAGTCGTTGCCACGAGGCGTGCGGTTTCAGGAACCCGAAGGCCGGTTGCTCGGTGTCCTATCCGCGGCCCAGGCCGAGGTAACCGCAGCGGAGATCCTCGAAGCGGTGGATGGAGCAGCGCGAACCGTGCTGGCCGAGTTGGTCGGACAGGGCCTAGGTGAAGGGAACGTTGACGCCATAGTAGAAGGTGCACTGCGTAGTCTCGAGAATCGCATGCTGAACGAGAAGAAACGTGCCGTTGCGCGCAAGATTGCTGTGGCTTCAGAGGAGGAAAAGGTGAAGCTGCTACAGGAAAAGGCTGCATTGAATGTCGAGTCAAGAAAGCTCAGAATACACGACTGGAACGTAATTCGCCGAGGAGGTAAGACAGGTGCAGGTTGACCTAGACGTGTTGCTGGATTTGCAGGACAAGGACATCGCCGTGAGGCAAGCGAAGGACCGGCTCGAGGCGCTACAACCCAGGATCGATTCGATGGACGCCAAGTTGTCGGACGCGGAAGAGGCCTTGCACAGAGCCCGTGAGAATGCGGAGCAAGCCGAGGAGCGTCGGGCCGAATTGGAGGGACGGATCGAGAGCTACCGGATAATGCAGGAACGTCGCCGGCAACGTCTCGAGTGGGTGAGCGGCGGCAAGGAGGCGTCGGCCATTATGGCCGAACTGGATCTGGCGCGCAGCGTTTTGGCTAAGGAAGAGGCCCAATGGATCCGTTCGGCCGACCAGGTTCAGGAGGCCGAGAAGCTCGTTGCCGAGGCGCAGGCGCTGGTCGATCAGACCAGGGAGGAGCAGGCGCCGGAACGGGAAGAACTGGCGGCGGCCACTGCCGAAATCGAGCAGGAGATCGCAGCGGCCGCGGCCGTCCGCGACGATGCGGCCAAGCAGGTCAAGCCACGGATGCTCGAGCTGTACCAGCGGATCCTTCGGGGACGCGCTCCGCGGGCTCTGTATCCGTTGCGTGCCGGGGCGTGCGGTCACTGTTATACGGCGGTTCCGCTGCACCGGCGGCAGCAGATAGAGAACGGACAAGCGGTCGAGGCCTGCGAGGCCTGTGGCGTTCTGGTCTATAAAGACCGAGCCGAATGAACGCTTGCCGCTGGAAGGTGGTACCAACCCCTGATCCGTCCGAAGTGCAGCTGCTGTCATCCGCCCTCAACCTGCCGCCGACGCTCGCTACGCTGTTGGTGCAACGTGGCTATGCAACTCCCGGCGAAGCCAAGTCATTCCTGCGTCCCGCACTGGACAGCCTGACCGATCCGTTCCTGATCAAGGACATGGACAAGGCCGTGGCACTCGTGGCCAAGGCGGTGCGCTCGGGCACACCGATCTTGGTGCACGGCGATTACGACGTGGACGGCCAGTGCTCGGCGGCCTTGCTGACGCGTGTACTCGAACTGGCCGGCGCCAAGGTCGTTCCCTTTGTGCCGCACCGCTTGCGCGACGGCTACGATTTCGGGCCGGCGGGCTTGAAGGTGGCCGCTGAGAGCGGAGCATCTCTGGTGCTCACTTGTGATTGCGGTGTGTCAGCCACTGAAGCGGTGCAGCATGCCAAGGACATGGGCCTCGCAGTCGTCGTGACGGACCACCACCTGACACGGGAATTGCCGCCGGCCGATGCGATCGTCAACCCACGGCGCGAGGATTGTGACTCGCCCAGCAAGGAGCTGTGCGGTGCTGGCGTCGCCTTCAAGCTGGTCCAGGCCCTGTGCGGTGAGCTCGGTCTGCCCGCCACGGTCCCGTTTCACTTTCTCGATCTAGTCGCGCTCGCGACAGTGGCCGACATCGTTCCCCTGGTCGGTGAGAACCGAACCCTGGTGCGGTTCGGCCTCAAGATGATGGAGCAGTCGCGCTGGGCCGGCGTACGCGCGTTACTGGACGTAACGGGTCTAGTCGGTAGGCCGGTCCGTGCCGGCCAGGTCGGATACGTGCTTGCGCCGCGTCTCAACGCCGCCGGCCGCATCGGTGAGTCGATGGAGGGACTCAAGCTGCTGCTCACCGACGATCAGCGGACCGCACACGACCTGGCCGTATCGCTCGATACCATCAACGCACGGCGCCAGGAGATCGACGAGCGGATTCTGGCTGAGGCCGTCGACGAGATCGAGCAGAGTGTGGATCTGGGCCGGTATCACGGCCTAGTCCTGGCACGGGACGGCTGGCACCCGGGCGTAATCGGCATCGTGGCTTCTCGAGTCGTCGAGCGATATCACAGACCCACCGTCTTGATCGGGCTGGAGGGGGACGAGGGGAAGGGTTCGGGCCGCAGCATCCCGGGCTTCAACTTGCACGAGGCCCTGGGGCAATGCAGCGATCATCTCACACGCTGGGGTGGGCACAAAGCCGCAGCGGGCCTCACGGTTCGGCGCGATCGCGTTGAGCCGTTCCGGGATGCGTTCAATCAGGTCGCCGTGTCAAGAATCCCGCCGGACGAGTTGGTCCTCACTCAGCGGGTCGACATAATCGGCTCTGTACGCTCTCTGAATGATGACTTGGAGCGCCTGATGAGACATCTAGAGCCGTGCGGCCCCGGCAACCCGGCGCCGGTGCTGGGTGTCCGGCGAGCTAACGCCAGGCAGCCCACCACCGTCGGAGCCAACCACATCAAGTTCACGTTGGACGACGGTAGCGACACCATTCCGGCAATCGGATTTGGCTGGGCCGACCGGCTGGATGAGGGCTGGTGGCGCGGCCAGATCGACGTCGCGCTGCAGCTGAGCCGCAACGAGTGGCGTGGGACCAGTACGTTGCAAGCGCGGGTCGTGCATATCAAGTCGGCGGACTGATGCGGATCACCGCTGGGGAGTTCAAGGGCCGGCGGCTCACTCCGCCCTCCGATCGCAGGGTGAGAGCGACCACGGAGAAGGTCCGCGAGGCATGGTTCAACATCCTCGCACCCGCGATCACGGGCGCGCGCGTCCTGGATCTGTTCGCCGGGTCAGGGGTGTTGGGCCTCGAGGCGCTCTCGCGCGGGGCGCATCACGTCGACTTCGTCGAGCTGTCCGACAAGTCGATCGGCACCATCAGGGCCAACATCGCGGTACTGGGGGTCAAGCCGAGGACCCAGCTTTACCGCGGTGACGCCCTCCGGTTTGCGCAGCGTCTGGCTGAAGGCGCGTACGATGTGGCGCTGGCCGATCCGCCCTATACCACGGATCAAGCAGTGCGCTTGTTGGAGGTTTTCCGCCGCTGTACCTTCGCCCGGGTGCTGAGTATCGAACATCGGGCTTCGCTGGACTGCCCCGGCGACGAAACCCGTCGCTACGGCGACGTTGCTCTAACCTTCTGTTATGGATCATGGCACGGATAGCGATATACCCAGGCTCGTTCGATCCCGTGACGCGAGGCCACGAAGACATAATCCGTCGCAGTCTCGTGTTCGTCGACAAGATCATTGTCGCCGTCGCCGTCAACCTCTCCAAGCAGCCGTTGTTCTCACTGGAGGAACGGCTAGATCTGCTTGAGGAGGTGTTGCGGGATTTCGAAGGGGTGGAAATAAGATGGTTCGACGGCCTGTTGGCCAAGTTCGCCCAGAAGAACGACGCGTCCTTGGTGATACGAGGCCTGCGCGCCGTGAGCGACTTCGAGTACGAGTTCCAGATGGCGCTCATGAATCGGCAGCTGTTCAGCGAGTTGGAGACTGTCTTCCTGACTCCGGCCGTCGATCTCACCTTCCTGAGCTCGAGTCTGGTGCGGGAAGTAGCAGAGCTGGGTGGAGACGTGAGCGATTTCGTGCACCCGACGGTGGAGCGGGCGCTGGCGGAGAAATTCACAGAGTGAGTTTTCGGCAGGATCTGCGCGGTCGGGCCGCGGCAGTGGGAGGCAGGTTGGTGTTGGCGGAGGGTTGGGATGATCGCGTCAGAGAAGCCGCAACCGCCATCACTGCGCAGGGCATGGCGACGGTACAGGTTCTGGACCGGCCGCTCGACGGCGACGCCAGGGTCCAACGAGTCGCCGACCTCCTCACCGCCCGGAAGCCGGAGCGGGTTGCGGATCGGGCCGCTGCCCTAGCACTGGCCGGCGATCCGATCCGGCTTGCCGCCGGGCTGGTGGCTTTGGGGGAGGCCGATGCCGCCGTGGCCGGTGCCACTTGTCCCACTGCGGATGTGATCCGGGCTGGGCTGTGGGCCATCGGGGTGGCGCCGGGAGTGAAGACCGTGAGTAGCTCGTTCTACATGTTCTGTCCGTCCTGCCCCAGTTGGCCGCGTAACGACGACCGCGAGTCCGGAGTGGGAGACGTGGTGCTGACCTTCACGGATTCGGCTGTGGTGCCGCATCCCGATGCCGATCAGCTGGCCGAGATCGCTCTGGCCGCCGCGCGAGACAGGCGTTTGGTGGTGGGGGATGAGCCTCGAGTGGCGTTTCTGTCCTACAGCACCATGGGGAGCGCAGCAGGTCCTGGCGTGTCGAAGGTGCGCCAGGCGGTGGACCGCTTCCGCCAGATGGCGCCTGACGTGGCCTGCGACGGTGAGGTGCAGGGTGATGCCGCCCTGGTGCCCGAGGTGGCGCTCCGGAAGGCGGTCGAGTCGGAAACGGCGGGCCAGGCCAACGTTCTTGTGTTCCCTGACCTTGACAGCGGGAACATAGCATACAAACTGGTGCAGCGGTTGGCCGGCGCCAACGCCATTGGGCCCATCGTCCAGGGGCTCCGCCGGCCGATGGCCGACCTGTCGCGAGGCGCCACCGTGGACGACATAGTGGATGTCGCCGCCGTTGCCTTGTTGCAGGCGACGGGATCGCCCTAGCACGCAACTGGAGGGGCCATGAGCTTCACGTTTCGCAAGGATGAGGCAAAGGGAGTAGTTGTATTGGGTGTCGATGGCCAGCTCATCGTCGGGAACCGGCACGAACTGAAGCAGAAGGTTCTCGACGCGCTGGATGACGGAGAGCGCAAGTTTCTCATCGACTTCGCCAGCACCGGCTATATCGATTCATCCGGACTGGGTGTCCTGGTCTCACTTTCCAAGAAGATCCGGGAAGTGAATGGCGAGCTGCGCCTCGCCGGGTTGAACGACGATCTGCGCACTCTCTTCGAGCTGACGAAGCTTGATTCGCTGTTCGCCATAAACGAATCGGCCGAAGAGGCTCTGGCAGCGTTCTGAGGTGACGGCGCCTTTGCGGCTCAGCGTCCGGCGGAGTGAGCCACCCCCGCCGGAAGCGTCAGATCGTCAGATCGAGATCTCACTGCGAGTGCCCACCGACCTCGAAGTAGTCGAGGAGGCGGTGGATCTCGTTGCGCGCCATTGTCTGGCGAGCGGCATCCCACCTCGAGCTGCCCGCTTCAGGCTCCGCGTCGCCTTGTGCGAGGCGCTCTCCAATGCAATCGTCTACGGCAACCGGATGGATCCGGCGAAACGAGTGGACGTGAGTGTGGTGGTGACGGACACAGCGGTGTCGGTGCAAGTCCGCGATGAGGGAGACGGATTCGACCCGAGCGAGATTCCCGATCCCACCAGGCCGGACAGACTCGAAATGTCGGAAGGACGGGGCCTGTTTCTGATCCGCCAACTGGTTGACGAAGTCCGCTTCAATGAACGAGGTAACTCGATCTGCATGATCCTGCACCGCGCCTAGATCAGCTGAACGCCATCCTGACCGGACTCGGTACGTTGACCGCGTGCCGTGTCAGATTGTGGCGCTTTGGCCGTGGGCGGTTCAGGCCGGTTTTGGGATGTGACGGAATCACGGCGCCACCGGTCGAGGTCAATGACCACGGCGCAATCGTTCCGCTCGATCAGAGCCGTGTGCTCACTCCCGTAAGCGGCCTGAACGGTTACTGGTTCGAGGTGGCCCAATCACCGACACCGGTGGACACGGCGCTGCAGCTGGAGCCGCTCATTTCCGGGCTACTGCTCCGCGAACGCGACAGCCTCAAGCTGGCGAAGGCACTCGCGTCGCGTTATGAAGAGATCGAGCTGATCTACACCATCAGCGAGACGCTCGGCACCACGATTCACCTCGACGAGGCCGCGCAGAAGATCGTGGCGGCCGTGAGTCAGGTCGTGGGTGCACAGCGCGCTTCCATACTGGTCTTCGACCACGAAACCAACCAGCTCCACGCAGTTGCCGGAGTCGGGCGAGATGTGGGCCTGTTCGATCCCATCCCGGTCGACGATCGCTGCTCCATCGCCGCGCAGGTATTCCGCGAGCAGCGCATAATCTCGTACGATCCCCGTGATGCCGACGCGAAGAACCCGGGTTGCGGCGACGGCCGGAACTATCGCGGCACCGCGTTTCTCTCGGTGCCGATCTCCTATCCTCAGCCCGACGGGAGTCAACGGCCGGTAGGGGTCATCAACCTGACCGACCGCGCCGGGGCCGACGCGTTCAGTGGCGGGGAACGACGTCTCGTCTCGCTCATCGCCAGCCAGATAGCCGTGGCGATCGAGAACGCGCGCCTCGTGGTGCAGGACGTGGAACAGCAGCGCCTGAGACAAGAGATCACGCTGGCGCATGATCTCCAACTCAAACTCATGCCCTCACCCTCGGTGCTGGGCCCCAAGGTGGATGCGGCTGCTCGCTGCCAGCAGGCCGAGGGAGTGGGCGGTGACTTCTACAACTTCGTGCGGCTGCAGGATGAACGTGTGGGGGTCATGCTGGGGGACGTCTCGTCACACGGATTCTCGGCTGCCCTGATAATGGCCCTGGTGCTGTCGGCCGCCGGTATCCACGCCTCGGAAGCGGCTACGCCCGACGGAGCACTCCGCGCCCTGTTCGAGTCGGTTCGCAAGGAACTGGCGGACACGGAGATGCACTTGGCGTTGTTCTACGGGGTCGCGGATTGGCGCTCCGGCCGCCTGCGGTATTCCAACGCGGGGCACCCCCACGCATTTCGCCTGGGTGCCAACGGCGAGAGAGAACGGCTCGCCGCAACGAGTCCGCCCCTGGGATTGGCCGAGCGCGATGCAATAGGGGCCCGGAAGACAGCGTGGCAGGCGGGCGAAGATCTCCTGGTACTGTTTTCCGACGGCGTGGCGGATGCCAGCGACGAGTTAGGAGCCAGATTCGGTGAGGAGCGCATCTTGGACATCGTCGATGCCAATCGCCACTCACCCACCGCGGCCATCGTGGAGTCGGTCGCCGCGGCAGTGTCGGAGTTCGCGGGTGCGCCAACCGACGACCGCACCGTCCTGGTCCTCCGAGCCTGAGGAGTGGGACGCCGGCTCGGCCAGCACTTCCTGACGGATCCGGCGATCCTGGATCGGATAGCTGACGCAATCGACCCGGGACCTGAAGACGTCGTGATCGAGATCGGACCGGGGCGTGGAAGCCTGACGCGGCGTTTGGTGCCACGAGTGGCGCAGGTGATCGCCATCGAACGGGACGTGAGACTCGCCGCGCTGCTGCAAGGTGGGGGAGCAGTGAGCGGGGAGCGGGGAGCGGACGACGAAGTGGCCAGTCCGACGCCGGAGAATTTGCGCATCGTGCAGGGTGACGCACTCGAGGTCGATTGGCACGCTGAAATCGAATCAGGGGGGGGTGCATCCGTTATCCGCGGCCCGCTCCCCGCTCCCGCCTTTAAAGTCGTCGGCAACATCCCCTACTACATAACAACGCCCTTGATAGACAAAGCACTGTCGGCTCCACCGCCACAGGTTATCGTGTTTCTAGTTCAGCGCGAAGTGGCCGAGCGGCTTGCTGCTGCTCCCGGGACGAGGGCTTACGGGGCTCTCACGGTGGGCGTCAGGTCCGTGGCCGCGGTTGAGCGACTGTTTGTGGTGCGGCCCGGATCGTTCACTCCCCCGCCACAGGTGGACTCCGCGCTGGTCCGCATCACTCCCGCGGCCAGCCCGCTGCTGTCCCACGATGAGATGACCGGCTTCCGCAGCTTCAACACTGCACTGTTCTCGCAGCGCCGCAAGCAGCTGCGCCGGATCCTGCGCTCGATCCGCCAGACGGGCGTCGCAGAGATCGAGTTGCGCCTGGGCCGGCTCGGTATCGATCCGATGGCCAGACCCGAGACACTCTCGCCGGAGGACATCGTTTGCCTGTTTCGGGACTTCGATCGTTGACCGTGTGAAACAACAGTGTATGTTGTGAAAAAATTCACAAAAGGCAATGCGCAAGATCTCTGAATCCACGGTCCGGCGGCTCTCGGTCTATCTGAGGCTGCTCGAAGAGTTTGAAAGATTGGGGAGGGCCACCGTCAGCTCGGACGAGATGGCGCAGCGTGGCCACACGACTCCCGCCCAGTTGCGCAAAGACCTGTCGTTCTTCGGCTCGTTCGGGAAGCGTGGGTTGGGCTATGACGTGGCCGAGTTGAGCGACCGCTTGCGAGAAATCCTCGGTCTGGGCAGGACCTACCGCGTCACAGTGGTCGGGGCCGGCAAGATCGGGAGCGCCTTGGTCCAGTACCGTGAGTTCGGTGAGCGCGGGTTTCACATAGTCTCGGTGTATGACAACGACGAGGCCAAAGTCGGGCGGTCGTGGGACCGAGTCGACGTGAGGCACGTGCGCCACCTCGAATCGGACCTGCGGGTCGATCCAGTTGACATCGCCGTTCTGGCCATACCGCCGCAGGTTGCCCAACAGACCATGGATCTCCTGGTCGGTGCAGGGGTCAAAGCCGTGCTCAACTTCGCCCCGGTGCGGTTGTCGCATCCCGACGACGTGACAGTCCAAAATGTGAACATGGCTCTCGAACTCGAGACGTTGAGCTACGCGCTGAGAAACGGCTAGATTGACAGCATGCCAACGGTGCGTGTGACTTCTGAAGTCGGCCCATTACGGGCCGTCTTGGCAAACACCCCTGGCAATGAACTGCTGGCGGTCACCCCTCGAAACCGCAGTGACTACCTGTACGAAGACCTGATCGATCTCGAGCAGGCCCAGCGCCAGCACCGCCGTCTCGAGAGGGCGCTCATCGCGATCGAAGGCGCGGAACCGGTTCGCGGCGGACGCGGACCGCGTTGCAGGGAGCGTCTGCTGCGAAGGGACGATCTCTGATGGCCGAGGGAATCCAGGGTCGTCCTGGCGGATCGCTGGTCGATCGCGCACTGGAATACTTGACGACAGGCCCGGCAGATAGTGCCGCGCTGGCCCGGGACGTCATGGGTCTGCGGCAGGGGCCTCCGTTAGTGGCGGACC
>Ga0209536_100012781_pt1 | contig 12175 bp, 12 predicted proteins | sample DeeMarSeWOR28_12_FD_187461 | JGI IMG/M metagenome (GOLD analysis project Ga0209536, IMG submission 187461) | Marine sediment microbial communities from White Oak River estuary, North Carolina - WOR-2-8_12 (SPAdes) (version 2) | ecosystem: Environmental > Aquatic > Marine > Intertidal zone >...
GGGCCGTCACGCTACTGTCGACCCCGCCGCTCATTAATACGGCTATCTGTCGCGTGCGATCCTTCTTGGGTCGCCACCGAGCAAAGCTCGGCTCCATTAGCTTCATGGTGCGGTTTTCTGCTTTCATACACGATAGGTTCTTGTCCTAACGGTCTGCAGCAACGATAGCATCTACTGCCCACTTATCAAGAGTTTTCCGCGCCGGCTCTTCTCTGTAAGATGCTGAGGCCGGAGGCCGCGGCCTCGCAGGCTAACGAAAACCATGTAAATGGGCCGATAAATAGTAATGAACTGACGGCAGGGCATCGCCAATCAAGTGAATAGAGATCAAGGAGTCGAATAATGGATTGCCTTACCATCCTTGCACAGGCGACTAACAATGCAAACGCGGAGGCGGCCGAACAGGCTGTAGTGCCGATCGCCCGGTTTTGGCATCAGATCGATTCGCTGGGGATGCTCGAAGCGGTGACCTTCATATCCTTCGGAGTGGTCTGCCTTTTTTACGGTTGGCGCGTCTTTAAGATACTGGTTGTCATCAATTTCGGGCTCCTGGGGCTTGTCATGGGAATGGCGATGGTCGAGAAGATTGAAGGCTTGAACAACCAGCTTATGGGGGGGCTGGTCGGCATGGGGGTACTGGCGGTCCTCTCGGTGCCTCTGATGCGGTGGGCAGTCAGCATATTAGGCGCAGCCGCCGGCGGGATACTCACCGGAGGGATATGGTACGCCTGCGGTTTGCCCGAGCAGTATATCTGGGCCGGTGGCCTTATCGGGGTAGTTGCCGGCGGTATGATATCCTTTATCATTTTTAAAGTCGCTGTCATACTCTTTTCGAGTATGTGGGGCAGCGGCTTGGTTGTGGTGGGATCCCTGGCGGTCCTGCACAACTATTCGAGAACGGCAGAGCTCGTCCAGAGACTGGTTTTCAATGTAAAATGGTTCCTGCCCGTAGTTCTTATAGTGCCGATGGTGATAGGCGTAATCCTACAGCACAAGTTCCTGAAAAGCTCAAAAGACTGGGACCTGTGACGAGCAGTACGATCCTCCGGTTCGAGGACTCTACCGAACCCTCCTCGAGAGGCTTGAGGCGATCTCGGCTTTGCTTTCCCATTTGTGTGAGTCGATGCCCTCCGAGAGCGTTCCCTTAGAACGGCAGAGATCACGAAACATCTTGCACAAGAACCGTAGAATACTCATGTCGCAGCTCCGAGTCTTTTTCTTCTTGTAAGCTTCGCTGTGTGCGAGGTAAAGGGCTGCGAGCGTGATGCCCGCAGCCTTGACAATACGAGTAACTAGTTAGGGTCAATTTGACGCTTTGCGCTTTCTCCACAGGGCCAGCGAGCCAAACGTCAGCAGAGCGATCGTTGTCGGCTCCGGGATGGTCATGGCGCCGCTGAAACCGTTGCCGCCGGTAAAGCCGCCGGCGAGCATCTCGCTTAGGCTGCGATAGTTCGTTCCGCTTCCGCCCTGCAACGAGAGTTCGAAATCGAGCGTCGTCAAGCCCGAATTGGCGATCGCGGTCAGCACTGCCGAGCCGAGAGCTTTGCCTTCGTCGGTTACCAGCACGTCGGTCAAATCTGACGTGAAGCTGGTATAGAGACCGCCGACCGTTCCGACCGGGACCAGGTTGCCCGGATTGAGCGTGGCCTTGAGGTAGATCTTCGAATAGTCCTCGCTTCTGACGGTGAGCACGGAACTGCCCAGCGGTTTGACCTCGTAGCTGCCGATCGGCCCCTCGCCCACTGTCAGCGTGGGAACGAAGACCGACGCTCCAACCAAAGCATCGACATTGCTGGCCATGCCGGAATCGACCGCTATATACTGGTCGAAACTGAGCGTTCCGACGCCGTCGTAGTTCCAGCCACCGGAAGTACTACCTCCGGGACTGAACTCAATGCTCGGTGTCGCAAGCGCCGGCCCAGCTGCACAAAGCGCAAATGCAAGAATGATCATTGCTAATTTCTTCATCTTTCCTCTCCATGTACATGCCGCATTTCCGACCCTGCAGCCATTGACTCGGCGCCGCAGACCACCTGCGGCGACTCTGACAGTCTTGGCGATTGGTCGGATCATAGCTGTTGAACTTATTCAGTAATGATGTTGCCTGGCCAATGTATCCCCCCTTTCTGCCGATCAACGCTTCGATCCGCCTGGTGCTGCTGATCAATTTCTTAATGAACGATGATTATCTTTATCCCCTTCCGAAAGTTCTCAATTTCAGGCTCTCGCACAGAGACGGCTAACCGGACTTGAAGTTTGTCCGGCGCCGACTCTGTTTTCTCCCTCTCGCTAAAATCGCTTAAGCAGCGTTTCTTCTTCTGCCGAACAAGCCGAACGCACCGCCGAGGCCGAGCAGAGCTATCGTTGCCGGCTCAGGCACCTGTGCAATATAATCCTGGCTTCCGTTGAAAGAAAAGATTCTCAGATCCGCCTTCGGACCGGTGCCGTCCAGTTTGTGCAGCCAGCTGTTGGCGAGGTCCGCATCCACCCACTTGCTGGCAAAGCCGCCACTGCCCGCCGTGCCGTCGACCGTAACATCCCACTTGGCCGGGATTGCTGGAAGATCCTCGTAGACTATCTCCCATATCGCACTGGCAAAGGCCGATGCCTGACTGTTCTGCTTCCACGTGAACGGTCCTTCTGATGCCCAGCTCGAGTTATAAAACCGCCCCCACAGCTCGCTGATGTAGTCGGCTTTGGCTTCGCCCATCGGTCCGCCGAGAAAGCTCGTTGGCACGGGGCCGTCTTGAAGCTTAATGACGCTGTACTTCGATGTGATCGTGGGAACCGTCTCGGTGAGTTCGGTGCAGAATCCGGTGACAAGGCCGTTGTCCCAGAGTTTTCCTTCGCCTGTACCGGCGGTCTTGTCGAACGTATAGACGCCTGCGTAGACGTCGGCGCCTTGGAGTCCGCCGCCCCAGACGGTTATTGTCTCGCTTGCGGCATTGCCGGTGTTAACAATTTCCACGGTGCCGAGAGGATAAGCCTCAACAGCGCAGGGCAGAGCCAGAAGCAACGCTAGAATAAAAAGGGTCGCGGAAGTATTTTTCAACTTCATCATTTCCTTCTCCGCAAATGTAATGGCAAACACTATCTCGCTTACTGTCTGTCTGTGGACCACCCACAACAGATGGTTCGTTGCCGGCCAATCAACCGTGCTAAATCCGGGTGCTCAATAGAGGAAAGAATGAGAACCCCCCAGTCCAAATTAACCGCCCCAGAACTTACTAATTACACATAAGTGTACCGCATTCGTCCAGAAAAGTCAAGAGTTTTTGGCAGCGACATTGGAGCTTGGGCGAAGTTATTGTGACATGTGTCACTATGCAGTCGATAACAGAATTGTTTTGGGACGTGAACGCCTGATAGGGCGATAATGAACTCGGATTTCTTGCGCGAAGATGGTGGGACTTCGCCACACTTAAAGACGGTTCCTGCGCAAAACACGATTGTGCGGCTATGCAGAAGTTTGGGCCAAAAATGCGGGACCTGGATTGATGGACTGATATGACGGCGCAAAAAAATTGAGGGCTGACCCTGGTGACCAGCCCCCCATTTGAAGAAAGGAGTATTATGATGCCAAGCGGCGTCCAAACTATGCCGGATCTTCAGCCCCTTGACTACCTCGCATTTTCACTTTCTCTACCTAAAACATACGCGATATTTTGCTCAATGCCAAATGGGGTTCTTGAATTATTTCTTGTTGTGCTTTCAATACCACTTGATCACGGCACCGACCAAATCGACCAGTGTTTTGCCGTTGGCAGTGTCGTCATTGCTGATCTGCAGACAAAGCGAGTTTGCCTTTTGGGGCGTATCGACCGAACTTGTGACGTCCCATGCGTCCTTGGCCTCATTGTCTTGACCGCGCCGCACCGGGGGGGTTGTTGACGCCCAGACCACCGGTTTTTCGGGCCAGCCAGTCCCGACGTTCCAATACAATTTGCCGTCGCGAAACGACTCTTCTTCGAAGTGCTCGATATAGACAATGATCGAGACTATCGAAGCACCTGCCGGGATGGAAGCATCGACGAACTTATAGCATGTATACGAGCGAGGCTCTATTTCCATCCTGCTGTTGTTGCTGGTCTCGACCACACTGATCTTGTCTTTTACCGATAATGTGTCGGAGCCTTTTTGACTGAAACAGTCTGCCACGGTCAAGGTATTTGTCAACGGTGAGCTGAGGGACGTCACCGTAACAGTGAATGTCTGAGTGTCCCAGGCCCGGGTCGCATTGCTGTCAAAGACCCTAACCGCTATGTCAAACGCACCCGCCTGGGCGCTTGTCGGTTTCCACTCGATCAATCCCGTGTCTCGGTCTATTGTCATGCCTTTGGGTTTTTTGGTCAGAGAATAGATGAGCGAATCGCCAGGATCAGGGTCTTTGGCCTCAACATCGTAAGCGTACGGGGCCCATACCCTGGTTGTCTCCGGAGGCTTCGACGTTATCGAAGGCGCATCATTGACCGGATCGACTGTGACATTCACAGTTGCCGTGTCTGTTCCGCCGTTGCCGTCACTGAGCGTGTAGGTGAAGGTGTCGGTCCCGCTGAAGTCTCTGTAGGGGGTGTAAGCAAGCGTGCTGTCGGAGCCGATTGTTACCGAGCCGTTGGTCCCTTGGGTGGCGTTGATCACCATCAGATTGTCACCGTCCAGGTCGGTGTCGTTTGCCAGCACCTTGACGGTCGCTATCGGCGCATCTTCCTGCGTCGTTACGCTGTCGTCTTCTGCCTTGGGCGAATCGTTGACGGGCGAGACTTTGATCGAGACAGTTGCGACTTCGCTGTCGGCCTCGCCGTCATTGACCTTGAAGGAAAAACTGTCCGAACCGTTAAAGTTGGCATGCGGGCTGTAGGTCAACTCCGGCGCCGTCCCGCTAAGCCGCCCGTGCGACGGACCTGTTATCACGCTGAACGTCAGTTGATCGGCGTCTTCATCGCTGCCCGCTATTACGATTGATGTTGGCGTATCTTCCTGTGTCGTTACCTCGCCGGATTCGGCTGTCGGCGGGTGGTTGGCGGAGATCGCCAGCAGCACAAGGACCGCTATGACGGCGAGAACCGCCAGCACCGCAAAGACGATGAGTTTGCCTTTCATAATGCTCCTCCGTGAAAAGCTCAAAGGGCTTCTTCTTATAGAACTCTGTTGTTTCCAAAGATATCCGGATGGCACCCAAAATCCCTATAGGGCCACGAATCACCGTACGTCCGAGCCTAATATAGGATACACCCTTCTGGGCTGGTTCGCAAGCATATTTCTCGACATCTGGCTGAGCCATGCGATGCGACTGGCGCAAATAGTCGTCGCTTCCAACATCATGCGATGGGCGAACCTTTCGGAATTGCTCTGCTGGAAATATGCAGCATCGCAAGCGATTGACCTTTGACTTCTCGTCCGAAATGCGTATAATATCTGCATGTTGTCTGCATGCAGGTTCTTACAGGAAAGGCGGTGTGAGCCCATGAACAAGCGGCGAGGATTCACATTAATCGAGTTGCTGGTGGTGATTGCCGTCATTGCCCTGTTGATGGCGATACTCATGCCCGCGCTGCAGAAGGCAAAGGAACAGGGCAAGAAGGTCATCTGCAAGAACAACCTCAAACAGATCGGCGTCAGCTTGACCATGTACGGCTCGGAAAACGACGCCAAGCTGCCGCTCAACGCTGCCGGCAACTGGATGTGGGACATATCTTACGCCACTACCGATTACATAATCGCGACCGGCGGCAACAAGCACACCTTCTACTGCCCCTGCGATCCGACCAAGACGGCGGACATGGCGAACCTCTGGCAGTTCAGCCAGAATGCTCCGATCAGCGCCGATCCTGATTCGTTTTCCGAACCCGAAAACGGACGGGAAAACCAGTTCCGGGTCACAGGCTATTTCTGGATGATGGACACCCGCAACGGCAGGTCGTACCACCCCGAGGGCACGCCCGAAAAGCCCGAAAAAGACTGGGTCACCACGCTCAACTGCAAACAGCCGGCATCAACCGAACTCGTCACCGACGCGACTCTCAGCAACGGCCCCGATCCCGAGACCGCCAACTTCACCGAGGTCGCCGGCGGCACATACAGCCGATGGCAGATCTATGATCGCACCAACCACCTCCGGCACGGCAAACCTGAAGGCGGCAACATCCTCTACGTCGACGGGCACCTCGACTGGCGCCCGTTTAACGAGATGGCCGTTCGGGTCTCACCACCGTTTCATTGGTGGTAACCCCAAGTTTTTCACCTTGTCTTGCATTTTTTTGATTTACCGCCGAGTCCGCCGAGAACGCAGAGCTGAGGATCTATGGCCAGGTGACTGGAGTCCTCGGCCGAAGATCGGCTGTTGGCTTTGTCTTTCACGCTTCTCCCACGACCACAAAGGCATCAAGGCGCGAAATTATAGTTCTCCCGGTCAAAATGTCGCGTTTTTGCGCGGGTAAGTGGCTTTACAATAATAATGATCTTGATCGCGGGAATTTACTAAAGGGTATAGACCTCGACATTGCGTATTCCTCGTTCGGTATTGGATGTCCCAAGGCTATTTGCCTCCTGATTCCCTACTGTCTTGATACCCACCCCTGGCATCCTGCTTTGCCGCTCACCTTTCTTGCCTTCGCCGTTGTGCCTTTTCTAAGAGTCGATGATCTGTCTACGAAGGGTGAGCCAGTCCTCCGTCCTCCGATTTGGTCGATTTTGCCCTTGCAGGATGGCTTGGAGGGGCTTATACTATCGGGTTTATTTTGGATTATTGGGGTCCGATGCTCAAGAAATCGAGCATCCAGGATCACGAATCGAGAGTCGAGCCATGTTTGAGTCATTGACGGAAAAATTTAACTCGGTCTTCAAGTCGCTTTCCGGCCGGGGGCGGATTACCGAGGCGAATATCTCGGACGCCATGCGCGAGGTGCGCAAGGCCCTGCTGGAAGCCGACGTCAACTACAACGTCGTCAAGAAGTTCTGTAAGGACGTTACGCAGGCCGCACTCGGCGCCGAGGTCATAAAGAGCCTCCATCCGGGCCAGGTCATGATCAAGATCGTCAGCGACGAGCTGACCAAGCTGATGGGGCCGGTAGATACGCAGATCTATTTTGTCTCGCCCGGGCCTACCGTGATTATGTTGGCCGGCCTGCAGGGCGGCGGTAAGACCACGACGGCGGCCAAGCTCGCCAAATATCTCGTCTCCAAAGGCAAGAAGCCGCTCCTGGTGGCCGACGATCTGCAGAGACCGGCAGCTATCGATCAGTTGATCGTCCTGGGCCAGCAGTTGGAAATCGACGTCTACAGTGAACAGAGCAAGAACCCCGTAAAGGTCGCGAGAAACGGCGTCAAGCACGCCAGGGAAAACGGCCATGACGTGGTCGTGCTCGATACCGCCGGCCGGCTGCACATCGACGCCGAGATGATGGACGAGGTAGCCAACGTCGCAAAGGCGGTGATCCCACAGCAGATATACCTGGTCTGCGACGCGATGACCGGTCAGGACGCGGTCAACTCGGCCAAGGAGTTCAACGAGCGTCTCGAGCTTGACGGCATCATCCTCACCAAACTAGACGGCGACGCCCGAGGCGGAGCAGCTCTGAGCGTCAAAGCGGTCACGGGAAAGCCCATCAAGTTCATCGGCGTCGGCGAAAAACTCGACAAGCTAGAAGAGTTTCACCCCGACCGGATGGCCGGCCGAATCCTTGGCATGGGCGACGTCGTATCGCTGGTAGAAAAGGCCCAGGAGCATTTCGACGCCGAAGAATCGGTCAGGCTGCAGAAGAAGATGGCCAAGGGCAGCTTTGGCTTCGACGACTTCCTCAAGCAGATGCAGGCCGTCAAGAAGATGGGCGGCCTCAAAGACATGATGAAGATGATGCCGGGTATGGGCGGCCAGCTAGACGACCTGGACCTCGACGGCGCCGAAATCGGACAGATGGAAGCAATCGTTCACTCGATGACGCTCAAGGAAAGGCGCGACCCGGATCTGATAGATTTGTCCAGACGAAGGCGAATCGCCGCCGGGGCCGGCGTTCAGGTTCATGATGTTTCCGGCCTGGTAAAGACATTCAAGCGCAGCCGAGACATGCTCAAGAAACTCAGCGGCGGTGCCCTCGGCGGGCTCGGGACCCTGCTCAAGGGCGGCCTGAATATGGGGGCGCTTAGCCAGATGATGTCGTCGGGTCGAAAGATCAAGCAGCGCTCGAAGCGAAAAAAAGTCATAAGGCGCAGAGGAAAGATAAGAAAACGATGAGCAGCAAGAACATTAACCGTCGTGGTTTTCTAAGACTCGCCGGCCTGGTCGTTACCACTAAACCTTTGACGATGGACTGACGGGCGTAACCGCCCGTCTGGGGATTCGGATAATATGACGACAGCAAGGAAGATGACAATCGAGCAATACCTTCAAAAAGTCGCCCGCTTTTCGGATGACGAGTACGGCAAGCTCGTGCGAAATCAGTTCCAGGATATCGAAGGCGCCAGCGAGCTGGCGATGCTCGCCGCGCCGAGCGCAGAAGAGCTGGAGCAATTGAAAAAGGCAGTAGCGGTAATGACACCGGCCGAGAAGCTGAACGCCGACAGGCTTACCGATGAGCAGGTTCAGAAGCTCGCCGCCGACGCTCAGATCGATCCGGCGAATCTGGCGATCTTCTTCAACGGCTACGCGCTGAACTGCAAGCGTGTTTCATAGCTTGTTTGGACAGGATAATCCTGTTATTCTGTCAAGAATTGCAAACGTGTTTCGTGGCCGCAATGTAAAGGTCACGGGAATTGATGATAGAATAGAGAAAGGAAAAGAACATGGCAGTAAAGTTGAGAATGACGAGGATGGGCCGGCGGCATCGGCCGTTCTTCAGGATCAATGCGGTCGAGTCCCGTACGCCGCGTGACGGCAGAGTCCTGGAGAAGCTGGGTCACTACGATCCGCTCGTGAAGGACCCGACCAAGCAGATCGTGCTCAACCACGAGCGCACGAAGTATTGGCTCGAGCAGGGGGCGATCCCGTCCGACACAGTTGCGCAGATCCTGCTCCGCGAGGGGATCAAGAGCAAGCACGCCGAGCAGAAAGATGCGCGCAGGGCCAAGGCCAAGGCGATCGCCAGGACCAAAGGCGGGCCTTTTGACGAAACTGAAAGAATAGCGGCTAAGAAGGCAGCCGAGGCCCAAGAGGAAAAGGCCAAGGCCGAAGCTGAGGCAAAGGAAAAGGCCGAGAAAGCTGCTGCCGAGGCCAAGGCGGCCGAAGAGAAAGCCAAGGCTGACGCCGAGGCTAAAGCCGATGCCGAAGCGATAGCCAGAGCCGACGCCGACAAGAAGGCCAAGAAAGAAGCCGAAGCAAAAGCCAAGGCCGAGGCTGAGGCTAAAGAGAAGGCAGAAGCCGAAGCAAAGAGCGAGCCCGAAGCGGCCGAGGAGAAGCCTGAAGCAGAGGCAGCCGAGGAAAAAACCGCGGACGAATCCAAAGAGTGATAACCACAGACTACACGGATTTTCACGGATTGGCAAAGCAATAACAACAATGTAGGATGGGTCCGCCACAGGCGGATTGCCCATGCTGTTCAATACCGCATGGGCAGGAAATCTGCCCATCCTACCTTCTGATGGCAGGAGCGATGCGGGTAGATATCCTTACGCTTTTTCCGCAGGTTTTCGAATCGCCCTTGAGCTGCTCGATAATCAAGAGGGCTCAGGACAATGGTCTTCTCGAAATCGCTCTTACCGACATAAGAGACTTCTCTCCCGACAGCTATAGAAAGGTCGACGACAAGCCTTACGGCGGTGGGCCGGGAATGGTAATGATGCCCGGTCCGGTGTTTGACTGTTTCGAGCACGTCCAGAAGCTCCGGCCTGAGCCGGGCAGGGCGATCCTGCTCACACCGCAGGGCCGGCCTTTCAATCAGGCCAAAGCCGTCGAACTGGCCGCCGAAAAACGTCTTATCCTGATCGCCGGCAAGTATGAAGGGTTCGACGAGCGCATCCGCACCGGCCTAGGCGCCGAACAGATCTCGATAGGCGACTACATACTGAGCGGCGGAGAATTAGCTGCGATGGTAATCATCGACGCGGTGGTCAGACTTCTGGAAGGCGCTCTCGGCGATGAAGACTCGGCTAAAGACGATTCATTCAGCGCCGGGCTGCTCGAGTACCCACATTACACAAGACCGGAGATCTTCCGCGGCATGAAGGTCCCCGAGATTCTGCTCAGCGGCGATCACGCCAAGATAGCCGAATGGCGCCGCCAGCAATCTCTCGAAAGAACAAAGAAATGGCGCCCGGATTTGCTTGAGACTGACATTAGTTGAGTGACTCGAGGTCACCTCTCATCTCACAGCAATTCGCCCGTGCCAAGAGGCACGTCATCTCGACTGGAGCCGAAGGCGAAACGGAGAGATCTATTCAAAATGGACTCCTCCGCTTCATCATAACTTCCGTTGGGACTCCGGTCGGAATAACGACAGTGCGGAGCCCCATCCGGAGTGGCGCATATCAGAAGACAGGAACTGCAATCACCAGTCGGAAACATAGACGCCAGGCTCGACGACTAGCCAGGAAGCGTAACTGGGATCAGGATCAAATTCAGTGGTGACCATGCCCTCTATACCTATGTCAACGCGCCAATGCATGAAGCCCCCACCCCATGTGATTAGGACCCGCGGATTCCTGTTCTTGTCCGGCGCGACAATGACACGGGGCGGTTTCAGTGCTTTAAGTGATTTCGGCCATTTTTCACGCGGCAGCCTATTACTGTGAGGGATATAGTAATCTTCGTCGAGCGTCTTCAACCAAGCCCGTATGGCGGGGATGTCCGCCTTGCTTCTTATTCGGTCTCTAAAGCCATACAGAAAAGGCCCTGCGTCAGGCCACAATTGCAGTCTATGAGGGCCGAGAAACTGCATAACGAACAAGAGCACAAACAGCACCGGGATACTGATTTCCACAGCGAGCAGAGCTTTCTTCCTCTGACTGTGTCGCTTCCAACCGCTGGCCAATCGCCAAATACCGCTGCAGAAGCAGTAAACCAAGAAAACGGCAGTCGCTGGACACAGCATGCAAGTAGTCAACCAAGGGTGAAGGTTCAATCTCCCATACAGATAGGGAAACCCTCCCAGAGGAATGAGAAGGATACACAGTATGGGCAGAACAAACGTGACGATGTGAGAATCTTGCCATCTGCCGCGGGAGCTTTTCTTTTCTGCCCGTATGGGTTCAGGTCTTTCTTTCATGTCCATGTCTGTCCCGCTGCGCCGAGCAATCCCGGCTTTCTTTCTTGATATCTCCTCTCGTTCTCCTTATATCTATAGTAGATCAAAACGACGTCTCTGAGTCAATGCTCAGGACGTGCCACAACAGCGAGGTCAGAGGTGGAGAACGAGAGAATACTACTGCGCTGCCCGAAATGCGGTGGCGAAAATCCGCCAGGCGTCCGGTCTTGTTGCTCGTGCGGTTGTGCTTTGACACAGGTTGATGCGACAGATCAAAACACATCCACTAAGGTAAGCAGAATGGCGCTTGTAGCGCTCGTCGGCGCCCTCTGTGGCCTGGCACTGCTTGTGCCGAGTCTCATCGCCGTTGAGTTCCCGCGCGTACTCAGCCCCAGAACAAGATGGGTCGCCTTAGGCCATCTGATGAGTCTGATTGCCCTTAGTATTTCCTTCATTCTCGGGCTGATAGGCATGATCCGAATCGAACGAAGCGGCGGCAGAATCACAGGTAGAGCTTTTGCTGTCGCAGCGATTCTACTGACCATACTGGGCGGACTCCTGCCGATCTGGCTTATCATCGCACGCCGGCCACGAAGTGTAGCCTTTCGAATGGTCTGCGGCACGAACCTTTCAGGTATCGGCAAGGCGATGCTGATCTACAGCAACGATTACGATGACCAGTTCCCGCGCGCCGGCGGCAGGGAGAGCACGTGGGCTCAGAAGATACCTGACTGGACTGCGACAAGTCGATTCGCCGCCTACGGCCTATCGGCCAGCGGTGAGGGCGGCGTTGGAACCATCTCTTCGTGTCTCTACCTGCTTGTGAAGTATTCCGAGGCAACGCCCAAGTCTTTTATCTGCACAAAAGACAAAGGGATCACCGAATTCAAACCCAGCCGATCCAGAAGGCGCCACCTAGATTTGATTGATTTCTGGGACTTCGGCCCGGAGCCCTGGAAGCATTACAGCTTCTCCTATCACATGCCGTTTGGCGAGTATGC
>Ga0209536_100012782_pt1 | contig 12175 bp, 8 predicted proteins | sample DeeMarSeWOR28_12_FD_187461 | JGI IMG/M metagenome (GOLD analysis project Ga0209536, IMG submission 187461) | Marine sediment microbial communities from White Oak River estuary, North Carolina - WOR-2-8_12 (SPAdes) (version 2) | ecosystem: Environmental > Aquatic > Marine > Intertidal zone >...
TGGCGTGCTTAGCTTTGTCCTTATTTTAGGCTTTTGTTTGTTTTTCTTCTTTTCGCCGGCTTTTACTGTAGTAGCCAGCGCGGCGCCTATGCCTGACATTGCTGTTCTTGCGAAAAATTCGCGGCGATTGAATTGATTCGACATCATAATATTTCCTCCGATATTTGTTCCTGTTTTATTTGTTTGCAGATGATTTTACAGAATCCGACGGATTTGTCAATAATCAATAGTATTTAGCAGAATGAAAACCCTGGCGGAGTCGGGATTTGTTTTTTAGAATGGGGGCGGCGGAGGTGAGGATAAAATATTGATGCAAAAAGGTAATTATAAAGGAAAGGTAATGGAGATGAAAAGCAGGCTGTCGGTTTCGTTGATATTGTTCGTGTGCGTGGGCAGGTGGGCGGTTGCGGGTATGGCTGAGGGGGCGAGGGATCAGTTGGACCAATATAATGTAGTGTGGGAAATTCCCAGTAAGGATTCATCAGGATCGATGCCAATAGGGAATGGTGATATAGGGCTGAATGTATGGGTCGAAGAAGATGGGGACCTTTTGTTCTATATGAGTAAGACTGATTCGTGGAGTGAGAACGCACGGCTGTTAAAACTCGGTAAGGTGCGGGTGAAGGTGCGGCCGAACCCGTTTAGAAAAGGGATGGTGTTCAAGCAGACTCTGAAGCTGCGACAGGGAGAGATTGAGATAACAGGAGGGGCGGTGGAGCAGAAAGTTACGCTGCGGGTGTGGGTGGACGCTAATCAGCAGGTTATACGCGTAGAGGTTGAGAGTGAACAGGCATTTGATTTTGAGACTGAGCTGGAGGTATGGCGAACGAAGGAGCGGGAACTAAAGGGAGGTGAAGCGAACAGCGCACGGGGGTTAACGAGGGGTAATTATAAGATTATCGCATATCCTGATATTCTTTTGCCGGCCAAAGGTAACAGGATTGTATGGTATCACCGAAATGAGAAATCGTGTTATCCGATAACATTGAAAAATCAACATCTTGGCGAACTGCTTGCAAAGTATCCTGATCCGCTGATGGGGAGGATGTTCGGCGGATGTATGAAAGGTGATGGTCTAAAGGCAGTCAATAACCAAATCCTTAAATCAATAAAGCCGGACAAGCGATTTGTGGTTTCGATTTATCCATTGACGGCGCAGACTAAAACGAGCGGGGAGTGGCTGAGGCTATTAGAAAATCAGGTAAAGTCAATTGATACGATGGATTTGGAAACTGCGCGGGCGGCTCACAGAAAGTGGTGGGATGAGTTCTGGGATAGGAGCTGGATACGCGTTTCGGGTGAATCATTATCACAAAACATAACCACCAACACGCTTCCTTTGAGGATAGGGGCTTGCAGCAACGGTCAGAACCGATTTAAAGGATATATGTCGCGAGCGCGGGTTTTTAGAAGGGCTCTCAGCGAAAAGGAGGTTGAAGGCTTTGCGAAATATCCGAGTGCTGCGCCCGCTATCGGGCTTGTTGGAGATTGGAATTTTGAAGGTTCTATTGACGGCCTTTTTATTAACAAAATCGATCGTGAGCTTGGCGCAAGAATCGTTGGTGACCTTAATATCGTCGAACACGAGGGGCGGAAATGCCTGCGTTTCGGTGGTGATGGTTATCTCGAAGTGCCCCATAGTGCGAAGTTGAATCTAACGGAGGCATGTACATTAGAAGCATGGATTGCGCCGGAGAAACACGGCGGTGGCGGCGGGCGGATTATAGATAAGTCAAAGTCAGGGACATCGAACGGTTATCTTCTGGATACTTATCCGGGCAATTCACTGCGGATGATTGTGGAGGCGGGGACGCTTGTTTATGATGCGAAGTTCAAGCCGGGCCGGTGGGTGCATGTAGCGTCGACGTACGAGAGTAGAGGCGGACAATCGAAATTGTATATAAACGGCAAGCCGGTAGCTTCTTCAGGAGCCGAGGCGGATGCGTCTATTGTTTCGAAGGGGTATGTACTGCAGCGCTGGATAAACGCGTGCGGCGGGCGAGGGAGGTATCCTATCAAATTCAACGGCTCTATTTTTACGGTCGACGCGCGGATTGGCAATGAACATTATGACGGTGACTATCGACGCTGGGGTGGAATGTTCTGGTGGCAAAATACCCGGCTGCCATACTGGTCAATGATTGCGGCGGGGGACTTCGATTTGATGGGGCCATTATTTGGAATGTATAAGGACGTGCTCGGACTGTGTACGGACAAGACGAGGATTTATTATAAGCACGATGGCGCGTTTTTTCCTGAGACGATGTATTTTTGGGGGACGAACGGGAACTGCGACTATGGGTGGGGACATAAGGGGCCTGAAACAATTAACCAGTATATCCGGCGGGAATGGCAGGGGGGGATAGAGATTGTCTCTATGATGTTGGATTACTACGCGATAACAGGGGACGAGGAATTTGTGCGTGATACCCTTTTGCCGATAGCGGATGCGACTGTGACATTTTATGATGAGCACTGGGAACGGGATGAGAAGGGTAAGATACGCTTTGAGCCTTCGCAATCGCTGGAGACGTGGTGGAATTGCGTGAATCCGTTGCCCGAGGTTGCGGGGCTGAGGTATGTTATCCCGCGGCTGCTGGAGCTTTCGACTGATTTGGCGACGAGGGCGCAGCGGAGAGCATGGAAGAAGACGCTGGTTGACCTGCCGGCGATACCGATAAGAGAAGAAGATGGAAAGCGCTATCTACTTCCGGCAGAGAAGTACAGCAATAAGCGAAATCAGGAAAATCCTGAGTTGTATGCCATTTTTCCTTATCGGATTTTCGGTATTGGCAAAGGCGACATTGATATTGCCGTCGAGGCGTATAACCGGCGGGTACACAAGGGGACGGGAGGGTGGTACCAGACGGCGATACAGGCGGCGTATCTTGGGCTGGCGGAGGACGCGGCAAGGTTCGTGACGAAGAATTTTTCAACCAAACACGGTGGAAGCCGATTTCCGGCGTTCTGGGGGCCGAACTATGACTGGATTCCCGACCAGGACCACGGCTGCGTTACGATGACGGCGCTGCAGCGAATGATAATACAAACCGAGGGCAGAAAGATATTACTATTTCCGGCCTGGCCGAAAGAATGGGACGTTGAGTTCAAATTGCACGCACCTATGAAGACCACCGTGGAAGGCGTATATCGGGATGGTAAAATCGAGCGGCTGAAAGTAACACCGCGGTCGAGGGTGAGGGATGTAGTGAAGATGGAACCTCAGTGAAACGGCAGTAAATATTTACGGCAAACACTCATTGATTGGATTTCAGATAAAGAGAGAGACTGGTCGATATAAAGATTGGCCTGGCGTTATCGCGTTTTTTTATAGATTGGTCAAATGCCGGATATTTTCAAAAAAAGAATAGTACAGTTGTTGAAGCATTCCGATTATACGCCTTTGAAATTAGCGCAGTTAGCGAAGGCGCTGGGAGTGAGTTCCGAAGACTATCCGGAGTTTAAGACGGCTTTTGAAGAGATGCGCCGGGCCGGTCATGTTGTGATGGGGGAGCGGAACTTGGTCAGTTTGCCGGCGATGTCGGGCCGGGTTATTGGGACATTTCGTGCGAACGCGAGAGGGTTCGGCTTTGTTACGCCATTGGAGCCGAATGCGCACGGGGATTTATTTGTGCCGCCAAGCGCGACGGCCGAAGCTATGACCGGCGATATCGTTGCCGTGAGGGTTCGAAAAGAAGGCAAACGCGGCGGTCAGATGCGGTACCGTGGAGAAGTTGTTGAGATTCTGGAGAGGTCGCAGAACAGGTTCGTAGGGATGTTAAAGAAACGCAGCAACGGGTGGATAGTTTTACCTGACGGGGCGGGATTTGTCGAGCCGATATCCGTAGATGATGTCGGGGCCAAGGGAGCGAAAGAGAAGGACAAGGTTGTGGTCGAGATACTGTCATATCCGACGGAACAATACCTTGCACGGGGAGTGATTGTTGAGGTGCTTGGGAAAGCGGGCCGGTATGACAGCGAGATAAAATCTATAATCCATCAATTTCATCTGCCCAGCGAGTTTGATGAGGAGTGTAACGAACAGGCAAGGGAAGCTGCGACGGGATTTGATCCGGAGACAATCGAAGGCAGAGAAGATATAACGGGGAAAGTGATTGTTACGATAGACCCGCCGGACGCGAAAGATTTTGACGATGCGATAAGTATTGAGAGAGATGAAGAGGGCAATTGGGTGCTGGGGATTCATATTGCTGATGTGAGTAATTTTGTGAAGGCGGATTCGGCTCTGGATATAGAAGCAAAAGAACGGGGCAATAGCGTTTATCTGCCGGGCAAAGTTATTCCGATGCTGCCGGAAGTTTTGAGTAATGGGGTTTGTAGTTTACAGCCGGAGCAGACGCGGTTTGTAAAAAGCGTGTACCTGACCTATGATGAGGGGGGCAATGTTGTATCTCGGCGGTTCGCAAACAGCGTTATTAAATCGACGGAGCGGTTGACATATCAACAAGCGGACAGGATTTTGAAAGGGCATACAAAAGTTGCCAAACATGAGGCGGTTGAGTTAGTGAGGAATATGGAGAGGCTTAGCAAGGTTATCGAGAAGCGTCGGATTAAAAACGGGATGTTACATCTTGATTTGCCGGAGACTGAATTGATAATGGATGAGGCAGGGCAGGTTGTGGACGCCGAACCTGCCGACGATAGCTATCCCCACACCATAATCGAGATGTTTATGGTGGAAGCGAATGACGCGGTCGCGGCTCTTCTGGACAGATTGAATATCGATTTTATGCGAAGGATTCATCCCGAGCCTGATGCTTTGAGTATGAAGAATCTGACCAAACTCGTTCGGGCGTTCGGGTATAATTTGCCCCGGAATCCGGACCGCAGGGCGATACAGGATTTATTAGCGGCTGTTAAGGGAACAGATTGTTCATTCGGTGTAAATCTGGCGGTGTTGCGAAGTTTGGAAAAGGCGGAGTATGCGCCTGTGAATGTCGGTCATTTCGCGCTGGCATCGGTTCACTATTGTCACTTTACAAGCCCGATACGGCGATACGCGGATTTGCTCGTTCATCAGGTCCTTGAATACTATCTTCAAAATCGTGTGGACTTGGCAAAGAATTCTTCGGTAGAGATGGATTTGACGGAGATTGGAAGACATATCAGCTTTACCGAGCAACGGGCTGAGGACGCAGAAAAAGAGTTGAAAACGGTTTTGATTTTACAGATGCTTAGCAAACGTATCAACGAGGAACTGGACTGTGTTGTTTCCGGGCTTGCGGGCTTTGGTGTGTTTGTGCAGTCGCGTAAGTTCGGGATCGAAGGGCTTATCCAGATGGGTGACCTTGGGCCGGATGAATGGAGATATAACCAGAGGGCGGGGTGCATTGTAGGCGAACGTACGGGATGCAGCATTCGGCTGGGTCAGGGGTTGAAAGTGCGAATAGTTTCTGTTAATGTAGCGGCACGTCAGTTGAATGTGTCCCCTGTTGAGCCGCTGGCTAAAGAGCCTGTTCGTAAAAGGAAAGGTGCAAAGAAGTCCAAAAAAGGGCGTATGCAGAGAAGGGCAAGAAGGAAAAGATAAGAGTTAGTGGATGGAGTGTCGACCAACGATAGCTACAGCAGGCAAATACACTAATATAAATTCCGGAGGAACCACAATGCGTAATCTTAATCGACGTGATTTTTTCAAAAAGTCGGCGCTGCTGTCCGGCGGTTTGGCTATGGGGGCTGCCGCGGCAGAAAGTCAGGGAGGTGAGGCAGTAAAGATTTCGGCAGCGAAAAAGCCACTGCTTAAGCTCGGCCTGATGAGCTACAATCTTGCGCGTAACTGGGACATCGAAACAATAATCAAGAACTGCACGGAGGCCAAATTCCAGCATGTGGAACTGCGTACGACACATGCCCACAAGGTGGAAGTCAATCTGTCGAAGGCGCAGCGTAAGGAGGTGCGCAAGCGGTTCGAAGATTCGGCATTGGAGGCAATCAGCCTTGCCAGCGGCTTCAGCTACCACTTCGCGGATGCCGCCCGGCTGCGGGAAAACATTGAGGGCACGAAGGAATATACCAGGCTGGCACACGATATCGGCGCGTTGGGGATTCGGGTATTTCCCAATGCGGTGAGCGACAAGGGCGTTTCGGTGGAAAAGACATTAGAGCAAATCGGTAAGGCTGTTCGGGAGTGTGGGGAGTTTGCCAGGGATTACGGGGTAGAGATTCGATTAGCCAACCACGGGCGGGGCACGAATCGCGTTCAGATCACTCGTAAGATTCTCGATTACGCCGACAGTCCCCACGTCTATGTCAACTGGAACTGCGATGGTACGGATGTCGAAGCGCCCGGCTTCGAATCGAACTTCAACCTGGTCAAGGACCAAATAAGCAATATCCACCTTCACAGTTTGTATAACGAAAAATATCCCTATCGGAAACTGTTCCAGTTGCTGCGTGAAAATAATTATAATCGCTACTGTGACGCGGAAATCGGTGAAAGTAAGGAACCGGTGCGCCTAATGAGATACTATCGCGGCTTGTTTTTAGCACTCCAGGATGCGTTATAATGAATTTGGTTATTTAAGTGACCCATATATTTTCTGGAGAAGAATTATGATAAGAATAAAACGACGGGACTTTTTAAGGAGTTCGCTGGCGACGGGGGCCGGTTTATTAACACCTTTTTCACGCGTTCGGGGCGCGAATAACGATATTCGCGTTGCTATGGTGGGCGTGGGCTCGAATGTGAAGGTCGGAGGGATAGGTAAAATCATGATGCGTAGCATAAGGAAAATCCCCGGTGTTCGTATAGTGGCACTCTGCGATCCCGAGCGGGCGCATCTGTATCCTGAGGTGGAGAAATTCAAAGACCGCAGGGAAAAATGTGATGCTTACGTTGACATTCGCAAACTCCTGGATAATAAAGACCTCGACGCTATCGTTGTAGGCACTCCCAACCACTGGCATGTGCTGGCGGCGGTTTGGGCATGTCAGGCGGGCAAGGACGCCTTTGTGCAGAAACCCTTCTCGCACAATATGTTTGAGGGCCGTAAAGCCTGGGAAGCGGCGAGGAAGTATAACCGCATAGTTTCGGCAACACACGGCTCGCGGGGCAGGTCTGGCGTTGGTGAGGCTTTCGCGTACGCTAGGAAGGGGAATCTCGGAAAGATTCTTTGTGTGCGAGGCATTACTTACCGGCGACGCGACAGCATCGGCAAGGTAAAAGGTCCGCATCCGGTCCCGAAAACTCTGGACTATGACCTTTGGTCCGGCCCGGCGCCGATTCTACCGGTGATGCGTGAGGAACTTCACTACGACTGGCACTGGATATGGACCTACGGGGACGGGGACCTTGGTAATCTTGGTATTCATAATCTGGACGCCTGCCGGTGGGCCCTCGGGAAGGAGAAACTTCCGGAACGCGTGTTGACTCTGGGAGGCCGCTTCGGATACGAAGATGACGGCCAGACGCCGAATACGGTAATTACTTACTATGACTACAAGCCGGCTCCTGTTATTTACGAGGTGCGCGGCCTGCCGACGAAGGAGCGGTACAAGGGTATTGCCAGCGGTGTGGTTGTCCACTGTGAGCATGGATATATTGTTGGGAACAAGGCTTATGATAATGATGATAAATTAATCCGGGAATTTGAACCGACCAACCAGGATTCCCTTACTAACTTTTTTAGCGCGGTCCGCAGCCGTAAGATGAGCGACTTGCAGGAGAATGCGCTAAGCGGTCATCTCTCGGCGTGCCTGGTTCATATTGGAAACATCTCTTATCGTATCGGCAAAGAGACTGACAGCGAGCAAATCCGCGAGATTGTCCAGGCGGACAAGAACTTTTCCGAAACTTACGACCGCTTCTGCGCTCATCTGGAGGCACACAAAGTCGACATAGACAAACACCGCATTACTGTCGGTCCATGGCTAAGGATGAATCCCAAAGAAGAAGGATTTATAGGAGCGTTCAGCAAACGGGCCAATCAACTGCTGAAAACTAACTATCGCCCTCCATTTGTTGTGCCGGATAAAGTGTAGCATTGGTAACAGTGATACTACTATTTGATATAGCATTAAAGGGGCTGTTCGGAAAAAGAGAGGTACAAAGAGGTGCAAAGCATTCCAGGTGCGAAGAAAGAGATAATTTAGACATTTTATTTTCGGAGCATGTCTATATAAGCGGCATCAATCAGGTCGCTTTCTGAGATTTCCAGTCGCTGCATTAGTGAGTGGGCAATATTTATGCCTTCGGATGTTGTCTGGCCGGCGGCCAGAACAACTTCGATTTCGATAAATTTTCCTAAACCGTCAACATCGTCAAGATGAATCCGTGTTTGGCCATACATAAAGAGCGTGCGGCTCTTACGAATGACGCCGCGGATACCAAGTGCTTCGGTCAGGATGCTGTGAATCAATGAGGGGTCCGAAGTTTTTACTATCGAGTAATTACACTCATATGGCCGGCTTCCGCTATCCCTGTTATAGTAAATAAGCTCTCCTGTTTTGTCTGAAAACGTTCGGAGCTTAAGCCGGCCTTTCGAGCAGTTGAAGAAGACGTCTTCCTGCTCAATGATAACAGGGCCTGAGTCCGCTATTTGCGCAACAATCGAGGCGGTATGGTCCGGATCGCTTAGTCTTGCCTTTATTTCAACGTTTCGTCCCGTCATATTTTAGCCGTTATTGGTGGTACGGCCCATCTTATGTCGCTTTATCAAAAGAGATTTCCTATACTTGATTGTTTTTCTTTCCTATATAAATCACGACCGTTCTTGCAGCCATATCTCCTACTCGCTGCCAATTCTCTGTCAAGGCGACGACCATTACACCTACCATGAAATTAAAGAAACCGTCAACGAACTTGAGAAGATTTCTTATTAGTGCTCTTCCAAAACCGCAGTGCTTTAGGTCAGCGCCAATGACTCTGATTCCTAAGAGCCATTTGCCTGGAGTAACACCCCAACGGCCTTCAAGAAAACTGAATAGGAAAAGACAAACCAGCATCCATAGTAATCCGGCAAGCACCAGTCCAAAACCGAATAATGGGAAAAGGGCTTTTGCCGGAGACATATTTTCCATGTCAAAAACAGGCAACATCCCCAGAAAAAATCCTATCGCTCCGGGTCCGGCAATAAACAAAGAATCAATTATCTGAGCCAACGCTCTTCTTGCGAGTGATGCAAAAGGCATGCTTAAACCGCTGACTTCATGCTCGCATTTCCTGTGTTTTCGCATCATTGACGACAGTATAATGGCGAGTATCAAGGGCATAAGCATCGTCATTACATGTGGTATGAACATTATCAGGAAAAAACTACGCGGAAAGGGAAAGTCACCGCCGTATCGTATTTTATCAATAACAGTTGTACCCTTAACCATAAGTAATCTAAATGAACCGGGAAATGACCGAAATAAAATGACGAATTTGTCTGATTGAGACAGGGGATATATTCCCATCGATTCTGCTATTGGAATATCGTGAGAGAAAAAATTGTTCCATTGATGTTCAGAATGTTTTAGACCCACGACACATCTTTGAAAATCCATCGAACTAAAGTAGAATACAGCCGGTTTATTTTCAATCCAGGCGGTTTGCCATTTATCACTGCATTGACAGACCACTTGCCATTCTCCCGGGACCTGTGGCATATCATTAATCCGGCCTGTTTTGTAGTATAGTGTGCCGCCGTGGTGCATAAAGAAATGCAGTATTTCTTTGTCAGATAACACTTGAAGATTTTTGTATAAATCACTCACACGCTCTTTCGTGTTCAATTCAATTTTACATATTTCCTGCCATTGCTGGTCTTTCAGTTTTAATAATGAGAGTCCTTCAGGCCTTGACTGGACAACCGCTGGTATGCCGTTGTATAGAAATGGTCTGCAAATGTCTCCAAGCATCATACTGTCAGATAAAATCAGGCCGTCTTTACCATACCATCCAATGGTTGATGAACTAATAATCCAAAGCCTGTCTTCGCCGCCGAGCAGCCAGGGCCCTTTAATGGTTAATTCCTCAATGTCTTTCGAGACCTTCATATCATCAAGTTCGATCTTTTTCAATATAGGAGGATTTTTGTAAGTGTCTGTCCCTTCCAAAGCTTTTTCTACATACCAGATGGCACCATCAAAGTAAGCACCGCGTTGGGGATCAACCATACGCATCCGGAACACAGAAAAGGCGAAAAAAGGCATAGCTGCTATTATTATTACAAAAGGTAAAAGAAATTGACCAAGAAAGAAAACTGCACCCAAAATGCCGGCGGTTATGGTGAATTTGCGTTTGTGTTCCTGTGAAAGGTAACCTCTTGTTTCGGATTTGTTAAGTTGCGGTTGAGAGTCCATTTTGTATGTCTCCTTTTTCTCACAATTGAGCGCACTATCGTACAAGAAATTTGGTGAAATGGTCAATATGAAATTGGGTTTTATATAAAAATAGGAAATATCTGAGTAGACTTCAAAATCTCATGTCACAGGCAAAATATTAGCTAAAGTGAAGCGGGGCAGAGGGAAGTTAGTCTGCGTCGGAGGGCGGTGGAGGTATAGGGGAGTGTTTAGCGGAGGTGATTAGCCATCCGATGGAGTAATTTGTTGGGGCTGAAATTTAGACTTAGTATAGCGACGTCTTTGCAATAACTTACGACCAATCCAAAGGGCCGGAAGCAGGGCGAACAGTAACAAAGGATACCAGAAGCTTACTGCAAGGGTCCAGAATCTGGTGTCAGGCCACACAATACGCTGGTAGTATATCCCGGGAAAATCGCAGGCCCACCTTTTTAGGACTGGCTCATCCTGTTCGTTAACGTAATCAACGTTGCTAAAGCCATAGTCTCCTACCGTCCAGAAGCACTTACTGATGGGCCGTGCGCGTCCATCCTCATAAAGTAGATTGCCCTCTTCGTCAACAAGAGCAATAATGCTACCCTCGTAGGGGCCATTCTCGCCGTCATTGAAGAAGACAATGCGACCAATTAGGCCATCTTGAAACCAACGGAATAGACCGATATGAAAAGAATCGGTGATAGTCAGGCACTGTTTCCATGGATTTAGCCAGACTGCGGCTATTGTTAAGACCAGCGTAAATCCCAGGAATACAAAGGATATCAAAGAAATTATCGTAAAGTATCGTCGCATCATTTGCGGAAGGCCTTATTCTTGATTATGTGGTTTTCGCATACCTAAAGGCTCGTCGCGATTTTGGATTGGTGCGAAATCTGCTTCCACTCTGTGGATGCTTGCCCTGAAGGCAAATACTGCAATAAAACCGGCAAATCCGAGATTTACAATGCGTTGAGGGGTAAACATTTGGACCACCGGGGAATCTGTGCTGAGCATGTTTTCTGTATCAGAGAAGAGGAGGACATAGGGTATAAACAATAGCAATGCCATCATAATGACGTTGATTGTACTTTCGAACAGTGCGACGATAGGGGAGTATCGGGGGGAGATGTATATGCAGAGGGCGCAGAGGATACAGAAGCCGTAATAGGCGTATTTGTAGAACGGCATTGAGTCAAGTGCAGATACACGGACGTTTATTCCCAAAAGGTAGTCGAGCAGGATGAATAATGGAGTGGCGTAATAGTACCATCTCGGAATAAAATATCTTTTGAATTTTCTCATTTTAATTCAGAAACAATTTCGTAAATCATATCTCGTGTCGCTTGATATTATGGTCGGTGATGGTGGAGGTGGCAAGAAGAAAAGGCAATATATATAATCATAATGCAGAAATGACAGATGCGGAGAAGGGGGATTTAATGGGTGGGGCCAGAGGAGGTTTGTGCGGGAGTCGATGATGTCATCAGGTGGGATTTTTTTGATGATTGCTTCGTATTTGTCGTCGTTATAGGCAATCGAGGCGCGGCGCAGCAGTGAAAAGAGAGAAGCGGGGCTTTGCCGTGAGATTTGTTTGTAGGGCCATTTTTGGTCTGTGTCGACATATTTTGCGAGGAAATCGAGGGCCTTTTTTATGCTTCGGCCGTCTGGAGATTCGTAATGCCATAAGTCGATGCTGAGTTTTTCGGCCATTGTGGCCAGGTTAAACAAGCCGCGAAGGTTGCCTATACTGTAGCCGAGTGACTTTGTGCGAGCCAGCTCGTGGGGCTGTTTGCCATCCGGCTTGATTTGCTTATTTATACGGCGGGCGGGGACCATCTCTATGATTTTTCGTGTCAGTTCGTTTTGGCCGGTATAAAGGGCAAGGCTTACTACCTGG
>Ga0209536_100012783_pt1 | contig 12174 bp, 11 predicted proteins | sample DeeMarSeWOR28_12_FD_187461 | JGI IMG/M metagenome (GOLD analysis project Ga0209536, IMG submission 187461) | Marine sediment microbial communities from White Oak River estuary, North Carolina - WOR-2-8_12 (SPAdes) (version 2) | ecosystem: Environmental > Aquatic > Marine > Intertidal zone >...
AGGCGCCCGCCGCTAAGACGCTGCAGGGTGGATGCCATCTGAGCCACAACCACCGGATGACGGGTATAGGGGTTGGTGACCCCCAGTCCAATCTCAATGCGGCTGGTATTCTGAACAATAAGGCCGGCTGCAAGCCAGGCTTCCCATGGAGAGACGATGGTATCCGGAACCCATACCCGGTGATAACCATGGGATTCAAGAGCGGCGGCATGGTTTGTGATTTCCTCGAGGGGGCAGACGTGAGACAGTTCGACACTTATTTTTAGGGCCATCTAACCAACCTCTTCTTCATATTCGGTTAATTTTTTAGCAATATCGGCAGAAACGGTGGAATTGTCAAGTCCAGGTGGTGTTCGAAACAGGTAAAAGCCTTTACCAGGGGCATTTTTTTCGTTTAATTAAATAGGATTCGGTGTTATGGAATACAGCAAATTGAATCGTGGTAAAAGGCCAATGCAATGTTCTATGAAAATCTCTTCCGGCGATCCGGAGAAAAGATTGTCCGCGCCGGTCTTATTGGCACCGGCATCTATGGAACTTCTCTTCTGGCACAATCGCAGTTTATTTCCCGGCTGGAGATCCCCGTCTTCTGTTTTCAGTAGTCCGTTGAGTTCAGCCGGATAGCAGGCATGGGTAGACAACGAACAGATTACAACGGACGACGGACACATACTTATTTCGATTCTTGGAATCTGATATTCAATCTTCATGCATTGACTGGTTTTGATTCGGAGGTGCAAACACGATGGCAGTATTTATCACCGGGGGACATGGGCATATTGCTTCATGGACAGCCTATTTTTTGGCCAGAGGAGGCGAACAGATCATTCTTTATGATACCAATTCGATTGCTCCGGATTGTTTGGATGAGGTGTCGGGTCAGATCACGTTTGTCAAAGGTGACGTGATGGATTTTCCACGCTTAACCGATATCTTCAAAAAGTATAAAAACGAAATTGACGGCATCATACATACCGTGGGGATTATGGGAGAGCTGGTGCTTGAAAATCCTCACGCAAATGCGGCGCTCAATATCGGCGGCACGCTTAACATGCTGGAGATCGCCAGGCTTTTTGAGATTCCAAGAGTTGTTTATACAAGCACGGGAGCGGTCTACGGTGCGGTTGCCGGGGTACCCTCCGAAGATCGGTATCTTCCAAATCCTTCAGACCTTTACGGCTCGACAAAAGCATCCAGCGAGTACCTGGGGCAACAATACGCCAATTCCTTTGGATTTGAATTTCGCGTCAGTCGGGTATATTTTTGCTACGGACCGGGTAAATTGCCGTCAAGATTTATCCGGCTCTATCGGCTGGCCTTCGGGGCCCTTGAGGGGCTGGAAGATTTGCAGATGGAAAAAGGTGCCGATCAGAAGCTTGATTTTACCTATATCGAAGACGCCGCCCGCGGGACCGCCATGCTTTATCAAGCCGGGGCTCTCAAACACGCCGTTTATAACATCGCCACAGGAGTGCCTACCCCTGTCAGCCAGGTGGTGCAACTTGCACAACGGTATTCTTCCTTCAATGTAAGTGTCGAGCTCGGTCCCGGAAAACTTATGCAGCGCGCTGAGGCCCTGGACATAAGTCGGGCCAGAGAAGAGCTGGGATTTGAACCGCAATATGATATTGAAGCCGGTGTCCAGAAATACGCTCAATGGATGCAAAAAGTGCTTAAATAAAGAATCCTGGTCAGCGGGCCAGTCTTTAAGTCCCCCCCGGGGGTGCTGTTTGCTTGAAGCTGACCATTGGAAAAATGGAATACTGGGTATAAAAATCTGGTGATGCGCTGATATTAATTTCTGCTGATGGCACAAAAGATGCCCTAAATGAAGTATCCGCAACCTTAAGAAGGGCCTTTTGGGTCTAATTTATTTTTTTTCTCAAAATAGGTCTGATGAGAATAGAAATAGATCTTACTCTTCAATAAAGGAGCCGCTGATGAACAATGCTGAACAGAAAAAAATTATTGTTGCGGTTGCCCCTGTGGGCAAAGAGATAAAGCCGCCCGCCGTCAACCCCGTCACGCCCGAGGAGGTCGCCAGGGAGGTTGTCGCCTGTGCCCGTGCCGGCGCCGGGATGGTGCATTTGCATGTGCGCGATCGAGCCGGTGAACAAACTGAAGACATAACGGACTTTTCCCGAACTCTCGATTTGATCCGGAATGCCTCGGACATCATCATTCAGGGCTCAACGGGAGGGCTGACAAGCCTGACCCTTGAGGAACGCTGTGTTGCCCTAAATGATGCCCGCGTGGAAGTCGCCTCATTGAACATGGGATCGGTTAACTTCGGTGAAGAGGTTTATATCAACAAGCTGTCGGATATTCGTTACTGGGCCGGGCGGATGCAGGAGACCCGGGTTGCACCGGAGCTTGAAATTTTTGAAGCCGGGATGATACCGGTTGCGCGCAAGATGGTCGAAGAAGGAACCCTGAAGCCACCGTACTCGATCAATTACTGTCTGGGTGTTCACTGGGCTTTGCCGGCCGACCCGGCAAGCCTGTTTTTTGTGACAACAATGATGAACGAAACCGTGCCCTGGGGTGTGGTGCACGACAATATGAGGGATTTGTCTTTGCTGGCCGCAGCTATCGGGCTGGGCGCCAGTGTCGTAAGGGTCGGATTCGAGGACAGTGTCTATTCAGCTCCGAAAAAAATTGCGAAAACCAACCAAGAACTGGTTGAAAGGCTGGTTTCGATGGTTGAAGCAATTGGATTTGAAATCGCCACGCCAAACGAAGCCAGAGAAATCTTAAGGATTTAGGGTCCCGATACTGCTCCGAAGCGTTGCAAAAAATCCAAATTTGAACAAAACTGCTCTGATGTCGTCTGCCTGAATAATGTAAAAATGTTCAAAATCGCATAACTTCAGTCTGCGAGCCCAGTGAACCCTCTTTAACCCTAAACCTTTAAGCCCGGCTGAGCAGCAACAGACCTTGGCGGGGTTATTGACATTTCTGAATTAAATTCGGCTCTGTCCAGTGCTCGCGCGGCTTTTCCAGCAGATGCGGCCATCTTTTCAATATTTGATTATAGATGCCGGTATCCATTTTTGCTTTGTAAAGGGTTTTTGCTTCAGCCAGGCTGTCAACATTTAGGTTTTTAACGCCGACAAGGTTGGTGCACCGAAAATCGGTATTCCGGAAGCCGGCACGGTTCAGGTCCGCACCCTGCAAAAAAGCCAGCCCGAGATTTGCATTCTGAAGTTGCGCTTCGGCCAGAACGGCCTTCATGAGTTTAGCCTCTCTGAGGTCTGCGCCCTTAAGATTGGCTGCTCTGAGATCGGATTTTTGAAGCTGTGCGCCGCGAATATCGGCAATTTGAAGGTTTGCCTTTCTGAGCCGGGCACCTTTTAAATTCGCGTTTCTGAGAATCGATTTGGGCAGAAATGCGCGAAACATGTCAGCGTATCTTAGATCCTTGTTCTTTAGATACGCACCTTTGACGGAATTTATCCGATCGTCTTTATCTTTTATTCTCCAGTAATCGGGAGGTTTTGAAGAAACGTCGGTTTCTCTGAGATCCGCGAACACGTCATATCCCAGCACATCGAAAAATTTGGGTACCATCACCTTCAGATCCGCTGATAGTATCTTATTCGACCGTATTCCATTAATGGCGCCGTAAGACAAAAGAATAAACAATGCACCGGTCAACGAGATGGCTGCGGCAAACCTCAAATTCCCGGGATCTCCGAAATTCCCCGAGTGTTCCCCCTCCGGCAAATCGGGCTTAATTGTGCTGGCCGCTGAGCGGTAAAAGATCATCGCCAGCGAGACGGACGCTATCAGGAAAAAAATGTGCAATCCCGTGCCCGCCCAGTCATGACGGGGCAGATATCTTGCCCAGAAAGCAATGAGCGTTATCGGCCCCAACCACCATGTCAGAATGATTGTCCCGAACTCTTCGATCCGGGCCAAGAGCGATTTTTGTTGTCTTAATATTTTGTAATGGCGCCTGACCACTGCATTGACCAACCAAGGGTAGGCTTGTTCGTCCAGGTTTCTGCCATCGGGAAATTTGGCGGGCAGCAATGCCAATGCCTTCCAGAGGTGGTGGAGATAAAAATGAAGATAGACATAGACCACCATCAAAACCAGAGGGGCTGCAAAGTAAAAGGACACAATGGGAATATCGGTCCCAATCACCGGCAGGCGAGAGGACGCCGAGTCGGTAATCAATTTGACATCCATGGTGGTTGCTATTGTCAACCAGCAGTATGCGCATGCGATCAAAAAAACGAAAAAGGTTCCACGGGCGTTTTTCGAAACTTCTTCAACAGCGGCCAGCGGTTTATAAATCGGGTTTTCCTCCGACAGTTTTGCTCCCGTCAGGTTGGACCCTGCAAATTCATTTCCCAAAAATTCTGCATTCTGTAGTCTGGCATCTTTGAGGCTTGACCCTGTCATGCGGGCCTGCTTCAAGTTGGCTTGTCTCAGGTCAGTGCCTTGCAGCGAGGCGTCGCAAAGATAGGCATGTTCAAGAACACAGCCCTGGAGATTTGCATAGTCAAGGCGTCTGCGGGTCAGGTTGGCGCCTTCCAGATTGCTGAAGCTCAGATCGGCCGCCAGCCCCTCTCCGGATTCCAGCCACTTCTCGTGTTCGGAAAGAATCTGCTCCAGCTCTTCCGGCGAAAACTTTCGTAAAACAGCATTGCCGGATTCTTCTTCAGCCGGCATCTTGGTTGTATCTTTGCTTGGGGTATGGCTATTTTCGCCCATCCTGTTTCTCCTCACTGTACAACTTTTATAATTTCTACGAATTCGAGAAAGTCAAGGGCCGCAGTTTTTGCGAAGGCTCTGCTCTGCTTGCCCGAACCCCCTTTCGTGCTCAAAAAGTCTGCGGTAAAATTTCGCCAGGATAAACATTAGGCTCAAGGGGCCTGTGCCTGCGCCGAGGAAATTTTACCCGCTTTTCATTAAAATGATGACTGAAAGCGCAATATGTTGTTTTTTTAATATTGACAAACACCAACATATTGTGTTAATTTTAAAACACCTCGCATCAAAGAGGAGCCTCAAGGCTGTGGCAGCATGTCTGTTGTTTGTTCCGTGTTTTATCTAAAGGGCTTTTTTCAAAGCCCCTTTTCTTTGTGAAATTTTGCCGACCAGAATCTCGTCTGGCTGCGTTCGCTCTGATAGGTTTCATCTTAAACCGACAGCAATAAATTGATTTTTCCGGTTTGAGCCCGGATCGAAACTTTCAGTACATCGAATTGAAGTGTTGCAATGTGTCTGTGGCAATGAATACAGACAACCGGGTAGAGGTGGATAGCGTGTTTGAAAAAATTGAAAAAAGAGATGGTCGGGTTGTCGAGTTTGATTCTTCCAATATTACCGCTGCAATTGCCAAGGCCGGAAAAGCTACCGGAGAGTTCAACGAGAGAGAGGCAAAAAAACTTACCCTAAAGGTTTTGACGCTTGCGCATGAACTTCGCATGGGATCTCTTCCGAAAGTCGAAGAAATCCAGGATATTGTTGAAAGGGTGCTCCTGGATTCACCCTTTTACAAAACTGCCAAAGCTTACATTTTATACCGCGAGCAGCATGCCCAGATCAGGGATATTGCCACCCGGGCCAATGTGGATCTGGTGAATCACTACATCCAGAAGCTGGACTGGAAAATAAAAGAAAACAGTAACATGTCCTACTCGCTGCAGGGATTGAACAATTATATTTCATCCGATGTTACCGCAGAGTATTGGCTCAACTGCATCTATCCGCCGGAAATCAGGCAGGCCCACAAAGACGGCGACATTCATATCCATGATCTCAGCCTGCTTTCGGTTTATTGTGTCGGCTGGGATCTGCAGGATTTGCTCAGGCAGGGATTTAAAGGCGTCGAGGGCAAGGTTGAAAGCGCCCCCCCCAAACATTTTCGGTCCGCTCTGGGGCAAATCGTCAATTTTTTCTATACCTTGCAGGGAGAGGCGGCCGGCGCCCAGGCGATATCTAATTTTGATACCCTCCTGGCTCCCTTCGTGCGCTATGACCGGCTCGACTACAGCGAAATAAAACAGGCGCTCCAGGAATTTATTTTTAATATCAATATCCCGACCCGGGTGGGATTTCAAACGCCGTTTACCAATATTACCATGGATTTGTATGTGCCATCCGTTTTAAGGGATCAGCCCGTGATCATCGGTGGCCTGGATTGTGATGCCTGCTATGCAGAATTTCAGCCGGAAATGGATTTGATCAACAAGGCGTTTGCAGAGGTTATGATGGAGGGCGATGCAAAGGGCAGGGTGTTCACCTTTCCCATACCGACCTACAATATCACAGCCGACTTCAACTGGGAGAATCCTAATCTTGAACCGGTGTGGAAGATGACCGGTAAATATGGAATACCTTATTTTTCCAATTTTGTGAATTCAGACATGTCGCCCGAAGATGCACGATCCATGTGTTGTCGACTGCGTCTGGATAACCGTGAGCTTTTAAAGCGAGGCGGCGGTCTGTTCGGAGCCAATCCGCTAACCGGATCCATTGGTGTGGTAACGATCAATCTTCCGCGAATTGCCTATGAAAGCAGCAGCGAGAACGCTTTTTTTACGGATTTGGACCTGAAGATCCAGCTGGCGGCAGAAAGCCTTGGTATCAAACGCAAAGTGCTCGAAAAATTTACCGAAAACAACCTCTATCCTTACACCAGGTTTTATCTGAGGGAGATCAAAAACGGAAACGGCCGGTATTGGAAGAATCATTTTTCCACCATTGGTATTATCGGCATGAATGAAGCCTGCCTGAATCTTTTGGGTCAAGACATCGCATCGGATCGCGGGCAAAAATTTGCTCTCAAAGTCTTGGATTACATGCGGGAGGTGATATCGGAAATTCAGGAGGAAACCGGCGATATCTTCAATCTGGAGGCAACCCCGGCTGAAGGGACTTCTTACCGTTTATGCCTGCTGGATAAAGGTAAATATCCGGAGATAATTTGTGCCAACGAGGCCGACTTCCGGCGTGGGTCATCTCCGTATTACACCAATTCCAGTCAATTGCCGGTGAGTTACACCGACGACATTTTTGAAACGCTGCGACTCCAGGACAGTCTGCAGACGAAATACACCGGTGGAACGGTGCTTCATATTTTTCTGGGAGAGCAAATCAGCGACATTGAAGCCATAAAGGGGATGATTCGAAAAATTGCGACCAACTACCGGCTGCCATACTTTACGCTAACCCCTACATTTAGTATTTGCCCTTCCCACGGATACCTGAATGGCGAACAGAAAACCTGTTCGCATTGCAATCAAGAAACCGAGATATACTCCCGGGTGGTGGGTTATTTGAGGCCGGTTAAACAGTGGAACGAGGGCAAGCAGGCAGAATACGGCAACCGAAAAACTTTTGGGACCGACTTCTATCAAGCTGACAGGAGACAGCGGGTGTAGAAATCGGAAGGCGCCCCGCTCAATTTCGCCGAGAGCCTTTTCTTCGAAAAATCAGAGGGGCGCGGTATGCTGTAAAAGAGATAGGGAAAAAAATAACATCAATAACGGGCCGGGATACAGATGCCGGATGGCAGAGGAAGGAAGATAAATCGTTTAAGCCAAAAACTTATTACCTCCCTCCTTTCGAATCCATCTTCTAACCTCTGCCATCTGTCATCTGCATCCCGGCACCCCCGTGCAGGTGAACCGAATTTTCGCGTCGCCCAGCGATATCGGGTTTAGGGTCTGTGCATCTTTACAGGCCAGGCCTATCGGCACAACGGCGCGTTGAAATGTCGGTCGAGACCATCTATCCCGGGGTGAAATCGGATTATGCATATCGGTGGATTAGAGAAAAATTCGTTGATCGATTATCCCGGCAAGTTAAGTTCGGTAATCTTTTTTTCGGGCTGCAACTTTGACTGTCCTTATTGCCACAACCCGGATCTTGCCAAGAACTGCAAGCCTCGGACTGCGGATTTAAACTGTGAAAAAATCTGTCATTTTCTCGAACTGCGACGAGGATTTCTGGACGGGGTGGTGATTTCGGGCGGCGAACCCACCCTTCAAAACGATCTGGCCTACCTATGTGCGAGGATCAAACAACTGGGCTATCCGGTTAAACTGGATACCAACGGAAGCCGTCCCTGCGCGCTCAAGCATTTGATCGAGGAGAACCTGGTGGACTATATTGCCATGGATCTAAAAACGGATCCACAATTATATGCTACCTATATTACCCGAAACCGGGATACGGATCCCATTTTTTCCAGCATTCAAATCATCATGAATTCAGGCATCGACTATGAATTCAGAACCACCTGTGTCAAGCCCATCATCACCCATGAGGCCATCGAAAATATTGCTCGGTTAATCCAGGGTGCAAAACTCTATGCGTTGCAGCGTTTTCGCAACAATGTGGTGCTGCATCCTGAATTTTTCAGAGAAGATCACTGTGAATATGTCGATGAGGAACTGGAGCAATTACGGTTGCTTGCGGCTCCGTTTGTTGATCGCTGTATTGTCCGCTAGAAAAATAGTGTCGTCAGCCCAAAAATCGCTCATAAGCGATGAGCCCCCAGATTACCGCCGCCGTAATCATACTGAAAAACGCGGCGGCTGAACCTAAATCTTTTGCCTTTCCAGACAGCTCGTGCTCTTCGGCGCTGATTCGGTTGATGATTGTTTCAACCGCCGTGTTGAGCAATTCAACGATGAGAACCAATGAACATGACCCGATCAGCAAAGCCCGTTCAACAGCACCTCGCCCGAGCCAGATCCCAAAAGGCAGCATGATGGTGATGACAACCGTTTGGGTTCGGAAAGAGAGCTCGCTTTTCCATGCCGCTTTGATTCCTGCCATAGACCATAATAAAGCCCTGGTGATGTGACCCGGGACAGTTTCATTTTCAACCCGCATTTTTACCGGCCTCAATAAGGGTAAATATTTTCAAACGGTGGTCATTTGAGTATCGCTGCCATTAGTTTAGCATAGGTAGTCTGAGGCTGAAACGAAAAAAAACCTCCCCGATTCAACGCGCTAGTCGTGTCTCCAGCTTTTATCCCCCTTTTAGTGATTGTAAAAAAAAGTCATTCCGATTGGGGGCGGTTTTTGCTCATGCCGCCATCCATATTATGAAAAGCGGTATAATCAGCCCGGGAACGGCGCAAAATTAGAACCCATGATTGAGAATTTTATAGAAAACAACTTGACAAGCAGCCGGAGATTAATTAGTTTATTATGAGCATATACTCATAATAGAGGTGACACCATAAGCGTGTCGCTGAATATCATCTCTAAAATATATTAAATATCAGCAAACCCGCTCTAAACGGAAGGGAATTCCAATGCCTCTCTATGATTTCTATTGTTCGGATTGCGGCCAAATCAGTGAAGTACTTATCAGCGGTTCAAACGACCATCCGGTGTGTGGCAGCTGCGGTGGTCAGAATTTAGAAAGACGCCTGTCGGCCCACTCTTCTCTGTCCGGTGCCAGACAACCTAAAATGCCGAAACCGGGCGATACGGGTTGCTGCGGAACATCCATCGGCGAGGCCGGCTGTGCCGGACCCGGCAGCTGCTGTGGCAAGCAAGTATAACCGCAACGCTGCTGGAGATGGGAGAACCGTGCAAGTCGCAATTAATTGAGGGACCGGGGTGTTTTTTATTGGATGCGACGCCCGCCCGGGGGCAATCCCCTGCGGGTCGCAGCAACTAAATTCTGAATATGTCGGATAGGGAGTCAGCCCAGATGATCATCAGTATTGCCAGCGGAAAAGGAGGGACCGGTAAAACTACCGTTGCCGTAAACCTGGCGCTGTCTGTTGGGGCAAACCTGCAGCTGCTGGATTGCGATGTCGAAGAACCGAACGCACACCTGTTTGTTAAACCAGTCTGGGATTATTCTGAAACCGTTACCACACCTGTTCCCCAGGTCGATGAGGCCAAATGCACCTATTGCGGAAAATGTGAAGATATTTGTCAGTTCAAAGCCATTGTAGTGGTCGGTGAAATGATTTTGCCATTTCATGAGCTCTGTCATAGCTGCGGGGGATGTTCGGCGGTATGCCCTGAAAATGCGATTAGCGAAGTAGGCAGGGAATTGGGCGTAGTTCAGAAAGGGCAGCGAAACGGCATCGAATTTATCCATGGAAAATTAAGGGTCGGTGAGGCCATGGCGCCGCCGCTGATCAAGCATGTTTTATCCCGAAGGAATTCGCAAAAAACCATCATTGTCGATGCCCCACCGGGAACCTCCTGCCCGGTTATCGAAACCATGAAGCCTGCTGATTTTGTTTTGCTGGTAACCGAACCCACCCCGTTCGGTCTTCACGACCTGAAACTGGCGTTTGGTGCCGTCCGAACCCTTGATATTCCCTGCGGGCTGGTGATAAACCGTTCTGATATAGGCGACGGCAACGTCAGGCAGTATGCCCTTGAGCAAAATCTGCCCGTTCTGATGGAAATACCTTTTGAGCGGCAAATTGCCGAAGCCTATTCCAGGGGAGAGGTCGTCGTTGAGGTGCTTCCGAAATGGAAAGAACAGTTTTTGGTACTTTTTGACAAGGTTAGGAAACTGGCAACCCAGCGAACCGGGGCAGGGGAGAAAAGCTGACATTTGGCTTAAAAAGAATGAATATTTGGATATTACCATAATGAAAGAGATTGTCGTCATCAGTGGCAAAGGCGGGACCGGTAAGACCAGCATCATGGCTGCCCTGGCGTCATTGGCTGAAAAGAAGGTGCTTTGCGATGCTGATGTGGATGCCGCTGACCTTCACCTCATTGCCGCACCCAAAATCCTGATGCGCGCCGATTTCCAGGCAGGCCACACCGCTGAAATAAATAAGGCCCTTTGCACTGCATGCGGTCAATGTGTCGACCTGTGCCGCTGGCAGGCGATCAACAAAAATTTCGAAGTGGATCCCATCGGTTGTGAAGGTTGCGGTGTATGTGTCCATTTTTGTCCTGAAGAAGCCATCGGTTTTCCGGAAAACACCTGCGGAGAGTGGTTTATTTCGGATACCCGTTTGGGGCCGATGGTGCATGCAAGGCTTGGAATTGCTCAAGAAAACTCGGGCAAACTGGTGACCCTGGTCCGTCAGGAGGCGGCCAAACTGGGTGAGAAACAGAACCTGGATTTGATTCTGACCGACGGCCCCCCCGGGGTCGGCTGTCCGGTGATTGCCTCGATAGGCGGTGCCACTGCAGTGCTCATCGTAGCCGAGCCGACCATTTCTGGCAAGCATGACATGCAGCGGGTGGTGCAGTTGGCGGAGCATTTTAGGGTCCCGGTATTGATGTGTGTCAATAAATTTGATCTTAACCCGGAGATGACCCTGGATATTGAAGGCTTTGCGGCCCAAAAAGGAATATCCTGCCTGGGCAGAATTGCCTTTGACCCGGTTTTCACCAAAGCGATGATTCAGGCTCAAACCATTTTCGAGTACAGCGCGAATTCCGAGGTGGGTCATGCCATTCGGAAAATCTGGCAGAACGCCTGCAGCCAACTCGAGTTGTAGCGTTGGCCATAATAATGTCCGCCAAAAGGATGGCGGCATAGGTGATTGTAGCAAAAATGCCTCCCCCAATCGGAATATTTTTTGGGCAATCACAATATAAAAATAGTTTTTTTTACAAAGCAGGAGCCGCTGGCCCGAGTTATTAACCTAAAATGTGGAGGACGACTACCATGAAATTTGCCATACCGCTTGCAGAGGGTAAATTAACCGCCCATTTCGGGCACTGTCAGGAATTTGCAGTTATTGATGTTCAAGACAATGAAATAAAAGATAAGCAAACCCTTGTTCCGCCGCCGCACGAGCCCGGCGTGCTGCCGCGTTGGCTGCACGAACTGGGTACCGATGTTATTATTGCCGGCGGGATGGGAGCCAGAGCACTGGATCTATTTGCTCAAAACGGCATTCGGGTGATTGTCGGTGCCCCGGTGCTGACACCCGAAGAGCTTATACGAAAATATCTGGACAACTCGCTCGAATCCGGTGCGAATCTGTGTGATCATTAAATTATGGAACCCAAAGAATTCGATTTCTGGCAGGATCATTCGGTACGCTATCTGGAGATGGCATTCCGCGCCGACCGTCATGAAAAGATGCAGCGTCCGGATGGATTTGGGCGCAGCACCGGTGGGTGCGGTGATACGGTGGAGATATATTTGTCTGTGCGCGACAATAAAATTGTGGCGGCTTCATACAGCACCGATGGCTGTCTGAACAC
>Ga0209536_100012784_pt1 | contig 12172 bp, 12 predicted proteins | sample DeeMarSeWOR28_12_FD_187461 | JGI IMG/M metagenome (GOLD analysis project Ga0209536, IMG submission 187461) | Marine sediment microbial communities from White Oak River estuary, North Carolina - WOR-2-8_12 (SPAdes) (version 2) | ecosystem: Environmental > Aquatic > Marine > Intertidal zone >...
TTTTGTTTGGATGAACCGGGTTAAGCTGATCCAAAGGCTACAAAGAAGAAGGAGAAGTAAAATGGTAGAAGGAACAGTAAAGTGGTTCAGCGACGCCAAAGGTTTCGGTTTCATCGAGCAGGCTGACGGTCCGGATGTATTCGTGCATTTTTCGGCCATAGCGGGTGACGGGTTCAAGACCCTCAGCGAAGGTCAGCGCGTGACCTTTGACGTTACGGACGGTCCCAAGGGCCCCCAGGCCGCCAACCTTAAGAGTGCGTAAGCCTTAACGCTGAAATCCACAAAAAGCCCCGCCGGTGTTCTCACCGGCGGGGCTTTTTTCATGTTCAACTCCTGCTATCGCTTGTTTTTGCTTGTGCTCTGAGCAAGTTTCTACCGATCCTTAAAACCCCGAAATGCTGATATTCCCGTTCAACGTTTCCAAGACGATCGCTCCGCTGCCGCTGCCCAGAATCCCGTTCAGCGATCGGGCTGTCTGATCAACTCCGCTCAGGTTCAAATTGTCCCGGATGATGGTCCCGTTGGAGGTAAAGGCACTGAGGATCGCGGAGGTCCATGTCGGGATGCGCAGGTCAATATCCCCATTTACGGCAGAGAGCATGATCTCACCACCATCCTGCGGAGTAACGGAACAGTCGATGTCTCCATTCGACACGCTGGCGATGGCGTCACCGATTATGCCGAGGAGACGAACACGCCCGTTCATGACATCGACGCTGACGGCATTGGCGATGCTTTCCATCCGGATGTTTCCGTTGGTTTGTGTGACAAGGACCTCCCTGTCAGCGGGAATATGAAGGGTGTAGTCAACAGCGTAATGGCGACCATCAAAGGTTCCCGGCTGATGAGTTTGAACATGGATCTCATCCGGCAGGCTCGTTACGGTAACCCCCAGATGGTCAAGCCCTGCCTGGGCGTCTTCCGGCGTGTCGGAACCGACCGACAGCTTTGCGGTCAGGTGCATTAGACCGGCGCCGGGTTCACCCACGATGGCAACGGAGCCGCTTAAGGCCTCCAGGCGGATCCGGAGGCGGCCCTCCACCGGTTCCTGGATGGAAAGAGTGCGGTGCGCGACGAAACCGGTGGTGTCGGGCCACCACCAGTACCCTGTAAGATCAAATTCAGGGTAACCCGCGGTAACAGTGACGTCACCGCAGGCCGTGAGTAAAAGAACCAGGAGGGCGATCACGGCGCCAGGCCGGGCCGGTAATACTGAGGACATGGCAATTTCTCCTTCTTCCCGTCAGGCGGGAACTTTGTTACAGGTTCAGTTGTGTCAAATCCCTTTTTTAAGGGCCTTTCTCCTGTCAGCGGTCCCGAATCAGTATGAAATCACCGGGGACCCTGTTGAGGTGATCAGCACCTTCTATTTCAGAAAAACCTTGCCCGCGTCCCCGTCCACGAGCACGCGGGTCCCGTCGGTGAGGACCTGGAGGGCACCCGGAACATTGATGACCGCCGGGATGCCGTATTCACGGGCGACGATGGCGCCGTGGGAGATCATACCGCCGGTCTCCATGACCAGGGCCGAGGCTCTCAGGAAAAGGGGAGTCCACGCCGGGTCGGTGGCCGGTGCCACCAGAACATCACCTTGAAGGAGACGGTTTCCCTCGGCGGGTTGGCGGACCACCCTGGCCGGCCCCTCCGCCCGCCCGGGAGCGACTCCCAGGCCGGCGAGGGCATCACCGACAGGTCCTTTTCCGGGTCCGGCCCGGTGAGGCGTGTCCTCCTCGAGATAATCGGGAGGGGTGATCTTTTCCAGCTCTTCCTGGCGTTCACGTCGGTCTGCCACGAGAGCCCGTAAACCGAGACCCCCATCCTCAACTGTCAGGACCGCGTAGGCCTCCTCCCAGGTGATAAAGAACACATCGTCGATCTCACCCAGGAGACCGCGGTCCACAAAACGCCGGCCGCATTCCAGAGCGGTGAATCTGCCCATTCCCACCGCTCTGGAAAGGGTGGACCTTGCCATCTCCCTCTGAACGGTCTCGCGGCCCGCACCGGCCAGCTGTTTCCTCATCCAGGGGCGCAGGAAGAAGGGGATCCGGGAGACGACCTCCTGCCAGGCTTTCTCCGATGTCTCCCTTTGCCGTTGTTTCAGGCGGTCGATGGCGCCCGACTGCATGCTGTTAAGGTTGCTGCGGATAACTTCCAGGAGCCACGAGGGGTCCTCCCCCCACCGGGGATTCCTGATGTCCCACTCGTAGACCCCCCGGTGGCCGAACTCATCCAGAAAAGACGAAAATTCCCTCCGGAAGGGGGACGACCCGGGCAGTGCTTTTCGCCAGGACAAGGGATCGGCCTGTTCGCTGTTTAGAAAATCCAGGGCATCCGGGTCAGCCGCGGCGATCCGGGCAAGATCAACGAGCCGGTATCCGTGTTCGGCGCTGGTGGTGGTTTCCCTGCCCGCCAGAAGGGCGTTGGCCAGGGTTTGTCCCCTTCCCGGAAAGTATCTTTCGAGGAGGAGGGTCATCATCAGGTAGGACGCCGCGCTTCCGATCAGGGCGAAGTGGATATCGGGGGCATCCCGGAAGGCCTTCTCGAGTTCGGACCAGAACTCGACCAGTGCCTTGTCACTCAAGGCTTTCAGGTCCCTTTCCCGTGCAGCTCTCATCCGATCAGACACCTGCTCAAACAGCGATTCAACGCTCTTGCGGACTCTTTTCGCTGCCTTCAAATAGGCCAGGTTTCGCCGGATCCTTCCGGGCAGGCGTGTCCACGGTTCCCTTTCAGGAACCCTTATAGCCGGGTGGTGCCCGCCGAGGAGAGCGTTGACACTATCAGGGGGTGATCCGAAGCAGTCGTGGTTCTCCCACATGATGACCGAGGCGTTGAAGTAGCCCCGGCCCTTGTAAAGCCGTTTGCGGGAGACACCGGGAAGGGGGGGATAGCCCGCGGCGTTCATCACCGATTTCAATGCGGTATCTAAAGCATCGGCCATGTTGCTCCAGCTCAGCGGGGGGATGACCATGGGAAGCGTGTCCCTGAAATTGGCGTTGGACCAGATGGTCGGCTGATCCGCCAGGCCCGGATAGGTGTAGCGGGGCACGGCTGTCACGGGCCTTGACTGGACGACTTGAAAATCGTTCCCATCGAAAACCCACTCCACGTCCTGATGCTCCTCGAAGTTTCCGAGTGCGCAATAAACGCGGCGTACGATCCGTGCCAGCCGCAGGATGTCCTTGTCGGAAAGGGCTTGCAGGGCTCGCTCTTCCCGGGCATCCTCAAGGCGGGTCCCTCCGCTGGGCTCTGGAACCGTTTTCTTTCCTTTTCTGCCTATTCTTTTGAACGCCAGGGACTGGTGCAGGGAGTGAAAACCGACGTGCACTGTATATTCGTCGGGATCAACGGATCCGCCAACCACCGATTCCCCCAACCCGAAGTTGGCGCTGATAAAGACCTGGTCCTCCCGCCCGCTTCCCGGGTGACACGAGAAGGCGACCCCCGAAACAACGGCGTCAACCATCTCCATGATCACCACCGCCGGTGCAGCCGGTTCATCGGAAAAACCCATCCTCCGGCGATAGGCAGCTGCCCGCGGGTTCCAAACGGAAGCCCAGCACCCCTTGATGGCTGAAAGGAGGTCCTCCCTGCCCCGGACATTAAGATAGGAGTCATGGATGCCGGCAAAGGATGCCGATGGGGAATCCTCGGCAAAGGCCGAAGAACGCACTGCGAGAGGGAGACCAGACAGCCTCCACTGCCTAAGCCGGTCCTCGATCTCTCTGTCCAGGGAAGGGGGCAATTCTCCCGACAGAAAAAGACGTCTGATCTCATCTGATAACTCCATCTGCCGATCACCTGACGGATCAAGGCGGCCCATCTCCCCAGCAGCGGTTTGAAGCCTTTCATCCATGCCATTGTGACGGATGAAGTCACGGCAAGCCTGCGCCGCGAGAACGCCGCCCTTGGGGACGGGAAAACTGTACCTGTCCAGGCGGGCCAGGTTCCACCCCTTACCGCCAGTCACCTCGACTCGGGCGGCGTACGCTTCTTTCCAGCCAAGGAAGGTTGATCGGTCCCTGTCTTTCATCTCTCGTCTCCATGGCCATGGCCTGCAGCACCGTCGAGGAAGAGATCGACGGTGCTGCGGATGGCCTGATCCAGATCAAAATCCTCTGGTACAGACAGCCAGCCGAAATAGACCCATGTGTAGAAAGAGGTCACGCAGCCTGAAAGGACGCGGGCGTCGATATCCGGCCGGACGTCCCCCGTTTCCTGACCCAGGACCAGGATACGGGTTAGGTGTTCCTCAAAGCCGCTGCGCATTTCAGGCTCCCGGAGGGACCGGAGGGGAACAGACATACGGTGGGAGATGTACTTTTCCGTGAGATCCTGGCGATCTTTGATCCAGTCTGCGTGCTGCCTGAACAGGGCGATCAGGCGGGACCGGGTATCGGGGGCGGATGCGATGATCCTGTCGATCCCGGGGGCCAGATCCCGGGTGTACTTCTGCATGTAAGCGCTCAGAATAGCCTCCTTGACAGGGAAGTAGTTGTAGAGGGTCCCCTTGGCCACGTCGGCGGCCTCGGCGATGCGCTCCATGGTGACGTTGTCGAAACCCTCTTTCTCGAAAAGTTCCACAGCGCGGTCAAGGATCCGCCTTCTGACCTCCTCCTTCTTGCGTTCTCGACGTCCGGGTTCCGCTGACTTCATGGCCGCTCCTTTTTAGTCAATGTATAAATTTATACAAAGTCTAATAATATACAACGTCTAAAAAGTCAAGCTGTTTAAGCTAAATCGGCTACCTGGTGGAAGTTATTAAAAATAAAATATTTTTTTAGACAGGATCTTTCAGTGATATTCTGTATTGCGGGGGAAAGGGGCTCAGGCCGCCTGTCCTGCATCCCGCCGGCGGCGGGGTCGAAAGGGGAATTTTGCAGTAGCCGATAACAGGTGAGTAATAGAAAAAACCAGTAATAGGAACAGGAATAATAATAGGAAATGCTCGGTTCCTGCTATTGCTATTACTTCCTGCTATTACTGGTATTTGTTTGTGCTCTGGCTCCAGGGAATGACGGGGGTTCCCCTAAAGCTTGATCCGGTACGCGAAGATCACCGACCCGTCGCTGATGGTGTAGTCATAGGGGTCCTTCATGGCGATGAGGACTCCGGCGTGGACACCGACCATGAAGTCTCCAAAGACATACTCGGTGAGGAAATACCCACCGTATGCCAATTCTGTGAAACTGTAATCGATCCTGGAGATCGTGGGGTAGGGGTCGTAAATAAGGGCGTCTCCGCTGAGGGACAGGATGCCGGCGCCCAGCCCAAGTCCTATCTTGAGGGATTCCAGGGCGTCCCAGGTCAGGGTCGGAACGGCGTAGAGGAACCAGCCTTTCGCGGAGGTTCCCATGTCCCTGGCCGTGCTTTCAGAGAAAGGTTCAGACTGCTTGTCGATGTGAAACCCGGAGAGGCCGTACTCCATGAGCCAGCCGAACCGGCTCTCCTCAAAATACCTGGTAGGGCTTCGAAAGCTGAGGTACGGCCACGGAATATAGTCCCCTTCCAGCAAAGCCACGGTCTTGAGGGTGTCCGTGCCGGAGACGTCCAGCTCGACGTTTTTAAAGGCAATGCCGATGCTGGATCGATAGGGCTGGAAATCATTATTGTAAGGCGAATCCTGATCCGCGGCGCGGCAGATGCGCGGGTGAAGGGCAGCCAGAGTCAGAAACAAAATGACGGGGATGAGCCTTGACCGGGGTGTCTTCATGGAAATGGGGCACCTCTCCCCACTCGGTTATATATCGATGGAACATTTTACCACAGCAAGGTAACCTTAGGTATGAAAATGGGCCCTGAACAAGGGGAGTTTCACACAGTGTTTCACTGGTTTACCAAACGCCGCCGCAAGAACCTTGTCCGTGCGCCTTTCCCGGCTGAGTGGGAGGAGTTTCTACGCCGCAACGTCGCCCATTACGGCCTGCTGGACGCGGACCGAAAGACTCAATTGCAGGCCTTGATCCAGATTTTCATAGCAGAAAAAAACTGGGAGGGAGCCGGCGGCCTGGTGATCACCGACGAGATCCGTGTCACGATCTCCGCCCAGGCCTGCCTGCTTCTCCTGGGGCTTTCCCACAACTACTACAGGAATGTCGAATCCATTATCGTTTATCCCTCTACAGTTGTTCCGGCTCAGCGCAGACCGGGCTTTTTTGAAACCACCTTGACACCGGTGAGCCGGGAGGTACCCATTTTAGGGCAGGCGTTCCAGCATGGTCCTGTGATCATCATCTGGGATGCCGCACTCCGGAGCGGCCGGCATCCACAGCTCGGGCACAATGTGATATACCATGAATTCGCCCACAAACTGGACATGCTCGACGGCCTTGCCGACGGTACACCGCCCCTCCGTGACCGGGCGGAATACCGTGACTGGATCCAGACCTGTTCGCGTGAATATCTGCGGCTCAGGCAGGAAACCGAAACAGGGAGAAAAACCTTCCTCAGCGCTTATGGTGCGACCAGCGAGGCGGAATTTTTTGCCGTTGCCACAGAACAGTTCTTTGACAGGCCGGAGCAACTGTTTGAACATGCACCGGATCTGTATCGTGTCTTGCGGGAATACTACCGTCAGGACCCCATGGAACGCGGGTCCCTTAAAGACGGCACGACCCCGAAGCCTCCGCGCAAAGGGCAAGCCTGAAATCCGGGAGGAAATGCATCCCCCGCTTCAATGTTATCTCCGCACCTCGGGGTTGCATCCTGCCATCATGCCAAAGGTAATAGCGTAAGATAAGACACCCGAGGCCAGGTTGAACAATAGTTAAAATAGGGTTAAAAGCATGAACTCGAGGGCGGCAAAAAACAAAGAGCCGGTGATCCTCCTCGCCGCTGTCACAGCGATCCTGGTCCTGTCAAGGATCGGCGCCTACGATCCTCTGACATGGTTCCTCGAGATCGTACCGATCCTCATCATCGCCCCCATCCTGGCGGTCACCTACGGGAAGTTCCCCCTTACCCCGCTGCTCTACAGGCTGTTGTTTCTCCACGCCCTCATCCTGACAGTGGGAGGGCACTACACCTATGCCAGGGTCCCGGCGGGCTTCTGGGTCCAGGACCTGCTGGATCTATCGCGCAACCATTATGACCGTCTGGGGCACTTCGCCCAGGGTTTTGTCCCGGCCATCCTGGTCCGGGAGATCCTCCTGAGGCGCTCCCCCCTCGTACGGGGAAAGTGGCTTTTTTTCCTGACGGTCTCCGTCTGCCTCGCCTTTTCGGCCTTTTACGAATTCACGGAATGGTGGGCTGCCCTGGCCGGAGGGGAATCCGCCGGGAACTTCCTGGGCACCCAGGGAGACGTGTGGGATACCCAGTGGGACATGTTCCTGGCCTTTCTGGGAGCGATCACCTCACAGGCGGTCCTTTCGAAGGAGCACGACCGGCAGCTGGAAAAACTTCGCCTCCAGGGGTGACAGTCATGAAATAAAAACGGTGTTTATTGTTCCTTTTCCGGGTACCTTTTACTGTCAACTGTCTTTGCCATTACTCGCGCACTGTTAGATTCCCTGTTCAATGAAGGAGGATAGAGCAAATGATCACCGTTACCGGAGCGACAGGCCAGCTTGGCCGCCAGGTCATCGCTGCACTGCTCAAGGAACTTCCACCGTCCGAAATTGTGGCTGCGGTGCGTGATACGGAAAAAGGGAAAGATCTCGAGGACCTCGGTGTGCAGGTTCGAAGGGCTGACTACGATCAGCCGGGCAGTTTGAAGGAGGCATTCAAGGGCACCGGCAAGCTATTGCTCGTTTCGTCCAGTGAGATAGGCCGGCGCATCCGGCAGCATGCCGCGGTCATAGATGCGGCCCGCAGTGCCGATGTGGAACTTCTGGCCTACACCAGCGGACTCCATGCCCAAACATCTCCGCTGGTGCTTTTTGCCGAGCACCGGAAGACCGAGGCGATGCTCCGTCAGTCGGGCCTGTCCTTCGTGCTGCTTCGAAACGGCTGGTACACCGAAAACCACACTGCGACCATTCCCGCCGCCCTCGAGCACGGTACCTTGCTCGGCTGCGCCGGGGCCGGGCGCATCGCTTCCGCTGCACGGGCGGACTATGCAGCTGCCGCGGCCAAGGCCCTGCTCCTTGAAGGCCAGGCCGGCCGTGTTTATGAGTTGGCCGGCGACTCTGCCTATACCATGGAAGACTTTGCCGGCGAGATCACGAAACAGACAGGGAAGACGGTCGCTTACAAGGATATGCCGGAAGAGGAATACAAAGCAGTTCTTGTCAGCGCAGGTATACCCGAAGGTCTTGCCGCCCTGCTCGCAGATTCTGATACGGGCGCATCAAAGGGCGGACTGTTTGACGACAGCCACCAGCTCAGCAAGCTCATCGGCCGCCCGACAACACCACTGGCGGAAAGTGTCGCGGAGGCGATCAAGGGGTCATGAACTCCCGGTGTCCTGTTTCCCGGTTTCACCTTCAGCTGAAAAGAGAACAATCCTGAAAGGTAAGATACTACCCGAAAGTTTTTCGGCCCGGTCTAACGCCGCACGTCTCTCGATACTTCTTCCATGATCTCGACCTGGATCCGCTGTATTTCGAGGAGCCGCTGCCACTGCTCCATCAGCAGGTGATCCAGCTTCTCGTGGAGATGCCTTATCTCCAGCTCCGCCTTGAGATTCACCCTGTAATCGTGATCCGCCCTCAGCCTGTCCCGTGCCTCCTGCCGGTTCTGGCTCATCAATATTATGGGTGCCTGCACAGAGGCAAGGCAGGAAAGGACCAGGTTCAGAAGTATGTAGGGATAGGGATCGAAGGGCCTGAGCGTCAACACCACGGAGTTGAGGAGGATCCACACGACAAGTGTGCCGGAGAATATCATGAGAAAGCGCCAGCTCCCGCCGAAGTCCGCCAGCCCGTCCGCCATCTTTTCCCCCACGGTCAGCTTGCGGTCGAACTCGATATTGACGTTGCTGGAGAGAACCTCCTGCTCCTTGATGCTGTCGACGACCTGCTGCTCGATGACCGACAATTCACCCTTGTCGGCTTCAACGACCTCCTCGATGTACTGCGACCGGAACTGGTTCAAGTCATGCAGGCAGATGTAACCGTCCGTTTTCCAGCCGGGGTGAGTCCTCCGGATCATATCGACAATGGGCGGCCGGACCAGGTCCGCAGGTATGGTGTCGGCAAGTTCTTTGGTTAAATGGCATATCTGACAGGTCACTTCCTCATGTCTGGTCTTTTGCATTTGCCCCTCCTTGTTGCCCGCCATGCGTTGTATGCATTATAGTTCCCCTGGTTTGGTTCAGTTTCAGCAAATTTAGCAGAATATCCAGCCTGCTGCATGGGCCTTGCCGGTGTCGGACCGTAAATGGCAGCACATATCATTTTTTCTGCCGGATATGCCAGGGTTCACAGCCTGACCCCATTATCTCCCCCGTGCGCTATAATCAGAGGAGAGCACAAGTTTTCAGCATACCGGCGCATTTGACAAAACTCCGAGGATTTCCAGTGAGCAGAGGCGACAACAAACGTCTCATCGTCGATCAAAAAAAATGCGAGGCCCTTTGCACCTGCGGGCTTGGGCACAGTATTCCTTCGGTCAGGGTCGTTTCGGCAGACGATGCCTACACAGTGCTCGCCGAGGACTGCGCAAGGTCCCATGCAAAGGAGACAGTCCTGCTCCTTGATGATGAGAACACCCACGCGGTGGCAGGGGCACGTGTCTCGGACCTTCTCGAAAAACGTTCAATTTCATGTAAACAGGTCACGCTTCCAGGTGGTCCAGTGGCTACGGACCATCTGGCCGAAGAGATCCACGGTCTGAGTGCCGGACACAATCTCATCATTGCTGTCGGGGCAGGCACCATCAACGACCTTGGCAAGTACGTATCCGACAAAAGGGGAATCCCCTACTGGTCGGTGCCCACAGCGCCGTCCATGAACGGCTATACGTCTTCCATCGTGGCGATAAAAATAAAGGGTTTAAAAAGGACGCTCCCTGCTCAGCCACCTCAATTCGTCTATGTTGACCCACAGGTCATCCAGAACAGTCCATTGGAGCTGCGTCAGGCCGGTTTCTGTGACGTGCTGGCCAAATCCGTGTCGGACTTCGACTGGCAGATCGAATCCCTCCTGTTCGGGGGCACCTACTGCGGCCTGCCCTCAGCCATCGTCCGGGAACCGGAGGGTCATTACATCGATCATCCGGAAAAGATCCTCCAGGGTGATCGCACTGCTGTGATGGGGCTTTTCGAGGGGCTTTTATTTTCAGGTGTCGCCATGAGCCTTGCCGGTTCCAGTGCTCCGGCATCCGGGGGCGAGCATCTCATCTCCCATTTTTTCGACATGCGGGAAAACATCACCGGGATAAAACCCAACCTGCACGGCCTTCAGGTCGGTGCGGGGACCGTGCTGTCAGCCGAGTGCTATCAGAAGATCGCAGCCCTGGAGAAAGAGGATCTTTCAAGCAAAGGTAGGGAAATTTTTGATGCCGACGCCCGAAAGATCCCCTCGGTCTGGGGTGACCTCGCGGCTGAAGTGGAAAAGCAGTTCACAGGCAAGCGTGACCGGCTGCTGCAGTTCGACTCGCTGCTCCCGGCGAACTGGCCGGAGCTGAAAGCGCTTTTCAGGCAGATCAGGACGCCGGACTTTTTTGTCGGCCTTTTCAGGAGAGCAGGGCTCGAGATGACGCTGCCTTCCCTCGGCATTTCAGAGGACGAGTACTTCCTTGCGGCGACCTCGGCCCGGACGATCAGGGACAGGATCACCGTGCTCGACCTGGCAGCTCATGCGGGCATCCTGGAAGAGGCCGCGAAGGAGACAATTGCAATTCTTTCTTGACTCGGTTTCCAAATCCCACGTAAATGGGAGACAATCTTAAAAGCCTTTAAAACATGGGGGCAATGGAGGGACAGCAGCAGGCCAGGTATATACTTTGACCAGGTAAAAGGCTGAAAAAGCCAAACCCGTTGTGAGGCGGGGACGGAAAGCATCGGATCTCCTTCAGGTATAAGAAATTTTTTTCTTATGAGAAAGAAGATGGCCGGGCTGCCGAAGCAGATGACTGCAGAGACTCGTCCGGTTTTTGAGCCCATACCACAAACCTTTTGCCACAAGGAGGTGAAAACGGGGGATCACTCGGTAGATCGGGGTTAAGGGACTTTTTGTTTTGTAAATGCGGTAATGACAAGGAAGGGGAGGTCAAAATGAGAAGGTATGCGTTGACCACAACGATCGTAACAGTGCTTGCAGTATTGCTGCTGTCATCAACCTTAGCGGTGCAGGCACTAGCTGCCGACAAGCTCGGCTGGGTCGGTCCCGTTTACACAGAGCTGTCCACCAGCCTGACCGATGGTTTCAAGGCGTACTACAAGAAGACCTACGGCAAGGATGTGGACGTCACATCCGTCCGGCCGGGGGGGTGGCCGGTTGTTGTTGATAAAGTGAGGGCATGGAATGGCAAACCGGATGCCGATATTTTCCTCGGCGCAGGAGCCCCGGCGCACGAAGTTTTAAAGGCAGAGGGCCTTGTCGTGCCTTTCAAGCCAAAGGGTTGGGACAAGATCCCCGCCGAATGGCATGGTATGAAGACAAAGGACAAGGACGGCTACTGGACCGTTTTCGCACCATGGATCGTGACCAACCTTTACAACGAAAAGGTTCTCAAGACATTGAAACTGCCGCCGCCGAAAACGTGGAACGATCTGCTCAACCCCATCTACCGGGGCAACATCGTGCACACGCTGCCCTACGCCTCCGGTACCATGCACGAGGCCATCGAGATCCTCCTGCAGGGCTATGGGGAGGAAGAAGGCTGGAAGTACTTCAGGCTGCTTGCTGCACAGCTGGCGCGGTTTTCCACCGGCAGCACCGATACGACCCAATTAGTCGCCCGGGGCGAAGTTCCCATCGGGATCGCCCAGCCGCAAATGAACGCGATGGCTGCGCGCAAAGATGGCTTTCCCGTACGTGATCTGCTTCCGGAAAAAACGATCCTGGTTCCGGAGGCAGTGGCTTTGCTGAAAGGCGCGCCCAATGAAGCGGTGGGGAAGATTTTTCTGGACTGGCTGTTCAGTATGGACGGACAAAAATACGTGCTTGAGGGCCGTTACTTCGCAGCCAATACGGACATAAAATTTTCCGTATGGGACAAAGAAGGTGTCGAAATGGCGAAGCACGCTACAAAGGCGCTGGGAGTTGATTCGTTCTGGGATCTGAAGGTC
>Ga0209536_100012785_pt1 | contig 12172 bp, 10 predicted proteins | sample DeeMarSeWOR28_12_FD_187461 | JGI IMG/M metagenome (GOLD analysis project Ga0209536, IMG submission 187461) | Marine sediment microbial communities from White Oak River estuary, North Carolina - WOR-2-8_12 (SPAdes) (version 2) | ecosystem: Environmental > Aquatic > Marine > Intertidal zone >...
ATGTACACGTACCACATAGCTATTGAATAACAAATATGGTGGACGGTGTCCACCGAAGCCCGTAGTAGTATTGGCGCTGGGCGAAGCCCTCCTGCGCCAAGGCTACGGAGGGCGAAGGTGGAGCCGCGGGGAATCGAACCCCGGTCCAGATAAGGAAACCGATATGCTTTCTACATGCTTAGTCTGATTTGGATTGTCGGGAAATTCCATGGTACCGGACTAACCAGTAGAATTTCCGTATCTGCGATCGTATTCGCTATTACATCACAGACCTGTAATCGCTAGCCCTGTTGATCGATGCCTCATTGCCAATCCGACAAGGCGGCAGATTGACGAGACATAGCCGCCTATTTTAAGCAGCTAAGGCGTAATTATATTCGCCGTTTATTATAGATGAAAGTTTGTTTAACGGGTAATACTTCCAACACCCGGCATGCTTACACTCGACTTACGCCTACTGTCAAATCCAGTCGGCCCCGATGTCCTGTGATTTAAACGTAAATATAGGGTAAAAGTTGACCTCCCGAAAATGATCCGAAACATTTAATTTATTTTTCCTTATTCAGTTGGAAATAGGCTCATGAATAATCAAAAATATATTTTTATTACATGAAATACAGACTGAAAATATTTCTTTAATAAAGACGATGATCGTGGGGGGGAAGTTTATTTCAACCAGGGTTTATGGAGTTTATAAATACCTTAAACAAACAAGAGGTAGAATATCTGATTGTGGGAAGATTCTCAGTAATAAAACACGGATATAACCGTACTACATCGGATCTGGATCTATTTTTTTATTGGATTTATTAGATAAATGGGTGATTGAATCTCATAAGATTAGATAAATACAAACGACGATTCTAATTCTGAGATTCAGGAAGGATCTTTAGAAATTCCTTTAAATGAATTTTAGCTCGAAAGGGATTATGAACTCAAAAAATCCGACAATTCCCCCTTTATTATCCTATGATTATTTGTCAAAATAATAAAAATTACAATATTGTAGGTGGATCTCCATTTTTTACCCGGAAAGGATTACTTTGAAATTAATGAATAAATTTTTTTTACCTATACTGATACTAATGATTTTGGGAGGTGAGGCCGTCCAGGCTCAGGCCCGATTTGGCATATTCGGCGGAATCGATCAGTCCAGGTTATCAGGTGACTTACCGGGTGATTTATCCTATCAATTCAAAACCGGGTACATTGCAGGCGTTTATTTTGATTTCAAAATTGCAGCCGATGTTTTCCTAGGGATAAGACCAAGTTATACTCAAGGAGGTGCAAATATAAGTGTAACCGATACGACGAATGCAGATGAGGTTTTTTTATTCCCAATTGTCAACAAATACCTATCCATACCTGTTATTTTCCAGGTTTACGTTTCACGGGGATTTTATGCCAACTCGGGTATCGATTTTAATTATTGCCTTTCCTCGGAAGCAAATGTTTTCAATAATTCTGTTGATTTAACCGGGAAAATAAACCGGTTGATCTATCAGGCTGTTTTCGGGTTTGGATTTGCCATACCAATTGGCAGAACAGCTTTTAATTTAGAGTTCAGTTATGCCCAGGGGATTAATACATTCACAAAAAAAGAAGAATTTGAGGCTGGTCAATCTCCCAGGGTTCGCTCCAGCCGTTTGCGGTTGACTACATTTTTCGTGATATCAACAGGGAAAAGAACGGGAAAGGAATGAAAAAAATAGCGGTTCTCCTGGTTTTATTTATAATCATTTTCCCTGCATGGTGTCAGGAAATCCAGAATGCCCACGAACACGATACACTTACCCTGGAAGAAGCGGAGATACTATTAAAGCAAGAGTTGGTCCGTGTACCTTTTTTAAAGGAGCACCGGTTTGTTAATTCAAGACTGGTGATAGAACCTTTCATCAAAACCTCGTTCAGGATGAATGTGGGAATTGGAAACAGCAATGAAATCGATATACCTCTATTCAACATAGGAGATACGACTCTATCAATTTCAGGAAGTTTGCTTTATGCAAACCTTATTTTCACTTATAATCAACGAATTAAAGAATGGGTATCGTTTTACATTACGACAGGATTATCATTACGGGTAGGTGCGGACGCAGGCAGCCTTCTTCTTGACGGATTAAATACCCTGTCTGAAACCGATATTGGCTGGAAATTACGGTTATATCATAGTAAGCATGACTATCTGGCCCTGCGCGTTGGTATCAGTAATTTTGTAGCCTCGTATACAAATATTTACACACTGATTCAATCGATCACAACGAGTAGTAGCGGTCTATCCCTTACGGAAAATATTCCGGCACTTCAGGGGGATTTTGGTTTACACTATGCTTTAGGTATAGGTTCTCTCCTCGGATTACAGCTCGAGGTGAACTATAATTATGGTGATTCTTTTAAAAAGGACAGGATCATCAACCAATTTTCATTTGGGGGTGCGTTCGATCTGAATTTCTATCCATCTACCAAAGTACCTGTTGGTTTCAGCGCAGGTTACGGCTATACAACACTTCCCGAGATCACGAATGTGGAGGATACGCAATCGAACCTGTATAATTTAAAGTTGTCTTATACGGGATCACCCGACCTTGTGATTGGGGTGGAAATTACGGGAAATCAAAATCCGCTATCCTTCCAGATTCTGGAAGGGAATGAAAGTATTGAAGCATTTGTGATCAATTATTCGTTAGGTATGGTTTATTATTTTAACTAAAATAAACATCCGATAAATTGTATGAGATTGATTTTTAAGTCGATCCTGTCTGACATTACTCTGGTTTCTAAAGGGGTTTCTCTTGCTTGTATAATTTTAATTTTATTTACCTGTTCAAAAACATCCGATACGATCATTCAAACTGATATCTGTATCTTTAGTGGAAGTGAAGCAGGATTCACTGCGGCCATCCAGGCAGCACGTATGGGGAAAAAGGTGATCCTGATCGAGCCGACAGGCCATCCGGGAGGCATGATGGTGGAAGGGATTGCCAAAGACATCCGTTTCGGAAGTGCCCGCGTGATCGGCGGGATTGCAAGGGAAATTTATACAGCTATTGAATACTGGTATGGAAGAGAAGCCAGGTTCGACGGACCTTCCTGGTATTCAAGGTATGAACCGCATGTGGCAGAGAAGATCATTGAACAGTTTTTAGCCCGGGAACAGGGTATACAGGTGATAAGGAATACAAGAATCCGTGAAGCGGGTGGGGTGAAAAAGAATGGAAGACAAATCGAATGCATATTGCTGGAGAACGGGATGGAAATTTCAGCCGCAATCTATGTAGATGCCTCAATTGAAGGGGATTTACTTCATTTTGCAGGGGTCAACACGGAAACTATCCGCGAAGGGAATGATGTATATGGTGAAACGAAGAACGGGATACAGGTGGTAAATACCTACCGGCAGTTTGAAGTGGATGTAGATCCCTATATTATTCCGGGTGATCCGGGCAGCGGATTGATCCCCACCATCCAGGAGGGGGGATCCGGCCAGCAGGGCCTACCCAGTAAATATATACAAGGGTATTGTTACCGGCTCGTGCTAACACAGGATCCGGAAAACCGGTTAATGATATCCAAACCGGATAATTATGATCCGGAAAACTATGAGATCTATCGCAGGTACCTGAAGGCAGGTGGCGGGCTGTTTTTCCCCCAGGCTTCCCGGCCGAACGGAAAGACCGACCTGGGCAGCTGGCATGACCTTTCCGCCAACCTGTATGGGGAAAACTGGGAATACCCAGCCGGAGATTATGAGACAAAAGAGCGTATTATTAAATACCACGAGGATTTTACCCGGGGATTGCTATGGTTTCTACAGCACGATCCTGAAGTGGATCCGGAGACAAGGGCCAACTGGCAGGGCTGGGGATTGTGCAAAGATGAATTTACAGATAATGGGGGATGGCCCCGGCGGTTATATATCCGGAGTGCCCGGCGGATGGTCTCCGACCATATCATCACAGAGCATCATACACGCAGGGATAATGGAAACCGGATCTCCGATCCGGTGGCTATTGCCTGGTGGCCAGCCGATACGCATCATGCCAGGCGGATTGTCAGAGATGGGTACGCTTACAACGAAGGATTTGTATTTGGTGGAGATGACTGGCGGCCGTTTGGGATTTCCTGGAGAGCACTGGTTCCAAGACGAAAGGAATGCACTAACCTGATCACCCCCACCTGTCCTTCCTCCAGTTACGTAGCCTATGGAGCCATCCGGATCCTTCCGACGTTTATGATCCTGGGCCAGAGTGCGGGTTGTATGGCTGCCATGGCAGTAGATTCCAGGAGCCCGGTCCAGGAATTGGATTATCCCTCTTTCCGGAAAAAGTTAATTAAAGACAAACAGATCCTGAAAATCCCGGAAAACTGGCTGGAAATAATTACAACGGAGAATTGATTCAAATATTAATGTCATGACTCGAAGTCATGGCATGAATATCCCGGGTCATAAAGTGAAAATATGATTTTTCTGTCATCAGTTTAATAGGACAGGAATCATCCTTAAACCTTCAAGGACTTCATAGGTAGCGGCCTGAGTTAGAAAGAAATCGATCCATTCCAAGGATCTTCCTCCTTCCCCGGTAAAATCCCAAATCAGGACCGGGACCTATCGGGGTCCGGTGGATAAAAGTGATGAAATGGGTTGGAACATCATTTGAAAAACCAGTTTCAGGCTCCAACTGATTCAAATAAAAATTTATTGACTTATCCATCCGGATAAAGTCTTTGCAAAGCTCATGGTAAAATTTCAACTGGTAATATTTCATTTTTTAACGAATTCTTTACCTTTCATAATCTCCTTCCGGGCTTAGTGAAGGATCTGTGCTATACTGAAAGCGGTATGATATCCCAAAGGGAACAGTATTTCGATCGAAAAAGGATTATATAGATGAAACATACCGATCCTTCAAAGTTTTCCGCCGAATCCCGAAACTAGAACGGGTAAAACGGGTGGGGTTCGTGTTGAGATTATATCTTTTTAAAAAAAGAGTAACATTTAAGGATGTTTTCTCCCTGAGCCAGGAAGATAACGGATTCTTTCGCCTTTCGATAAGTAATGATATACCCTGATAAATAAGCGTGCTCAGCTATCCTGGTGCCTGGGTGATTAATAAATTTATGTATATTGCCCCAAAGACATTCGTACTCAAAACAATTTATAAAAGATAGTATGAACTTCGGAGAAAAGGCAATTGATTTTTACAGAAATCTGGAATCACCCACGATACAATTTTACTATAAAATAGAAATACTCAATCCATTGAATAAAAAGGAGGTTATCCATATACTGGAAACCTTTTATCGGAAATTTTATTCGGATAGAAAAAACCGCATCTTCCTTATCGGGATCAATCCTGGCCGGTTTGGAGGAGGGATCACCGGCATCCCTTTTACAGATCCGGTAAACCTCCAGGCAGTACTTGGTATTCCTAACAAATTTGAAAAAAAGCATGAACTTTCTTCCCGGTTCATATACGAAGTAATTGCTGAAATGGGGGGACCCGAAATATTTTTCAGAAATTTTTATCTAACGGCCGTTTCTCCTTATGGATTTGTACGTGAAAATAAAAATCTGAATTATTATGACGATAGATACTTATTGAAAATCTGGGAGCCATTTTTTGTGGAATGGCTTAAAAAACAGATCACTTTTGGAGCGAATCGTGGCCTTGCCTTCTCATTGGGAATGGGTAAAAACCTGGAATATCTGAAGAAGCTGAATGCCGTTCACCAAATGTTCGATCAAATTGAAGGACTCCCTCACCCAAGATGGGTTATGCAATACAGGTATAAAAAACGGGATGAAATTTCAAAATTTTATATCCAGAAGCTTTATTCTTTCCTTTATTCATAAAATATTAAATTTCTCTACTTAAAAAATGTTCCATTTCGTTCATAAAATTGTTCGAAAATGCACACATCCTCTTGATGCATATACGGTTCTTGAGCCTAACTAATTGGTATACAGGCAGATGAATTTTTTGGCACGTCATTGGTTTCTATAATATAAGGAAAATGACGAACGAAAGGACCATGTTTACCAAAATAATGAGCAATCTGAAAATTGTGTTTTCGGGATTGGTGATATGGATGGGGATGTCGCTACCGATTGTAGCGGAAGGCGGTGAAAATCTTTACGATTTTGAATTTGACTATCAGGCTACGGCCAAATTACTCTCGGATTATCTTGTAACTGACTATAAGCTGGATGAGCTTGTTGAGAAATGCGATTGTGAAGTAAAGATTTTCAATGAAAATAATGATCTGATCCGGTTTGGCAAGGCCAATAATGATCTGGTCAAAAATCTGATCAGTAAATCAGATTTCCTGATGCAGATAAATGAAACGAAATATTACAGGTTAAATAAATAAGGTCAATCTCGTGATAACTAGGCAAAAAACAGGAGCGTAAGCTCCTTTTTTTGTTATGTTTGCTTATTTTGGAGAAATTTTTATATGCGGGCCTTATTTGTTATACTGATATTTCTACAACTTCTGCTGTCTTGTAAGATTGAGCCTGAAACCAGTTTGTTGAGACCAAATATTTTATGGATTGTCGCCGATGACCTAGGTACGGACCTGGGTTGTTATGGAGAAAAATATGTCAATACTCCCAATCTGGATCGATTTGCAATGGAAGGGACAAGGTATTCCAATTTTTTTACTGTGACAGCTGTTTGTTCTCCCAGCCGGAGTGCACTGATCACGGGGATGTATCCTGTCAGTATAGAGGCACATCAGCACCGGACACAATTTAAAAAACCATTGCCATTTCCGGTCAGGCCGGTCTCCCATTATTTTCGAGAGGCAGGGTATTTTACATTCAATGGGGATTTCACAGATCCGGGGAAACCCGGGAAACAGGATTATAATTTTACGGCCGACAGCATTTATGACGGCACCCATTGGTCCCAATGTCCAGAGGATATGCCTTTTTTCGGCCAGATACAGATCTTTTATCCCCACCGCCCCTTTAAGAGGGATACGCTAAATCCGGTGGATCCGGATTTCCTTGAGATCCCTCCCTGTTATCCGGATCATCCCATCACGAGGAAGGATTGGGCCATGTATCTGGAATTTATCCAGTTGCTGGACAGGGAGTTTGGAAAGGTAATCGGCAATCTTGATCAGGATGGTCTTTTGTCAAATACAATCATTTTCTTTTTTGGTGACCAGGGAAGGCCTCATGTCCGGGCGAAACAATTCCTTTACGACGGCGGGATCCATACACCCCTCATCATTCGTTTTCCTGATCAGGATATGGGTGGTAGTGTATCTGATCTACTTATCAGCAACATCGATATTCCGGCTGCATCGCTTCACCTGGCAGGTATACCTATCCCAAACCACTTTCATGGAGTTAATTTTTTGGGCGAAGCTGCGGAGCAAAGAGCGTATATTTTTGCTATGAGAGACCGCAGGGATGAAACCATGGACCGGATCCGCGCGGTTAGATCTAAAGACTATAAGTATATCCGAAATTTTTATCCCGAACTCCCATATACTCAATTTAACGCTTACAAAAGATTCCGGTATCCGGTATTGACCTTGATGGAAGTGCTCCACCGTGAGGGTAAGCTTACTAAATCACAAGCGAAATTTATGGCTCCATCCCGGCCGGCTGAAGAGCTTTATGAGCTGACCCGGGATCCCTTTGAAATTAACAATTTAGCCTTTGACCGGGATTATGATAATATCCTGTATGAATTCAGGCGCGTTCTGGATGATTGGCTTATTAAATACGATAAAGGAACCTATCCGGAAGATTCCTCGGAAATCAACTACGCCAGGGATATGATGAAAAATAATTATCGTACGTGGATGGAAGGAATAGGACTGGATGAACATGCATCCGACAAGGAATTTCTGGAATACTGGTATGATTATCTGGAAATAAATGGTTATGAACTGACGCCCTGAAATTTAATTTACCCTGTCTTCATGCACTGAATGCGACTCTTCCCCATCCCATTTTCTCCTTCTGAGGATCATAGTGGAAAAAGAAAATCTCAATTGATAAGTAGCAAATAAAAATTCATCATAGCTATGGAAAAGATATTCGTTATTCTCCAGGGTCCTTTTCGCCTAGATCCTGAGAGAGGAAAAATGGAGGTTTCCAAGTGTTCAGAAAAATATCATTGAATTTGACGGCGCATATAATTCCAGCTGCCAAGCGGAATTGGAGCAGCTGTTTTGTTAGGGGCAAAACAGTGCTCATTCCTGTCCGTTTTTTTAATCACTTCAAACTCGTCCTACTACCATTTGTCGTACAAGGTGTTAGGCCAGGCTCCAGGAACAAGAGCTCCTCCCGGTTTCCTGCATCCGATTTGGGATGCTACCCTGGAGGGGTAGTGTCATGGTGGCATTCCATCTGTATTTATCACCAATCCCGGAGGGATTTAATTTTTTTAATTCGATGATTTTCTCGAGGATTCCTGGAAGTTCCTGAAGGGGGGTAATTATGTAATGTATCTTATTGATAATTAACAATTTACAATTATCATGATCGAATGAAATAGTAGATGTGGCAAAGGTCGAGGGAAGAGGCATAATGAAATCCGTCCGGGGTTGGTTGTGGTAGGAGATTCAATATTACGACAATGCATCCTCTATGGGGTTATATCATATCCTGTCGCTCCCGTTAAGGCAGGCCTCCTCACCCGTTCTCGATCGATTTCGGGAATGGAGGATCTCCAGGAATCTTAATCCGGTTTCCGATCTATCAATGAAAGATCGAAACTAATAAATGATACATTCCATGAACTTGTTTCATTCAGATCCTTCACGGGGCCCAGGAAAAGAAATAACTATTCTAAATCCATTAGCCTTACCTGCTGTTTTTCTCTCCCTGAGTTGTACGAAGGATCTATAGGTAACTAGTCTTATTCCCGTTTCCTTTATTGATAAATCGAATCCGTTTTTTTAATCGAAATATATCTATTGAAATTAGTGTAAACTCTATTTAACTGCATTTACCCATAGAATTAATATCATATGATGATTCATATGAATCAGGATAGATACCAGGCATTCAGCTTTTCATCCCGGCGGCAGTAATTTATATAATTAAGGGCACCGATAGTCATTCGAATATTGCGAATGGTTAGGGTTCAGAAGGCCCCCAGTCAAAGGCTTCCAGCATTTTAAAATATATTTCCGTATTATCATATATTCCCCTGAAAAGATCAGCCGACGGACCATATGAAAATACAGGTACCATCACGCCCGTATGACCATTGGTAGTGTAGTCACCAAATACAATGCCTTTCTTCATGTCCCCTCCGGATATGGCCAGTCCACCTGTTTCATGATCTGCCGTGAGGATCACCAGTGTTTCCCCATCTCGTGCTGCGAAATCAAGAACCTGTCCAACCGCAAGGTCAAAATCCAGCATTTCTTCCGTCTGATAGATGATATTATTCTGATGATTACCCCAGTCGATCTGGGATCCTTCGATAACCAGAAAAAATCCGGTTTCATTTTTCGAAAGAACATCCAGCGATTTTTTAGTAGCCCTCCCCAGCATATCCTCCCGGCCTTGTTCTATGCTGGGCGGACTGTCATAATATAATAATCCAGCGATCTTTTCTCCTTTAGCACCTTCCAGGCTAATGATTGTATCAATTACTGTGTAGTTTCTTTCTCTAAGAACATCCACTAAGTTTAAACCATCAAGCCTGTTGGTAAAATGGCTGCGCCCACCACCAATAAATACATCAATACCGTTTCGGACAAAATCAGAAGCAATTTGTTCATAGTAATGTCTGCTGAACTCATGGGAAATAAATGCAGCGGGGGTTGCATGGGTAATGGTGGAAGTAGCTACCAATCCTGTACTTAAACCTTTTGATTCGGCCAATTCAAGTATGGTGGTATAGGGTTGATTATCCGGGCCTACCGCGATCATCCCATTATTGGTTTTATTTCCTGTGGCAAAAGCAGTAGCTCCAGCTGCAGAATCAGTAATCAGGCTGTTTGCTGATGGTGTTTTTATAAATCCTAAATAAGGAAAAAATTCGATATATAACTTTCCTTTGTTGGCTATAATTCCAGCATAAATTTGCGAAGTGCCCATGCCATCTCCGATCATTAAAATGATGTTCTTCGCTTTTTTTCTTTTAATATCCGGCAGGGTTACATCCGTCACATGATGCGCAGCCTTATAATTATACTTTTTAATATAATTATTATCTCGAAAATATTCCGTTTTATTTTTTCTTTTACCCTGGCCTATTGAAATATTCTGGTTTCCTGCAAGCAGGCATAGGATCAACAACAAACGAATGGAGTTCAAAATCATCTAACGGTCTAGCTAATGAATTTTCAAATATACTTTTTTAAATAACATTAAAAAATGTGAATCAACTGGAATTTTTAATAAAATTTTAAAAATCTGATGACGCTGGAGTAAAATATACTTAACATTAACTATATAACTTGGCCGCATATTCTATTAGAATGCTGGCAGAAATAAAAAAAATCCCCGGGAAAACACTTGAAATTTTTGAAAAAAACCAAGGCCTCCAATTGCCTCAAAAAGTGTATTACCTTGGACTAGGTGCTTCCTATTATGCTCCCCTGGCACTCAGGTATTGCGGAAGGCAGATCTATCCGGAAACTGCTACCGAATTCAACCATTATATTTATCAGAAAGAAAAATTTCCACTGGGAATCCTGATCTCACTTAATTCCGACAATCGGGCCGTACTTCCATTGAGGTCCCTGTTTTATGAATATATTGCGATAACCGATAACCGTTCTAATGAAATAACCAAGGGAGATAACCTCCTTCTAACCATTGATATGGGACTAAATGATGATCACTACAGATCATCCCTGCCCTATCTTTTATTATTGATCACCCTTTACCAAGGTCTTGGCCTGAACTGTTTCCCGGCAATCGAATACATACGCAAAGATTTTGATTTTTATGAGGCAAAAGGGCGGTTAATGGCGGAAGAAATCCAGAAGTTTTTTCTGAAGGATTCTACAAATGGGATCTATATCCTCGGGAACGGTCCTAATGTTGCTACTGCAAAACAAGCGGCCATGATGCTTACGAATGTTACCAACCGGCATTTTGTGGGCATGTCCCTATCTCATTTCGAACAAATGTTTAAGGATAATCTGAGGGACCGGCTCGTGATAATCATCAATGATAACGGACCTGTAAAAGAAATCGCGTTTCGTTTGGGTGAAAAAATAAAAGAGGAGGAATCCAGATGTATTTTTGTAGAGGAAATCGATCTGACCTGGCTGTATACGCCCATCAATTTAATTCTTCCGTTCGATTTTGCAGGCTATTATATTTCACAGAAACATAAGCCGAATAGAATCTCCGTCAGCTCTCCCTGATTAGCACTTAATCAATGCTGTAGATTTTTTCTGGTTTCGTTTTTCCTTTCAGGTGTTTTTCACCCAGTAGTTGGATATTAAAGTCCCTCTTTGGAAGATAATTGACAATGGTTTTGGTAGTTAGAATGGATTTCCCAAATTCATTGCATAACTGCTGTATTCGTGAAGCCGTATTCAACACATCCCCATGGTAGGCAATTTCCCTTTTATTGATCCCCACCTCCGCTGCAGTTACTTCTCCCATATTAATCCCGGCTTTGAATTCAGGTACGAGCCCATATTTTTTCTGATAGTAATTGGACCTTCTTTCAATCCGTTTTTTAAAGGCATAATAGAACCTGATGCAATTCAGGTCTTTCAATCCAACTGGTTTTCTCCATGTAATTACGGCTTCATCCCCCACATATTGATAGATGTTGCCGTAATAGCGTGGCATTACATAATTCAGATCGATGAAAAAAGCTTGAAGGAGGCGACTGTACTTGATATGTCCAAGTTTTTCTGCGATTGTGGTTGAATCCTTCAGGTCAATAAATAAAAATATCCTGTTTTCAATTTGCGGATGATGGTAGCGGCCGAGGAACATATATAACAAATTTCCAGGTCCGAATTTTCTGTTTATCTGAGATATGAAATTGATGAGCAGGATGCCAAAAATAAAATACATAAAAAAAAAGAACATCAATTCCGGAGCCAGCATCTCGAAAAGTTCGTTTTCCTCCAGTTGGGGTAAAGGGTATAGATCAATCGTACGGAGCGTGTAAAATACGATTAAGAATACGATCAGTACAGCTATTATATACATGAACGATTTTAG
>Ga0209536_100012786_pt1 | contig 12171 bp, 9 predicted proteins | sample DeeMarSeWOR28_12_FD_187461 | JGI IMG/M metagenome (GOLD analysis project Ga0209536, IMG submission 187461) | Marine sediment microbial communities from White Oak River estuary, North Carolina - WOR-2-8_12 (SPAdes) (version 2) | ecosystem: Environmental > Aquatic > Marine > Intertidal zone >...
GTGTTTTTATAAACAGTAATAATTACCTGAGAGAAGGCACCCATGTTGCCACAAACACTATGAACAGCAGTCTGGTTAAAGTGAAGATAACAGGTCTCGAGCAGGGAAAACAATATTATCTCTTTGCAGCCAGATATGTAACAGCAACGGGTAAGCCAAAGTCTCCTGGAATTTTCAGCAATTCAAATCTGCCGACTATAGTTGAAACACGATCAAATGAGATTGAAGTTATTGATGCTAATGTACAGCTGGTATTTGATCCGGCAACGGATAGTTTTCTCGACTGGTTCCATGTATTTTGGACTTCGCCCTATGTTCGCGCAAGGCGGATGAGTGATAACATTATGGGTGACTTTATAAGGATTGACCAGTGGAAATATAACCGCTTGTATAATATCATGCATCTGATTGGAAAGAAGAAGGTATCGCCCAGATATGACTGGTCGCTTGAATTTACAGTGCGACACAGTGGCGCGGGAACGGGAGGGACCGGGGCCTCAGATTTTCAGCAGGCCGGTGTTGGTTTTAACAGTGGAACGCAGAATAAATTCTGGTGGGAGTTCTGGAGAACACATGCGTCAAATGAATATGAAGGATATGTTTATGATCGGGGGCCATACACCTGGCCTGCGACATGGGATGATCACAGCTTGATAGGTAAATATCGGGCGGGGATTGAATATGGCGGATACTATAATACAGCTACAATATGGGATGAGGAGGAAATGACTTGGATGTATCCCCGTTCTGACTGGAGGCTGAAACCCAATGCTGCACATCCTGACATAGAGAACTGGAAAATTGAGACCGGCTCTGTTGCACAGGTAAGATTTGATTATGATGCAGCCGATAAGAGTGTAAAACACTATATTAATGATGTCCTCATTTCAACATGGTACGGAACTCTTGAACATGACCAGGGGATTTCCGTCAGGAAAAAATATCCGGCAAATCATTATCCTCTGCCTGTTGTGCCAACAATTAAAGCGAACCATCTCAACCCTGCTTATGGAACTTATATTGATATTGGTGAGATACGGTTAACAACTTCGTGCCCTAATGCCTATGCCGGCTGGACAGTAAATAACGGCAGTGATTATGATTACTGGGGGGCTGTTGGTGACTGGGGCTACTACTGGATAGACCCTGCTTCATCAGACTGGGATGATCTTGGCTTCTGGTTTGCTGGAGAGGATGGTGGAAACAGACATACCACCCATACATGGAACGGGTTCACTATTATGCCCGATCAACTGAAGGGAGATCCAACCACATTCATCTATTACGGCAATTCCTACAGTTACGGAGGTCCGGCTAAGGTTTATGTATTTTCACAACCCATTAAAGTGCCTGTGGGAAAAAAGGCTGATAAGGTTTCTTTCCAGGGTGTACCCGGGAATTTTGGCACTCTACGGGGGAGACTGTATGACGGTGACAAAAGCACTGCCCTTTCAGGTTGGGTGAAGGTGACAGATGTTTATGACCAGCCGCTCACATCGGTTAATGCAAATACATCTACTGAAGTTGTTGCAAGATTTGAAATTAATTTCAATGGAAGGCAACCCAATGCGTATCAGAGCCCGCCACGCATTGTTGGTTTTGAGGTGGAGTTTTCTGATGAAAATTAACGTATGCCAAGAACACTTGCGTAGGATTATGAAAGTAAGTGAATATAATAAAATCCGGAAAGTAATTATATCTTAATGCCGAGCAGCAGTTGCATAATCCGGAATTGTCAGCTAACAGTAACAGCTGATGATCATCGCTCAAAAAATCGAACGATGAATGACCTACACGGACTTCTGAATTCTAAATAGCCCCTACATTTGAATACGTAAAACACTTGTGTTAAAAAGGAGGCATCTCTTTTGTTCTGATGAAAATATTTCTCTGTTTTACTTATAAAATGTTCTGCTGAAACGGCTCTTGACCACAACATATTGAAATCATAATGGCTATAATAGTTACCTGCAACTTTTTGCAAAATGTTATTATTCACCATCGTATTTTATGGGCAGTACCCTAGTTCAGATAGATATTTAGAATATTTGCCAACTCTTCACCTGCTATTTCGTTTCCAAGCCTGTTCCAATGTCCGCCATCATGTATCCGTACTATTTCACCGTCTTTTTCAGCCTTTTCAATCTTGAGAGAAACGGACGGATAAACATCATAACCTGCAGAACTGGATATTGATGCCCAAATTTCAGTTTCATCTTTATCTTCTGTCCCACTTGTGAAAGTTAGCGCTTTAGTGTGAGGCGGCATTAAATTTTTAAGATCGGACATAAGCTGTTCAGTGAGAATAATAGCACCTTCTTTTTCAAGTATCTTTTCGTTTTCTGCCGAAAATTGCGGCCAATAATCTTTGTATATCCTGTATTGGATTATCTGCAAGAGTATATCAAGAAAACGAAAGAGTTTTGAATTTTTATAAATCAGGATATAGGGATGATTTTTGGGTAGGCGATATGTCACAATCCCATTTACGAGATATGGCCGCAAATTTTTTTGATTACGAATAATGGAGTTTTCCTCCAGGTGGAAGCTGTTATTATATATGTCATTTGGGCAATATTGGAGCACGAAAATGTCAGGCTGTATTATATCAACATACCTTTCCAACAATAATAATTCTTGCAAGGTACCATACCCTCCACCACCAACAGCAAAGACCTCAGCGTCTACCCGTTTTTTTACTATGCCAAAATAGGCATCGTCATTGGATGTATTACAATCGCCTGTATAAGAATCACCAACAAATAAAATCCTTTTTCGTGATGATTCCAGATCACCCCAGGCTCTAAAACCGAATTCATTTGTCGAGCAATTAACCTGAGTTACCAAACCTGATTGATCGACAACTTTTCTTGGGGCAGAAAAATTTGGTTTAAGTTTCCAGCCGATCTCTGCGTCAAACTCATAGGGTAATTCTTTCCAAAAAACACGCACAGCCAATTCGCCCAGGAAAAAACACAGAATTAAACTGATAATAAACAGGGTGAGTCCCTTAAGAATAGATGCCAGCATAGGTTTATTCAGTGGGCAAAACAGAATTAACAGGAAAATCAATAGATCTCAAATTTATTACTTTTAATACACATTTTCTCATTTTGATTCCTGACTCCTAATTAGCCCCTATATTTGAGTAGATGAAGCATTTATGCTCAAAATGCGGTAACTCCTTCGTCTTGATGAAGATATCCCCGGATTCAATAAGATTATGGCAAAGGGGGTTTAAATAAATGATGGTTGCGTTTCTCGGACGTAGACGTATTGATTGTTCAATATTATCAACAACATCCTTCATTACATTACAGGGGAATGGATCAAAGAAGTAGAAATAAGTATATTCATCGAGCTTTTTAAATTCTGCAGCGTCACAACATTCGATGTCCACATTTTTTATATTGAGTTTCCTGATATTGTTTTCGGCAATTGCTACCAGGTCAGGATTTATTTCCACTCCGGTAATTTTTGCAAACGGGTACTTTGAGAGCGAAATGAGAATGCCGCCCTTGCCGCAGCCGAAATCAACAATGGCATCATGAGGGGTGATAGTGAAATTTACCATAATCTTATCAAAGGCCAGGCCTCCTGAATCAGCGTAATAGTGGGTCCGTTCGGTAACCGCCTCTGTAGGGTCATCTTTCAGGTCAATATGGCCGAGAGATATACGCAGCCTGATCAAAAATTCTCGCCACTCACCCCTGGACAGGAGAAAAATGGCATTTTTTATGCCTCGCAGGCGTGGCTTAAGAGTTGATCGCATTATCCTGAATCCGTGACGGGGAATAGTTGTTTTACTCATAGGGAGACTTCATTATTGTGTCTTGCGATAATAAATTTCGTTCATCATAATTTAGCAAGAAGCCTTAAGGACAGCGCCCTTCGGGGCTTTCGTCCATACAACATCAATTTCGGAGTCTCCCTGCAGTCGCTTACCTGTTGCTAACCATCCGATAAAGTATACTATTATCAAACGGCAAGCTCCGCTAATCTGATGCCCGTTCTGAAAGCTCACGGATTATGATTACAAATCAATCCCCACTTTCTGACACAATTTCACAAACAGCGTCTCAATTTTATTTCTCAGTTTCGCAAAAAACTTATCCTCAAAAACCTGGACAATAATTTTCTTCTTCCCATACACTTTTCTGCCAAATTCCTCAACGAGTCCCCTGGCTTCATTTTCCGGTATGTGGAAAGTCCTGTTTTCCACGCAATTTGGCTTTATATAAAGAAGGATTTTTACTTTATTCCTGGTCTCATAAAGCGTTAACATCTGGTAAGGATAGAGGCGGCAGTCAATCGGCCGGTCCAGATAAATGCGGCACCCTTTTTTATCTAAATTGGGGCACACCTTACCCTCTTTCGAGAAGATCATGATAACTTTATCTTTCTCACTCACCAGAAGATCATGTTCTTTAACCCTGAAATGCTTTTCAAATTCATCTTTTGAGAGCCTTAAACTGAACTTGCCCGGGATGCTGCAGCAGGTATCAGGACAGTTCAGGCATGGATTATCATTAAGGGTCATTCAGGAACTCCATTATTTAATAAATTCCAACTCTGCGCATCAGCCGCAAAATGTGATATTCCATCAGGTGGTATATTTTCCATGTCCATGATACGGACGGATATACCTGAGCGAGCACTTTGGACGGTAGATATACAGCCTTTGTTTTGAATTTTTGCTCCAACCCCTCAATAAATTCAAGCCAAAGAGTCTTGTCTGGGTGGCAATATTCGTGGGAACGGGAAACAAAAATACTCTCCGGTATGAACTCACGTTCTAATATTTCTGCCATGAGACGCCGGATATGGTTCTTGTCATAATCGGCATATGCGATGCCGTCCCAATCGAGACTGAGATGTTCGCCCTGAAGAGGTCCATCCCAATCGGCAAATGTCTGTTCAGTAAAAGTCAGTGATGTCCAGCTTTGACGATCCATCAGAAGAAAGGGCAGGGCTGTAAAATCCGTCTCATATTTCACACAATAGAGTTCATCATACTTGCGACCCCCAAAGTCATCATGAACCCAGCGCAGGCCGGTTACAATCCCATTCATTATCGCGTGGGCGAGGAAGCTTCCTGAATCGAGCCTGTTCATGAAAGGATCGCTTTGCCAGACATAACGTGCTTTCCCCTGCTTCCGGTCTATCAGCAGCCCGCGCATGTCACAATGGAAATCCACATGGCAGACCGAAAGATTCCGGTAGCCTCGCTCGCGCCATAAATCGTAGAGCGGGCTATGTTCATCAGCAATGAATAATTCCATTGTATCCCTAAACAGCCAAATGTATAAAACACCTTTTTATAAGGCAGGTGATAGAAGAATTTTCCGGGCTGGTCAGCATCAGGTCCCCCGGCGGTTTCCCATGGGTGACTTTCACCAGCGTGCAGGTCCCATGCAGGCCTGCCCTTGTTCACCAATCAAAATGATTAATCTTCATGCGAAAGTGAATGAGCAAAACCTAATGTAATTATATTACTAGTTGGTGCCAATATAATTTTTTAAAAGGCCGGAATAGTACTAGATGGATATATGCTTTAAAGAGTGGAGAGAACCGGCATGGATTAACCGGTATGAATTTATTCCCAAATGACTGTTACACGATATTTTCCTGAAAACGAAACAGCGAGTGTTTATGCCCTGAAATGGTGCTTATGCCCTGAAAGAGCTCTTGCCTGCTGCGGGGAGCTTCGGTAAATAGAGAGGGTGAAAAAAATTATAAAGTTGTCGTTTTGATCGAATGGGGAAAGTTATTCTTTTGCAATCAATTCAAAACTGTGAAAGGTTATTTAAGAGCAGCAGGTTTTAGAGACATCGTTATCCTTATGTAAGAGATTGAGTGATGCCGGGTGATGATTGATCCGGACTTGAATAACTCTCGAAATAACTCCCAACCATTATCTCAACTACTTTTTTGTCCCTTTCAATTTTATTATTAATATATTCACTAATAATGCCTATTTTACAATAATCCCATATCTTTTTTATAATCTCAGCGGTAAACATTTTCTCTAAATATAAGTGCCCAAATTGCGCTTGATTGAAACTCTTAATAGTTCCAGCTTCTATGTCGTTGATTGCCTGAATCATCATTTTAGTTCCAAGCTTAACCGCTTTCACGTTAAGGGTTTCTGGATCATCTTCTTGGGTGATATTAGGCCTGCCCTGATAGATTATTTCCCCTGTATCCACTCCAGGGTCAACAAAGTGGATCGTTGAACCAATATATTCAGGCTCTTTATTATAAATCGCCCAGGGATTTGTCGAAACGCCTCTATACTTCTGCGGTAATCCGGTGTGAAGATTCAAGACCCCGTTTGTGGGTAGATTTATTATCTGGTCATTAATAATCGAGGTTCCGCAGATGGCAATAACATCCGGTTGGAGATGTCTCATTTGTTCAACATAAATTGGGTTATTGATCTGACGGGCTCCTTCTGTATAGACAGTTTTGCAATTTTTACCTGGAAATAATCTTGTGCATTCTATCCCAAACTCCTTCCGGTCAATCGTGCCGCAAATATCTCGATTATAGTGGTTAAAAATTTTATTATCATGCACCATTTTGAAAGTTTGTCTTGGTTTCAATGCCAACCGGAGCGCTTTTACAAGCTTTTCCGATAACAGTGGCGATCTATGTTGTTTTTCTACGAATACACCAACTATATTGATATGCTTCATAAGTTGGTTAGCAAAATAAGTAGCTGCATAATCAGGGCTGATCAGTACAACGACTCTCATTTTTGTTTTAGTATCCATTGCGTACCTGCCTTTATGAGTCCTTTCAAGCTGCTATTTGTTATTGGGCATGTTTGTGCTCCCTGCCTGGTGCAACAATCACAAATTTCTGATGAGAAAAATAGAACATAAAAGCAATATATATTTGAGAATATTACTTATAAGTTGTAAATAAATGCCTAATGAATAAGAATTATTTCTTTGAGAGATCGTTCTCAGAAGTCCGGATAAATTGGAGCAGGAGGGGTTGACATGGCAGGGGATCTAGAGGAAATTTTTCTGCTGGCGCTTAATTATTTTTATAAAAAATACAAGGAGAAAGGTGGTACACAAAAAAAAATAGCCCTGAAGTTGGGCGTCACGCAGTCATATGTTTCAGCTGTGCTGAACAGCACAAAAAAAGCTTCCACTGAACTGCAGGAGAGACTGGCCGATATACTCTACGGTGGTCCTTACGAGGAGTTCCTGGCTGTAGGCCGCAGGCTCCAAAATAGCCTGGACCCCGAATTAACCTTAAAGAGCGAACGGGAGGAGGAGGTTGAAGCTCTCATTAAAAGACTGAGTCATTACATTAGGGATTATCAGCGTATTGAAAAAGAACTGGTTGATATGAAAAATTTTTACAAGGTATTAGTTGAGAAAATGGAGTCCGGCGTTTTGGTAACCGATCCGAACGATAACATTTTTTTTGTTAATACCTGGCTGCTTAAAAGGATTGATGTGTCTAAAGAATCCCTGATTGGCACAAATGTACTTGATGAGAATAAAAAATTTCCACTCTCAAATCTTAAAGAGTTTCAAGTATATTACACCACAGCGAAGGAAACTTTCGAGCCGCGGGAATTCACTCAAATTAGATTAAATATTCCGTCAGGCCGGGAAGTATATCGGTGTGGCTGGTGCATCCCGATCCTTGACCATCAAAAGTATATGGGCATGATAGTTACAATTGGCGATATAACCGAAGAGGTTCTGCTTAAGAAAAAGCTGATTGAAGAGACCTGGCTTATGAAGCTAGCCATGGATAGTTTTGAACAAACCGGCTGGATCATACTGAACAGGGCAAAACGCATTATCAAACGTAACGCAGAATACCAGACGATATTTAAAATTCCTGAGGAAGTCCTGCAGGAAAATGATTATAAAAAAAATATTGAATGGATCAGACATCTTGTGCGCGACCAGGACAATTTCATGCTGTTGAGCCTGGAATTCCCCAGGCATGGGAAAAAATCTATTCATGAATTTGACCTAGTCGATGGGAGGCGGATCAGCCGAGTCACTACACCACTTTTAAATGACAATGAAATATTAGGATGGAATATAATGATATATGATATTACTCCGGATAAAGAGTTTTAAACGGAGTTCATAAATATTATCTAAACTGACACCATGGGAAGAATCTTTTATGCATGTCTTTCTGTTAATTCGTGAAGTTCTATTACGCAACCGGTCATTGCCCCTGATATTTCTGGAGAACAGCATTTTATAGGTTGCGCTGGCGATTATTGTTTGTATTTCAGCGATTCAAAGGTTCAGTACTCAATATGGTCAACTTCAACTTCCTTGTTAATTACTTCGATGCTGTTGTAATTTTACTGTAACCGTATCCGGTAAATATCTTTCGTTTTATGAAATGCGGTGAGCATCGTGATAATTAATCGATGGGGCAGGAGGGGTTTAAGGAAACGGACAGCCAGTGAGTATGTACTCCACATGGCCCACTCAATAAAGCCTCTCCCACTCTTTTGCCAAACGCGGAAATCATGGCAGGTCATAGGGGCAGCACGCCAATTCGCCTTATAGGGTTCATCGCCACGCAACAAGTCGAAGTATTCACATCTATTGTTAATGGCAAACTGAATTGCAGCCATCATGGACAGCCTGCCGGGAGAATAAGCATCCATTGAGAGGTCAACTCCAGCCTGGTAGGCGTAGACAGCTTTGGCATCGACAAATTGGTATTCGATTGCAATAGGTTTGCCATTATACTCCAGCCATGCGAGGCGGAGTTGATTGCGGGCCAGGAATTTTCGGGAAACCGTTTCGTGAAATTTCAGAAATCTTTGGTCGGCAAAAACACCGTGTGGCTTATTGGAACTTCCCCAACGTATTCCATGGAGCTGCAGTAAAATATCAAATCCCTTCATCAAGTCCGCCTGACTTTCTACTTGCCGGACCTGTATTTTGTTAGAATCAAGAAATTGGCGCTGCAACTTGCGGCAACGTTTGCGATGCGATCTGGAAAGCATCTGCAGGTAGTCATCCCATGTGGCAGGCAGCGATATTTTCCAACAACTCTGGATCTGCCTTCGATGGCAGAGACAGCCGTTTTCAGCCAGATGCCCCATCGTTGCAAGGATGGCCTCGGCATCCTCATCAACAGCTTCGAAGAGCAATTGTTTCCAGTCTGATTTGCATTGGAGCAGAAAACGGGCCACTGCGATGCCGACATGATTTTCCCATCCGGATGCTGATAGCCAGGTTGTATGGTGGGTGCAGTCGTTACCTGAGCCAAGGAGTCTGAATATCGCACCTCCTCTTATATTCTGAAGAAAGAGCGGCGCCAAGCCGACCAGACCACCCCCTGGTTCATGAAGGAGAAGGATGCACAACTCATCTGCCGGTGCTGTATATATCTCCCACCAGGTCAACAGCCATTCCGGACTTCGCATCGGCACGGCGGCTGCTAATTCACGCCAGGCGTCGAGGTATATTCCCAGGTCGGATATTGACTTAATTCTTGTGGTTTGGAGAGGTTCGGTCTGCACTGTCAATCTTATTCACGACCCTTGCCGAAATAGTTGATACTTACCGACCATGTTTTTATATCAAAAAGATCCTTCATTCTAAAATTGTAGTCAATTGTTTCCTCACCATAACATTTTCTGCTTTCTATCCGAAAAAAACAATTTCCCCAATGGGTATTTTCCGTAGAGGGCGATGTATCGAAAAAGATTTCATCATCGAATAGCACCTTGAAATATAAGCAGAAAGCATCCAAATACCCTGGATTCTTAACCTGTTTTAAACAGTTGATTTTTTGTGCAATATCTTTCGCTGAGTTCAATTTTTCCAGATCAATATATAAAATAGGCTCGGGTTCGCAGAGGAAATGCTTTACCGCTGATGAATCGAGCCATTCCTGCTTATAATCTTCAGGCTTGAATTCCTGAAGAGGTTCGAAATGACTTCTTAAAAATCCAAAATCGATGCCATAAAAATCATTTTCGTAGATAAAAGGGATATTATATGATTCTAATAAACATACCGGTTCAAGGAATAATTCAAATTTAGCAGGAATGATTTTGCCTTCAGGTTTTAAGACACGTTGTTTCAGGTCCAGGATGTTGTCCACCATGTTCTCATTAAACAGATAATCTCCAATCTGTTCATGCAGTATGACATCGACCTTGCCCTCAGGCTTAAAATTACGGCTGTTGGTTTGAATGAATTCAATATTTTGAATTCCGTTATATTGAGCAATTTTTTCCGCAACCGCGATAAAGTCTGAATGATCTATCGCATATATCTTTTTTGGGTTTTGTTTGGCTGCAAAAAATGCCAATATGCCAGAACCCGTTCCAAGGTCAACGATTATGTCGTCAGAATCGATATGTTTCTCGATTGCTTTTTTATAGATATTTATTCGCACACTATCAGCGAGCATTTTCTCGTGTTCATAGAGATTTCCAAATTCCTCTTTATTATGTATTTCATAAAGTAGACTGCGTAATTTGGGGTTTGACAGCAGAAAATTCTTTAAAAATATAAGGAAAGAAGTGAAATTTTTTTTAAACAATTTCTTCATAATCAACTCTATATCAACTGGTTAACTTTAGGTAGTTGCTGATATAAGATTCATGGATGTCAGGGCCATTTCTAAATAATCAGATAATGTATAACCCAATTGTCTGTTTTTCTCAAACCCGGGCATTATTGGGGGAACATAGAAGTAGAGTGGATCTGATTACCAGACCTTTGGATAAATCATGGCTTTTGTCAGCATCCAGCCGGTTTTACGCAGAGATTTAAAGAAAAAACATGTGCCGTGCACTGCAAACCAGTAAGATATGAATGTTGCGGCAACCGCACCCATTGCGCCATATTCAGGGATCAGAATGAAGTTCAGAACAATATTAAGCGCACATCCAAGTGCTATGGAAATCAGGTTCACCCTAGTCCAGTTTTTTGAAACGATGAAAACGTTGCGGGCCGCCCCAAGGCTGGTAAAAAGTCCTGTCCAGATGAGAATTGCCAGCAGGGGCCCGGCATCTGTATAGGCAGAAGAAAAGAGAACCCGGATAATCCCAGTGGAAAAGTAAGCAACTGGTACGGCAACTATATAAGCAAGAAAAGCCATCAGTCTGTAAAGTCTCTGAAGATGTGCATAATAGAGGTCCTCCGAGACGGCTTCAGCTTTCACTACTGCCGGAAAAACGGATGAGCTGATGACTACGGGAATGAAATACCATGCCTCTGAAATCCGAACTGCCACTGAATAATTTCCAAGTTCTCCGCTGCCGATCATATTGCCAATCATAATCTGGTCGATGCGCAGATAGATCATGGTCAATAAGGTGGAAAGGAACAGCGGCCAACTGTCTCTTAGCAATTTTTTTGCCATGGTTTGGCTGAAACGCCAGGATTTGATCGAATATCCTCTGAACCGATAGACGAATACCAGGCCCACTGAACCGATGACGGTGTCAGCCAGAGCAGCCCAGGCAAAGGCGACCAGAGGTGCCTGTAACAGAATGAGACCGATCTTGACAAGGCTTAACAGCAGAAAGGCTGAAGTCTTGGCAAAAACCGTAAACTTCCACTGCATCTGTGATTCGAACCAGAATTCTATGGCAATAAATGCCTGGACAATGGTGCCTGCTGCCATGATTCCAACCAGCCAGTGAACCAGGCGGTCATCTGGTCGTGCAAGAAGTATTGCTGCCATAGCTAACCCGAATGCAAATACCCCACCCCCAAGCATCAAAAAGAATGAGGTGCCGAGGACTTCGCTCCTGCAGGAGGGGTCTTGCACCATGGTACGTATAGCAATACCGTCGAGTGCCAGGGTGGCCAAAGGTGAAACAATCATAACCATGGCAAAGGCGTAACTGTATTCACCGAAGAGGTGTGGACCGAGATACCGGGCCAGCCACACCCCGACCAGGAGCCCCACAACCTGGCGGGTAATCTGGTCTCCCATCATCCAGCCGGAGTTGTCCATGACTTCCAGCAGCTCATGACGGTCTTCAATTCTTTTCAGAATGAAGCCTGGTAAAAACCTGGTCCATGAAGAATTCATCATCTTAAAAAGTAAGGAGTTAAGAGTAAGGAGCGAAAAGTGAAAAGTGAAAAGTGAAAAGTAAGGAGTTAGAATTCATAAGCAGACCCTTCCTGTCTTTTCGTCCTG
>Ga0209536_100012787_pt1 | contig 12170 bp, 13 predicted proteins | sample DeeMarSeWOR28_12_FD_187461 | JGI IMG/M metagenome (GOLD analysis project Ga0209536, IMG submission 187461) | Marine sediment microbial communities from White Oak River estuary, North Carolina - WOR-2-8_12 (SPAdes) (version 2) | ecosystem: Environmental > Aquatic > Marine > Intertidal zone >...
TACCCTATCGTTCCATAAAAAACATGGCAAGGGATGGTTAAAAGAAAAATAACAAAGCACTTAGTCTCGTGGATAACAATTCTTGGAATCAACCTAAAGTGAAATCCAAGTCGTTAACAGAAATGTACCATGTTTTTTACCCTCGGGGAAAGCCGATGACACCGCATCTCCTTCGTTGCCAAGGGTTCGCGGTAGGTTACTACAGCTTCGCCCTTGGACGCCTTGGATCTGCGGCATCCTCGACTTTTGCAACGTTAGGGTTTAGTACCCAAATTTTTCTTTCAATTTCTCGTTGACTAACGCGGGAACGAGTCCGCTTATATCTCCGCCCAAGCCGGCGGCCTCTTTGATGATCGTTGAACTGGTATAGAACCATTTATAGTCGGTCATCAGGAAGATGGATTGAACCTCTCTATTCAATTTCCGATTCATCAAGGCCATCTGAAATTCGTACTCAAAATCGGATAAAGCCCTCAAACCCCTCAGAATCACATTCGAGTTTTTCTTAACCACATAATCCACCAACAGGCCATCAAAGGAGTCAACTTCAACATTGGTCTTCTCTTTCAGGGCCTTTTGTATCATACCTATTCTCTCCTCAAGGGAGAATAGGGGGGCTTTTAAGGGATTATTCAGTATGGCAATAACAAGTTTATCGAATATTTTCAAGGCCCTGTTTACTATACTCAAATGGCCGTTGGTTATAGGATCAAAGGTCCCGGGATAAACAGCTGTTTTCTGACTCATGTATCACTCCCCAAAATGATAAATACTTATTTTCGTCTCCCCATAAGTCCTGAAACTGACCATTTGAAGTCCACCCAAAACCTCGGGCAGGATTTCTGTCTTAAAGCATTCAGCCACCGCAATGGAGGGAGATGCAAGAATATCCCTGTCAGAAAGTTCTCCCAATAGAGGAGGAATCATCCTTTTCTCATAGGGAGGATCCAGAAATATGAGGTCGAACTTTTGTTTAATCAGGAGATGTTTCTGTGGTAAACCCTTGGTCAAGTCTTTTTTCAAGACAGATCCCAGGGATTCATACCCGCACCGAGCCAAGTTTTTTTTTATAAGTTTGATGGATTGAATCGAATTATCGATAAATAAGGCCCGCGAAGCTCCTCTGCTGAGGGCCTCGATGCCCAAGCAACCAGTACCCGCAAATAGGTCAAGAACCTTAAAACCGCTCACATCTTGGCCGATGAGGTTGAAAATAGCTTCTCTTACCCGGTCTGAGGTGGGTCGAATATTCCAACCTCTAAGTGATGCCAGAAGTCGCCCTCTCACCTGGCCGCCCGTTATTCTCATAGAACTCACTCGGTGAATCCGGTGATCACCCCCATCAGATTGGAATCATCTCTTAAAGTAAGGACGCGAGAGCCTAGGTGGTATCCACCTGTTCAGCACTCCCCTGGTCCACGGCTTTATGTCCGTGGCTTTTCTCCCCTATAGCAGAGGCGGCCGTTTCGGCCTGGGAGCGCTTTCTATGCAGTCTATAAAAAGTAACCACGGGTCCCGACAAGATGTAGGAGAATATGATAATAAACAGCATGACCTGTGGTTTATAAGCGATCACGGTAAAGATGAGGATGATGGATACCAGGACATTGAAGGGTTTCCGGTGCCGTATGTTGACTTCCTTAAAACTCGGGTAATTAACGGTACTGACCATCAAGAAAGAGAGGACGTAAATCATAACAATAATGATAATCGGCTTGCTTCCGGCGATTCCTCCCAGGGCGCTGGTAAATAAGACTAGGGATGCGATAGAACAGGCAGCGGCCGGAATTGGCAGTCCATTGAAAAACTTGGCATCCACGCTGTCTTTCTGGACATTAAACCGGGCAAGCCGCAGGGCCCCACATATGACATACATGAAAGCGGCCAGCCAACCCAAACGTCCAAAAGGCTCCAAGGCCCACAGGTAGGCCAATATGGCGGGCGCAGCACCAAAGGCCACGAGGTCTGACAAGGAATCGTACTCGTTTCCAAAGGCACTGGCGGTACGTGTAAAGCGTGCAATTCTCCCATCCAGGCCATCAAACACACAGGAAATAATAATGGCAATGGCCGCTGCCTCGTATCTTCCATGTATTGCGGCGATGATGGCGTAAAAGCCCCCGAACAGGCTGGCCGAAGTGAATAAGTTAGGGAGGACAAAAATACCTTTCCTCTTCCTTCTCCTTGGCCTATTTTTCCGCCTTGATTTCATGATAGATACCCCAGAATCGTTTTGCCCGCTCTGACCTTATGAAAAGGTTGAACAATGATGCGACTATCATCGGGAAGATATAGGTCCAAACGGGACCCAAACCGGATGAGACCGAACCTCTGCCCTGTTTTCACATGATCCCCCTCTTTGATCCAGCACACAATGCGTCTGGCAATGAGTCCTGCAATCTGAACAAGAACAATCCTGCGTCCGTCACCTGTTTGGAGTGTGATACGGTTATTTTCATTTTGCTCAGAGGCCTTGTCAAGGTTGGCATTAAAGAATTTCCCTGGTTTGTAAAGGATAGTCAAGATCTTTCCGCCTATAGGGATCCGATTCACATGGACGCTGAACAGAGACATAAACACACTCACCTTTACGGCCGGTTCACCCAGAGGGTTATTGTCATCTTTAAGGTGTTGGATCTCTACTATCTTGCCGTCAGCAGGGGTCAACACGCTCTTTTCTGGCACCTGAGTTTCACGGGTAGGGTCACGGAAAAAAAACATGGTGAACAGGCTCAGAACACCCGTAAGAACTGTGAGCACCACAAAGCCAAGATATAGGAAAAGAACAGTAAAAAAGCCCCCAATAAAGATAAACGGGAGACCTTCTCTGGCAAAAGGGAGGCTATTGTTGATCCTCGTTCCCTCTAAGTTTGATGAACCCATGTAGAGAATAACCCCGCTCCCTCCAGTACGCCTTGGCCAGAACGACCCCATATGCGTTGAGATCTAAGAGGACCCATTCACCCCAACACTCTACTCGGGGAAAAGCCCGTGAAAAGGCATTATATTTTTCAAGGTTTACTCTTGTCAACGCTATTCCCCCCTGATCCACCATCAAGGCATCATCTGCCGTTGGACAAGCTCACGGCCCTGAGCAAAGCCGAAGGGCGGTGTTGCCTTCCCGCTAAAGGCGGGCAGGCGATCGCTCCTCCCTCCGGGGCGTAGGCCCTCCGGGCCGGAGGCCTTGCGGCGTATTTCTCTATACGCCTCAGTCGTCGCTCCTCGGCGCCTAGTATCTAAACCCTTGCTGGTGATCAGGAATCCCCCAAAACCAAGTGATTCCAGTAAGGATACGTGAATCAGATGGTGACTTTAGGTTCCATTGTCTCCCGAATCGTTGGTATCCATTTTCCCTGATTTGGGGACATAAGGATTTGGCCTAATATCCGGGGGGCGCAAATAGGTCGGGACAAGCTCTTGGAGATCATCGAAATCCTGATCAAGAAAGCGTTTAAGTCCCAAAGTTCCCACAACAGAGGCCTTCAAGTTCCAGAGATGGGCAGGCGCCAGTTCAGCCTTGGGGCCGAGTATTTCTCTCAGGAGATAGCCCTGCGTATTGAAATCATTGCCCAAGAAAAGAGTGGGCTTCTCAATGATTGAGGGCAAATCCTGGATCCGCAGGCAGGTGTCCTGTTGCGTCCTGATCATTCTTTGATTATCACCCCAACTGAATAGGGCCGCGAAAACTTCTCCCTTTCTGGAATCGATTATGGCACATACAGGCAGCCTTGCAAAAGGCAACTGTGCAGCCATAGCTTCCAGACTGGACACACCAATGATAGGGATTTGAAGCCCCTGTGCCATACCCTTCGCTTCAGAGAGCCCAACCCTTAGCCCTGTATAGCTTCCCGGTCCCGTGGCCACAATGAGGGCCTTAATGTCCTTTGTGTCCACATTTGAGTTGGCCAGCAGGAAATCAATTCCAGGCATAAATCGCCTAAAATTCTTGGATCCTGACGCCATGTAGTATTCAGACAGAATGGTGCCCTCCTCTTTCATAAGGGCGATACTGAATTGAGGTGTGGAGGTATTGAAGGCCAGGATCAAAGGATTTAACCAAAGACTTTTTCGAATAGTTTTCTGAAGAATTCAATTCTAGAGAGATCGTTTATGGTGACAACGACAATCAGGAGTCCAAGCAGAAAAAGGCCCACCTTCTGGGCGAAATCGCGCTTCTTAAGGCTAATGGGCTTGCCTATAAGCAATTCAATGAACAGAAAGATGATGACTCCACCATCCAGAATGGGGACAGGAAGGAGGTTTAGGATACCCAGGTTGACACTTATGACGGCCAGCAACGGAATAAGCAGCCCAAAACTCTCCTGCGCCACCTGGCCAGTCATCTGGCCAATGAGAATGGGACCTCCAACGGTTTTGATCGATATGGTGCCCTGAAAAAGTTTGACGATGACCATGCAGACCAGGCTCATGATCTCCCAAGTCCTCAGCAAGCCCTCCTTGATCGCCTGAAGAGGACCTAATCGTACTTCCTCAAATTTTCCGGCCGCCACAATCCCAATGAGTGCCGATTTGACATCCTCGCCTAGTATGTTTTTCACCACACCCTCTTCCGGAGTGACCGACACACTCAAGAATTCATCACCCCTCTTAACAGTGATGACGCAAGGAATGCCGGCCTTGTCGCGGACCAGTTCTTTGATATCTGACCAGCTCCGTACGTTTTCGCCCTGGATGGATATGATCACATCCCCTTTCTTGAGACCGGCGCCGTCGGCTGGGGAACCTTCTCGGACCTGTCCGATTTCTGTGGTCATCTCATGCTTACCCGAGACGAGGAAAAGACCGCAGAACAGCACGGCCGCCAATACCAAGTTAAACACGGGTCCGGCGGCAACGATAGCCATTCTTTTCAAGACATGCTGATTATGGAAGGCCCTTTTGGCTTCATCAGGGGAGAGATCTTCCGTCTCATCATCGTTTTCTCCCAGCATCTTCACATATCCCCCAAGGGGGACCGTAGAGATCAAATATTCTGTTTCGCCGATCTTTTTCCCAACCAGTTTGTATCCGAAGCCAAGGGAGAATCTGAGGACTTTCACATTAAAATACTTGGCTACGAGGAAGTGGCCCAGCTCATGGAAGAAAATCAGGATCCCCAGCACGACAACAAAGGGGAGGAAATAGTAAATTAAAAAGTTCATCAGTAAGCCTTATTTCTCAATTTGGAATTGCGCGTACTATATCATAAAATTAGGATAATTTCACATATGTCAATCATTTGCTCGGGAATCCTGGCCTCCTATTATTCACCAGTTATCGCCCGGAGTTGTTCTCTGGCCGTATCCCGGGCCCATGAATCCGTCTCCATCACTTTCTCGATGCTGTTGATGGGGGAAGTCCTATGGGCCTCCATGGTCCTTCTTATGAGCATGGGGATCTGGAGAAAACCGATTTTGCCGTTCAGGAAGGCATCCACCGCGATCTCATTGGCGCCATTCATGACAGCCGGCATACTTTGCCCTATTTCACCAGCTTGGAGAGCCAGATCCAGGCATGGGAATTTCTTCAAATCAGGTTTCTGGAAGGTTAGGGTCCCTATCTCATCCAGCTGGAGGGGCACAAGATGATTCTCAATATGACGTGGATAGGAGAGGGCATAAGAGATGGGCGTTATCATGTGCGGGATACCCATTTGAGCAATAATTGAACCATCCCTGTATTCGACCATGGAGTGAATAATGCTCTGAGGGTGGATGACGATGCTAATCTGATCCATCCTCAGGTCAAAAAACCATTTGGCTTCAATGGCCTCTAATCCCTTATTCATCAAGGTTGCTGAATCGATGCTTATCTTTTTGCCCATATTCCAGGTGGGATGGTCCAAGGCCTGCCCTGGGGTAACTTTCTCCATATCCCCAAAGGGAAAATTTCTGAATGGACCGCCGGATGCGGTCAGTATGATACGCCTCACATCCTCCCGCGGATGCCCCTGAAGAGACTGAAGAATGGCACTGTGTTCACTATCAATGGGCAGGATGGTTATTTTTTGCCTTTTTGCCGCATCCATAATGAGAGGACCTGCCATGACCAGTGTCTCCTTGTTGGCCAAAGCGATATCTTTACCCGCTTCAATGGCTGCGTAGGTGGGGACCAGTCCAGCGGCCCCTGTCATGGCAGAAACCACCGTATCAACTTCTTGCAGGGTGGCCAAGTGCACAAATCCTTCTGTTCCAGAAAGGACCTCTGTGGGATAGGTCTTATCAAGTCGAGCTCTGAGGATTTCTGCCAGATCTTCTTCCAACACGGCCACGCCCACAGGGCGAAACTTCTCTATCTGGGTTTTCAGGAGTTCCACATTCCTGCCGGCGGTTAGGGCGATCGCGCTATAATGCTCAGGGCTGCGCGCTATCACCTCAAGGGCGTTCAGGCCGATGGAACCGGTAGAACCTAATATAGCTATATTTTTCATTTTACCTTGACGTATTCCATGAAGAATTGAATGGTCTTTTCTAGTCCTTCTTCCAGACCGATTTTAGGTTCCCAGTCGAGTTTCGTTTTGGCGAGACTGATGTCAGGCTGGCGTCTTTTTGGGTCATCCATAGGAGGTGGGCGAAATTCAATCTTTGATTTGGACTTGGTCAACCGAATGATGGTTTGAGCCAGATCCAGGATTTTCTGTTCTTCCGGATTGCCTAGGTTCACTGGCCCTACAAAGTCATCCGGCCCATTCATCATTTTGATGAGCCCATCAATCATGTCCTCCACATAACAGAAGGATCTTGTTTGCATCCCATCTCCAAAGATGGTAATCGACTCATTCCTTAGGGCCTGCATGATGAAATTGCTAACCACCCTTCCATCATTGGGGTGCATTCGGGATCCGTAGGTGTTGAAGATACGTACAACCCGGATGTTCACGTTATTCTGTCTGTAGTAGTCGAAAAACAGGGTTTCTGCACACCTTTTTCCTTCATCATAACAGGACCGAACTCCGATGGTGTTCACATTTCCCCAGTACGCCTCGTTTTGTGGATGGACCGTCGGGTCTCCGTAAATTTCGCTCGTGGAGGCCTGCAGGATCTTGGCCTTCACCCTTTTTGCTAGACCCAGCATGTGTATGGCACCCATCACATTGGTCTTTACGGTTTTGACTGGATTGTATTGATAATGAATGGGTGAGGCGGGACAGGCAAGATTGTATATGAGATCCACTTCCAAAAAGATGGGATTAACAAGGTCGTGTCTAATCACCTCGAAGCGTCTGTTATTCATGAGGTGGAAGATATTTTGCTTTTGTCCCGTGAAATAGTTATCCAAGCAGATGACGTAGTTGCCCTCCTCGAGCAGTCTTTCACAAAGATGGGAACCCAAAAAGCCGGCACCCCCTGTGACCAATATTCTTCCCGTGTCATACCAGTTCAAAGCCATAAATAGTCGCCTCGAAATTTCTATAGTCTATTGTAGAGGCTGTCGGAAAACGCCCATCTGCCGCTCGGTGACCTCGCGGCCCTAAGCAAAGTCGACCCTTCGACATCGCTCAGGGTCGATGCTGAGCAAAGTCGAAGCATCGAAGGGCTGCGTTACCCTCACCCCTCGTCACTGCGGCGTACTTCTCTGTACGCCTCATTCCTCGGGGTTTCGGAAGCCTTGCATATGGACATTTTCCACCAGCCTCTCAGAAACCGGTTTTAGTACGGTGTCGTCATTTATCATCCCCATCCTTAAGTTCGTTGTAGCATGGACCAATTCAAAAAAAGATAAAGTACAGGAATGCAAAACAAGAGCCCGTCTATTCTGTCCAGTAGACCTCCGTGTCCAGGAAGAATTCCTCCTGAATCCTTCACCCCGTGATTCCTCTTTAGCATAGATTCTGCAAGATCACCTAGTTGGCTTGCGAAAGAGAGGAAAACAATAAGGACCACCATCCAGATGTCTATCGGGTGTAAACGCAGTATCTGCAAAAACCAGAGTGCTGCTATGACGCTACAAAGCAGCCCTCCCACAGCCCCCTCCCAGGTTTTGCCAGGGCTGATGGCCTCATAAAGCTTATGCTTACCAAATAATCGTCCAAAATAGAAGGCGCCCGTATCATTGACAAAACTGACGACCAGGAGGAAGAAAATCCAGAGCCTTCCATGGGGCTGAAGATCTATCATCCACAACAAAGAGAGCGGGAGTACAATGTAGACTGGCCCCAAAACTGACTTCCCCATATCAGCCGTCCACTGCTGGTTGGGGGACGGATGGGTTAGCATGAAAAAAGCTAAGGGAACAAAGGCCCAGAGGACGATGATCACCGGTATAATCAGGACTTGCCGCGTGTAAAAGAGGGCAAAGAGCAGAATCGTGAGAATGTAACCTGCTGCCCGTACAAATCTTGGCAGGTTGGCGGCGGTCAATGCATAGAACTCAGAAAGGCCCACGAGAGATGCCAGAAGCAGGAGTACACAGAAGAGCCATCGGGGTCCAAACCCGATGATATAGATCAGAATGGGTATGGCGACTATGCCGGTAAGCCATCGTTTAAGATGCATCTACAAATTCAGCTCCAATTCATGGCACTAGTGCCTAAAGTGACCTGCCCGCCAATGCCTTCTAACCAAAAATACACTAACCAGGTTCAACAAGAAAATATGATCAAAAATACAGCCTTACTCACAAATGGCTATGGCAGGCGGGGCTAAAGTGCCTAAAGTGTCTAAAATGAAGAGATAGAAGATCATCGTTAGCTCACTTCTCTCGACAATTGTTCCCCGCTGGCTCCAAACCTTCTCTCCCGCTTCTGATATTCCTCGATGGCCAGGAGGTACTCCTCCTTTCGGAAATCGGGCCACAGGGTGGGGGTGATATAGATTTCAGCATAGGCAATCTGCCATAGCAGGAAATTGCTAATCCTGTATTCGCCGCTCGTTCTGACGAGTAGATCCGGATCGGGCATGCCTGCTGTGTAAAGGGAATCCGCAATAAACTGTTCCGTAATTTCTTTCGAGGAAATAGCCCCGGACTCAATGCCTTCGGATATTCTATAGATGGCGTCGAATATCTCCTGCCTTCCACCGTAACTGAGGGCAAGGGTAAGAACCATATCTGTGTTCATGGAGGTCTTACTGGCAGTCTCATAAATGCGTTTTCGCACATCCTGAGGCAGCTTGCTCGTCCTTCCAATAGCCTGAAACCGGATGCCGTTTTCAAGCATCTCATTCAGTTCGCTCTTGAGAAATCTTTTTAGGAGTCGCATTAGGGCTTGAACTTCATGTTTCGGTCTTTTCCAGTTTTCTTCGGAAAAGGCGTAGAGGGTGAGCCACGATATGCCCATTTCGCGGCTTGTTCTGACAATCTCCCTTACAGACTCTGCGCCTTCTTCATGGCCGCGGATTCGGTTCAAGGCCCTTTTCTTTGCCCACCGGCCATTTCCATCCATAATGATGGCCACGTGTTTTGGCAATTTTTGAGGATCAATGTCTGACATAATCAACTCATGCAACGTGTTGTTTCTTTCGGCTTGCGGCCCTGCTTTCAGCCCTTAAGGTAGAGGCCACAGCCGGGAAAGGCCTGAGACCAATTGAGGCCAGGCCCCAAAGCTGGGTCTCTAAACTTTTGCGCCGCAGTGACTTGCCCTGTTAAATCGGCTTCGCCGTCTCGCGTAGAAAAACTTTAGCAGGGAGGGGGATGAGGGTAACGCAGCCCTTCGATGCTTCGACTTTGCTCAGCATCGAGCCTGAGCGATGTCGAAGGGTCGACTTTGCTCAGGGCCCTGGGCCTGCCAAATGGCAGATGGGCGTTTTCCGACAGCCTCTATATTATAATTATAGCATATTAGGTCAGGGTCGTTAAATCAGGAACGGGGGCGAATTGTTCCTTTGTTCGCATAGTGAAGCTGAGTGGGAAGGCAACTGATCAGAATTCGATGATCTCTTTTTCTTTTTCGGCTGTAACTTCGTCTATTTTATTCGTGAAATCATTGGTTATATCTTGTACCTGATCCTGGCATTTGTACATCTCATCTTCGGAGATCTCTTTTTCATTTTTCAGGTCTTTGAATAACTCATTGGCTTCTCGCCTGTGATTTCGGATAGAGATCTTCGCCTCTTCAGCCATCTTCTTTGCCATTTTTGCCAACTCCCTCCTGCGCTCTTCCGTGAGGGGCGGGATGGATATCCTGATGATTTTACCATCATTCATGGGGTTGAGACCCAGTTCAGACTTCAAAATGCTTTTCTCGATCTCCCCTATGATGGACTGATCCCAGGGCTTTACCGTTATTAGACGGCTTTCCGGGACAGAGAGGGAGGCAACCTGCTCTAGGGGCATCTGCGTCTCATAGCAATCCACCTTTATGCCTTCCAAAAGGGCCGTAGACGCTCTACCAGTTCTGATCCTCTTAAACTCCTTTTTGAGGGCATCAATGCTATTTTCCATCTTATCACGCATTTCAGACAAGATCTCTTCTTTCATGATCAATCCCCTGAAATTGAGGTTCCCACGTTCTGTCCAGAGACAACTTTTTTTATGTTTCCCTTTTTCTTCAGATTGAACACGATGATGGGCAAGTTTTGCCCCATGGCGAGGGAGACGGCTGTCATGTCCATCACCCTTAGGTTCCTTCTCATCACTTCTTTGTAAGTAATCTTTCTGAACGGTTTGGCTTGGGGGTTTTCCTCTGGGTCGGCCTCAAAGACACCATCCACCTTTGTCGCCTTCAAAAGGACTTGAGCGTTTACCTCCATAGCCCTTAGGGCAGCGGCCGTATCTGTGCTGAAGTAAGGGTTGCCCGTCCCGGCCCCCAGAATGATGATACGTTTCTTGCCCAGATGGCTGATGGCCCTTTCTCTGATATAGGGTTCAGCGATCTTGTTCATGTCAAGTGCAGACATGATTCGCGTCTCTGTGCCCATTTTATTTAGAGCCTCGCCCAGGGCAATGGCGTTAATTACGGTGGCAAGCATTCCCATCTGGTCTGCCGGAACCCGGCCTATGCCATATTCGGAGGCGTTCAGCCCTCTGAATATATTCCCCCCCCCGATAACGATGGCAATTTCCACACCCAACTTTTGGACGTTGTGGACCTCGCTGGCAACCGCTTTTAGAACGTTGGAATCAATACCGAAAGACTCGTCTCCCATCAGGGCCTCGCCGCTCAATTTGAGCAGTATCCGCCTGTAACGGGGTCCCTTACCGCTCATCCGATTCTCCCAGCTGGAAACGAACGAACCGCCTGATAGCAATATTTTCGCCTGTCTTGGCCATCATATCATGCAGGAGGTCCTGGACAGTGATGTCAGGGTTTTTCACATAGGGCTGTTCAAGGAGACAGGCTTCTGCATAAAACTTATTCATCTTTCCATCCACAATTTTTTCTATGATTTTGTCCGGCTTGCCCGCCTCTTTTGCCTGCGTCGCGTAAATCTCCCTCTCATTATTCAGTATCTCACTTGGAACGCCTTCGCGATCCACGGAGATGGGATTTGTAGCCGCAATCTGCATGGCCACGTTCTTGACAAGATTGGTGAAATCCTCTGTTTTACCCGTGAAATCCGTTTCGCAATTTACTTCCACCAGGACGCCAATCTTCCCCCCCGCGTGAATGTAGGACTGTACTTGACCTTCTGAAGTGACCCTTCCGCCCCTCTTCTTGGCCGTCGCAATGCCTTTTTTCCTCAGATAATCCACGGCCTCTTTGATATCACCATTGGTTTCCTGGAGGGCCACTTTACAATCCATGATTCCCACACCGGTCTTCTCCCTCAATTCTTTTACAAGCGTTGCAGATATCTCCAATTTACTCCTCCTCCGCAATCTCTTCAGTGGTCTCAGATTTTTGCTTTTTGGAAACGACAACTACTTCTGGGCCTTCCTCCTCTGAAGGGGCAACCCCTTCCTCAACTTCGGCCTCTTCCTCTTCTCTCAACTGGGCTTCCGCCCTTAGTCTCTCCTCGGCCAGGTCATGTCCTTCGATGCAGGCATCTGCAATCTTTGAGCAAATTAACCTGATGGCTCGAATGGCATCATCATTGCCTGGGATGATGTAGTCAATTTCATCAGGGTCGCAATTGGTGTCAGCAATGGCGATAACAGGTATGCCCAGTTTCCTGGCCTCCTTTACAGCGATGTTCTCCTTCTTGGGATCCACAATGAAAACGGCGCCCGGCAGCTCGTCCATGTCTTTGATACCGCCCAGGACCTTTTCCAGTTTAACCATTTCTTTTTCC
>Ga0209536_100012790_pt1 | contig 12168 bp, 7 predicted proteins | sample DeeMarSeWOR28_12_FD_187461 | JGI IMG/M metagenome (GOLD analysis project Ga0209536, IMG submission 187461) | Marine sediment microbial communities from White Oak River estuary, North Carolina - WOR-2-8_12 (SPAdes) (version 2) | ecosystem: Environmental > Aquatic > Marine > Intertidal zone >...
GATTTTCCATGTTCTCGAGGATGATGGTTTACTTCTATTTCCGAAATCTTATACCCTTTCCACGCTGCCAAAACTGGAATATACCTATGAAGTTCACCATACAAGTTGCCACTAATATCGTTTACAACCTCAGCTGTATAAGCTCTCATAGGAGTACCTATATCGTGAATCTTCAAACCAGTAACTTTTGAAGTTAACCAATTAAAAAACCGAGATGGAGCTTTCTTTGTCAGAAAAGGATCTTTACGTTGTTTTCTCCAACCACAAACAACATCAGATCCTTCCTGAATCTGTTTTACCATTCCAGGAATATCACTGGGATCAAGTTGTAAATCTGCATCCATAGTTATCATTATTTCTCCAGTGGCTTGATCAAAACCACAGGAAATTGCTGCAGATTGCCCAAAGTTTCTTCTGAATTTGACGATTTTAACTCGACTATCAGCTTTTGCGCATTCACCAAGTTTTTGGAAGGTGTTATCTTTGCTACCATCATCCACAAAAATGATTTCATATTCACCAAGGTTTTCCAAGACTGCTTTTAATCTATTGTTAAGCGGAATAACGTTTTCTTCTTCATTATAAACGGGTATTATTATAGAAATCATTTTTTTCACCTATGATATTTACGAGTGCACTTTATACCATTCAATAAATTGTTTTATTCCATTTTCAAAAATCATTTTGGGATCATAACCTAAAATGTTTCTGGCTTTTGATATGTCAGCGTGTGTATCTGGAACATCCCCAACTTTTGGTTGAGTGTAAATTGGTTTAACGTCTTCTTTGTTAGTTAGTTTCAAGAGTAATTCAACCAAAGTATTAACACTAACACTGTGGCCACTTCCGAGGTTGAAAATCTCTTTCCCTACGCCTTCTGTTTCAGCGGCTCTTAGGGTTCCATCAATTATGTCATCAACATATGTAAAGTCACGCGTTTGTTCCCCATCTCCATAAATAACTATAGGTTCATCTTGGAATAGTCCTCGCACCCATTTATGAATAGCCATTTCAGGTCTCTGTCTGGGTCCAAAAACTGTATGGTAACGAAGTATTGTTGTCGAAACATCGAAAATTTGGCAGTATTTTTCAGCTGCTAGCTTGCTGGCTCCATAAATTGACACGGGATTTGTAGGGTGTTTCTCATCAACCGGCATATATTCGGGTACACCACATACAGAAGATGAGGAAGCAAAAACAATTTTTTTGATTTTACTTTGCTTAGCTGCTCTAAGCACATTTAATGTTCCAGTTGTATTTACTGTATTTGTTTTTATTGGATGTTGTATTGAATATCTGACTCCAGCTTGTGCAGCAAGATGAAAGGTTAAATCAACATCGTTCATGGCGTTAAGTAGCGTATCGTAATCAAGTATGTCTGCATTAACAAGAGTGAAATTGTAATTATCAAAATGAATCTTAATGTTATCCATTTTGCCCATATAAAAATCATCGAAATTATCGTAAACTATAACATGGTTGTCCATTTCAAGTAATCTATCCACAAGGTGACTTCCAATGAATCCCGACCCTCCAGTCACCATAATATCTAGTCCACTTAATTCCATATTCTGTTCCTCAATCTTCTATTTCTTTCTATAAGTTAATAACATGAAAATACTTATGTTCCACAAATATGTATTTTTTAGATTAATTTGGAATAATTAGGTGCGTATTGTTTATTAAGAATTTAATAAAAAGTCTGCAAATTTATTACTTAGAATATAAATGATATCTTCATAGGTATTATTCAAACATTAACCAACATTTATACAAATATAAAATGGTCAATCCTGATCGTTATTTTTCGCAATTAACGGACATTATGTTAAAGAATGATAATTACTGGTTCGGCCACCAGAATTACTTACCAAGCTTTGGTAAACATTCTTTGCCTTTTTTGAAGACTTCGTCCAATCATAAAGAGTTTCCACTTTTTCTCGAGCGTTGTTTCCCAATTTTTCTCTCAATTCTTTATCATCATATAGTCTACAGATCAAATCAACAAAATCTGAGTTTGTAGACTTAGAAAGAAGTATATCTTTTTCATGATTTACTTCAATGCCTTCTGAACCAATTTCAGTTGAAACTACAGGTTTTCCGATTGCCATATATTCTAATACCTTAATTCTTGTTCCTCCACCTCTGAGAAGAGGCACAACTCCTACATCTACAGCTGCAATGTACTTAGGTAAATCTTCGACAAAACCCGCTACTATAACATTTGGGTGAGAAAGTCGAGGAGCGTTCTTTCCTACTATTAACAAAAGTGCATTGGGACATCTTTCTAATACGGATGGAAGGATCTTATTAACAAGAAGGCTTACTGCTTCTTGATTAGGTGGATAATCTAAAGCCCCATGAAATAACATTGTGAATTTTTTTAATTGATATTTCTGTCTAATCGATTCTCCATCTATCTTTGGTGAAAAAATGTTAATATCAACAGAGTTTGGAATCACCGTAATTTTTTTTGGTGGAATCCCCAAATTGATCAGAAGTTCTCTATCTAGTTTTGAAACCACAAAAATAGCATCACTAACACGGCAACAGAATTTTTCTAAAATTTTAAGACAAGTAATAAGAAAGTTATTTCCGCCCATTCTTTTTATATTGACTTGTTCAATATTGTGTTCATCAAATACAAGAGGAACCCCTAAGATTCTTTTTACCAACAAAGAAGGGATCATTGGGATGGGTGATTCTGATTGAATTAAATCTATATTTTCTTTTTTACAAACAAAAAATAATTTCACGAACAATTGAAGATCAAAAGCATCAGAAATAAATTTCCATCCCTCTGAAAGTCCAAATATTGATTTCAGAAAGAATAAGAGAGCCATCTGAAAACGTTTAATAAGACCTGAAAAGAAAAATTTTACAGAAAAAGGATAGTTTTTTTCTTTTAACACTCCATCTTTTACGAAATAATACTTATCACCATCAATTATGAAAGGTGAATCTGATTTGTCCATTATACGATCAACAATGTAAACTCTATTTTCATCATCTGAAAGATGTTTAGCAAAGTTTATTATTCTATCTTGAGCGCCACTGTTTCGCTGCATTAAACTATGGTGAGTACATATACAAATTTTCACTATTTGCCACGCCCACCTACATGAATAACCATTCCAAAAGTCACATTTCCTAAAAAAATTTACACAAATTTTTCTTAAAACCAGATTTGCAGCATCTCATTGGTTGAGATAGAAATTTTAACTTTTTTTAAATTTAGGCTTTCTTAGTTCAAAGTTAAATCAGCATAACTTTTGTATATTTCACTAAAACCGTTTGAGTATATTTTATTCACATTACTTAATAATGGTGATATTTCAGTTATGTTCAAAGAATATGGAGTTACTGTCTCGTACCTAAAATATCTTAATATTCCATCGACCACATTTTGATAGCGTAAATATATGTATCCATCAGTCTCCAAAATAGTAGTATTATCTAAAGAACGTACTAAATTTAGATGAATCATGCCATAACCAATTAGAACCTTAAGTTTAGAAATATAATCACCGTATACCACTGAGTTGTTCTCAATATTACTTGACAACCAAGTTGCACCAAAGACATCTTGTCTAGGAATATAGAAATCATAAAAAGTAGTTTTTAAGCCAATATCACTACTTGTTTTCATTCGGTTCTTGCTTAAGGATACAGATGACGGCACACTATCCCCAGATATTTCATAAATAAAGCCAACTTTGAAAAGAAAAATTATTACAAGAACAACACAAACAATAGATATTGCCTTATTATTGAGTTTCAGTTTGTCTTTATTGGAAATAACTGCGTAAAACTTTTCTATCCACCTAAAAAACGTTATACCCCCAACAACACAGAGAGGCGCTAAAAAGAAAAGAGTTGCGTGAAAGAACCTGCCTTCAACAAAACTTGGGCCAACACTTGGAACTAAAATAACAATAACTAAAATAAAAAAGTTTGACATCACCATTAAGGCGTGTTCCCAATCGAACTTCATTTCAGCAAATTTATTTCTAAACCAGAAAAGCCCAATAAAACCTATAAAAATGAAAAAATAAACGATTTTCGAAAAAATATTATCGAATAGATGAAGGATAGAAGAGGCTGAAAAAGGGTTAGTAAAACTTACTAGGTCAGCTCCCCTGTTTCCAAATTGTAAGAACTCAGTAGAGAGAGAATTTAGTGTATCACTTATGAATTGTGAAAGAAGATTTGTTGGGGAGATAGAAACATAAGTATACCAAGCAAAAGCCATTGTAAAAATTAGAAGCACTAAACTAACAGTAACCGTTCTAAACTTGATTTTAGTTTTATTAATCAAGATTAATAAAACCCAGGCAAAAACAATTGTAAAAAGCATTAGATATAATCGAGAATAATGTGATACAACTAATGCGGCTCCAAATGTTACTAATAATATGTGCCTTTTACGGATGTTTATTTTTTTGTTTACAATTAAGAAAATCATTAATGCAACGAAAAGTTCAGCAATAGGTTGCCTCATTTCAGTAGTTGCAAAAAAATGAGAAGAAAACATAAAGTAGAATGCTGATAAAAACGCAGCTGGCGATCCAATCAAATGTTTCCAGGTTCTATAAAGTATTACCGGAACTATTGAAAAAATTAAAACATAAACAATTTTGAAAATCATTTCTTCGGCTATGTTTAACAAGCTTGCGAGCATCGTTGGAAGAACAGTAATGCTCAACATTGTATTGTAACTGGCCAACTGTAAATTATTAAACTCAATATGTGGATTCCAAAATAAATTCAATTTTGTTATCTTAAATACGTAATATTCAGGGAAGAGATCCCACCCGGTTAAATATTCAGAGATCAGGGACATATGAAATAGTAAAGAAATACCGATAACGATTATCAATAATGGATAAAGCTCAGTTGGCATAAAATTCTTAAAAAATATTGATACAAAAATAAGAAGTGCAATTATGGTAATCAATAGAAGCAAAATAAGCCTATTATTATACCAGGTTCCAAAAGCTGATAATACAGGAATAAAGATCAAGAAGATGATTTTTGGGAGATGTTTTATATCTGGGATAGTTATTGATTTTGAATATTCATTGTTTACATAATAACTTGTAATTGCCAATATCAGGGTTATAGTGCTAAGTGTCAAAGTCAAAGGCAGGGTAGATAATGGAGTCAAAATTCCGAATACAGGATATAATGAGTTAATTAAGAATCCTTCAAACATCAATAGCATTATACTTAACCCAATAGAAAGTAAGAATCTATCAATCGAGCTTAATTCATTTAACTTAAAAATAGTTAAAACTAAAAAACCAGGAATAAATAAAAAGTAAAAAAATGTAATCACTTGTCTTAATACTGGAATATCTAAGCCAACTACAATGTTCATTAATAGAGTAAAGAACAGAATAATGGCAATTCGATTTTTAATCAAGGTCATACACCGATTTACAACGATAACTTTCTCTTGATAATAATTTGTTTCGTAACTAAACAGCGGCTTGGGTTTATGCAATTCTAAAACGATAATTCATAATGTTTATTAAATCTTAAGACATAATTCATTTGAGAAGTTAGTAAATGAGCTTTCTAAGGAACTTCACCTTATTTATAATATTATTCGTTATGATAACTCTAATTATTATTCCTTCTTTTGCAGCCCAAACATATGTAGAAATCACATCCAGTGGAAGGATTATCTATCCACAACAAACCAGCAATTCTAGATTGCATACTGATGGAAGATGGATTAAAGACGAGGCAGGAAGAACGGTATTCCTCAAAGGGGTAAACAGACCCTCTCTTGAATGGAACAATGAAGGCTCACACTGGGTGGAAAAGGATTGGGACACAATAAAATCTTGGGGATGCAACGTTGTAAGAGTTCCATTCACTAAGGAGTGGTGGGATAACAATGATCCTACAAAAGATGGCATGTTATACAGAGACAAAATTGAACAGGCTATAACGTGGGGTAAAGAACGCGACATTTACACGATAATTGACATGCAATGGTGGACAAGAACAGAACAACTGCTTCCTATGCCTCCAGACGTTCTAGCTTGGATTGAAACATGGAAAGAGATAGCTAATACATACAAAGATAATCCTTACGTCTTATTTGACATATGGAATGAACCTTACGGGGTTCCCGAAGAGCAATGGTGGACAGCTGCTCAAGAATGCGTAAACAATATAAGATCAACTGGAGCAAAAAACATAATTTTGGTCGGTGTACTTAATTGGAGTCACGATGCTAGACTCGTAGAACGTTTGGGACCTATTGAAGGAGAAAACATTGTGTATTCTTATCATCAATACCCACACGAATTTAGTAATTCAGAAACAGTTCAGGGAATAAAAGACAGGATAACTTCATATGGTTGGAAATATATTCTGGACAACAACATCGCTCCAATCGTTATTGGCGAATTTGGAGCTTTTCCGGATAAAACAGAGGAAGTTGATTTTATGAAAGCATTGGGTAGAATCGCTAATGGACAAGAAAACAATGATGGAACAGACTGGAGAATGAGCTATCTGGCATGGTGGTTTATCCCCTACCCTGACGAACATGCATTAGTATATGATGATTGGGAAACGCCCACAGCTTCAGGAAACGCGTTAATTGACGCAATCAATTAAAGTCATATAAGATGAAATGTGAATAACATTGACAAATTAAATATTTCAAAAATTCTAAACTTTTCCAAATAAGTTAACAAATCAATAATTTACTATTGATGCACACGTGCTAGGTTCATAACCTTCTAGATTAGCTTTAAAGAAACCAAACCACCATGCAGTAGCCTTAAAAAGATTATAAAATGGAAGCAAAAAAGAAATCTTTCTATGCGTAGCTATAAAGGAAAGCATTGCTCTTACGACACCTCCTCCAAACGAAACTGGGAAAAAATAGGTATACACCAAATCAGTTAAGTCCTTATTTTTGTGATAACAGTAATAACTTCCATAGCCATACCACTCTAATTGATTCCATAAACTTTTCAAGTTTTGTTTGAACTCATGCTCGTACTCAGCTTGACCTAAAAGAAGCAGATATCCAGCTGATTTAATCCTTGTTGTGATATCTGAATCTTCTCCCGCTCCTCTAATTTCCAAGTCAAAACCTCCAACATCTCTTATAGCTGCCAACCGAAAAATGCTCCCACCAGTACCCAATTTCTTGGGATTCTTTCTCCATTTTCTAAGAATCCCAAATTCATAATCACGTGATTGTGCCATTGCCTCCAATCTTGCAACTACACTATTCCTTAATCTACCCTTCATATTAGCTCCTACAACGGCTACTAACGGATTATCATTTATCGCATCAACTTGCTTTTGTATAAAATCCCTTGGAAGAACCATATCGCTGTCGACAAAAACTATAAAATTCCCATGCGCGTTATCCACAATCTTCTGTCTGGCAATCGTGATCCTATCTCCTTTAGTAGAGTACATATTCACTTTTACAACATACTTTGAAACGAGTTCATTAATTATTGATAATGTCCTTTCACTGCTACCATCGTGCACTATTATTATTTCCATACGTTTTTTATCAAAAGTCTGATTTAAGATACTTACAAAAGCGTCCTTGACAGTAATTTCATGCGCACCACGAGCTCGTGCTCGATACGGTGGAAGAGCAATTCCCAAAGTAACTTCAATTTTTTCCTCATTTGTTAAGTGCACCTTTTTATCAGAAAACTCATTTGTCATGTTTTTTCCCTCAGCACACAATCGGTATAATTATCTGGGGTTTTTGTTAACAGGAATCTGGTTGTAATTGCTAATATTAAACTAGGTTCCATTAGAGCCTTGTAGAAAGTCGTATAGACGTTCATACATGCTAATCACGTCTTTTTGTGAATGATGTGCAACTTTTTTTCTTGCCTCATTTCCTATTTTTACAATCAAGTTAGGGTTATTCAAAAGCAATTCCGTATACTCATAGAATTGTTCATCGTTGTCGATAAGGATACCCGATTTTTCATGCTCGATGAATTTGTCGATCGGAGGAATATTACTTGCGATCACACATTTTCCAGCTGCCATCGCTTCTAAAGGAACAGCGGGACATGTTTCTGACAACGAGGGAACAAACACTATATTACACAATTTATAAAATTCATCCACGCTTTCTAAGGGCAGAGACCCTAAATATTTGAAATTAGGAAATTTTGTCAAGTGGGGGATAATGCTTGAGGAATAATGTGAATCTTCTGATGGTCCAGCGAAAATTACTTTTACTTTATTCGGATACTTATTGATTAATCGGGATAAGGGCTCTACCAAACGGTGGACGCCTTTGACTTGTTGCATTTTTCCTAGAAAACCTAACACTATCTCATCTGAACCTAGTCTGTTGCTAATTTTACTCAATTCCTCAAAACGAATACTCATTGGAATTTGATGAATTTTTGTTTTATTAATTCCAATTTTTATCAAATAATCTTTTTCTCTAGAGGTATAAACTACGACAGCATCTGCCACTTTGAAAGGTAACATCATTATAAACTTATAGAGGGTAGTTTTTGTAATATGTAAAAATGTTGATTCATTCATATCTGCATTCATTACCAATTTAACTTTGTGAAACAAAAGTCGCGTAAGCATTCCCAGAAATGACGCAAAAGTCCCAATACCATGAACATGTATTATGTTGAACTTTTTAAAAAAAATGATAAATGGAAAAAACAAAATAACAGGGGGAGAATAAACTCGTTGTATTTTTATAGTATTGGCTCGGACTACTCGTGCTGGGTAAACTGTCTTATCCCACTTTTGAAATAGACTTTTTTTCAAAAGTTTTCCATTTAAATACGTAGAAGAGACAGCTAAAACGTCATACCCGTTTTTTGCAAGGAGATATGTCAACATAGGTCTGTCTCGTAGAAAATTACTTTCAAAAATATCTGTTAAATAACAAACTCTTAATTGTTTAGACGTGTATAATCCAACCTTTGATTCAGAAAGTTTTTTTCCTTCCTATTTACTGTGGATAAAAATGTTCGGGAGATTTTTTTGAATGATTATTTACAAAGAATGAAAATTATTTGTTAATGTAGAAGACTAGACACTCCTAACAATGCTGCTCAGGTTCTGGAGATAAAAGTTTGAAAATATTGATCTCTGTAATTAATTCAAATATTTGGATACAATGTCACTTGTTTTCTGTATTGAAACGAGCAGTAGTCCATCTTCCTTTTCTAGGTAAAATTAAACCTATTACCAAAGCCATTTGTGCTGTGAAAAATCCAATAACTGTTTCTCTTACAACAGGTATTAAAAGAATTAAAAAAAATGGTAATAAAATAAGATGTCTAAAAACAATCAGAGGAAAAAGCAATAACGAAATAAAAGTAAGAAAGGGAAAAAAGATATGAATAGAGAGTGAGATCGGAAATATAACTTTGCCAAAGGAACCGTATCTGCCCAACATGTTCAGATTCTCTAATAAAGTGTGCGTTAGACCAGTTGCCCTCCTAATTTTACGTTTCATCTGTTCTAAAAATGATGGATCAACAGATTCAAAAAATTGAGCTCGGGGTTCATAGACCGCACGATAACCAAGTCGTATGGTCTTGAAAAGCAGGTCTGTATCATCAGAATATGTGTTTTCATTAATCTTTACTTCATCTAATATTTGTTTTCTAAAAGCCATTAATGGTCCATTAAAGACTGAGCAAGAATGTAAGTTTGATTCTGCGCGTCTCCAGACATCATATAATTTTCTATATGAACTCTCCGTATTAGTTGTAAATTTTTTATTTTGTTTATTTATCAAAAGTTTTCCATTGACAGCACCTATATTAGCATCGTTAAAATTTGATATCAAATTAACTAGTGCATTTTTCTCTAATATTACATCGACATCGGTAACTACAATAATATCTTCGTGAAGCTGATCAAAAACCCAATTCAAAGCTCTAGCTTTTCCCTTTTCTCCCTGATATTTCAATAAAGATAGATTCTCGGTCTCGTTAAGTCGTTTAAATTCTTCGGCAATTTTTAGACTGGTATCGGTACTTCCATCATCTATAACATAAACTGCAAATGGTCCTTTTGGGCGCGTAAGGTTAAATGAATTAATTAGCTTTCGTTCTATTACAACTTCTTCATTATAACATGGGATAACTAAAGCTACACTATATTTTTCGTTTAATTCACTTCTATTTTTTTGATCTCCCTTTGAAGAAAAATAGAAATAAAACAAATTAGAAATAAAGAAGATAAGAATTTGGAGTAAGACCAGGATATTAAACAGAGTTTCTATCATTTCTTTAGAATCCTAGAAGTATAAAATTAACTATATCAAGACTACGTAATAGATAACTCATCTAGATTAATAACCAACTGTCTTTCTTTAGTTATTTTCCGGAATGAGTTTAATTGTAAATTCTTATTGTTTTGGCCAGATTAGGAATTGATCAAAAGCAACATCAGTATTACCAAAGTCTCCTCCTTCCCTGCTTATTATCTGTATTTCATGTAAACCGATTCCAATATAGAATGTCCCCAAATCTACTGCTGTCCATTCAGTTTCAAAAAACGTTTTAACACCTTTTGATTCTCCATCAATCACTAGTTCTACTGCACTATTAATCCAGGGTTGTGCATGAATTGCCATTGTATAACTGTCTGAATACGAAACATCAATGCTAAAAGTGGCACTATCGTTATTATGAAAAAACACGGCTACCGGCTCATCAGGAGAACTGTCCAAATCAACGAAACTCATGTCTTTTGGATAAATTTGGATTAACCCAGATGGACGTAAATATAGATGTATCCCTGAAAAGCGCATTACTTTGGTGGAATTATAGATGGTCCAATTCAAAATATTTGGATTATAATCTTGCATGTGTCTAGGACTTGAAACAATCCACACTCTTTCATTGGTTGCTACTAAATTAGTAAAATCTCTAAAAGGACGCATTGAGTTCTCAAGCGATGTAGTGATGTTTTCCATAAAAACAAATGTACTAGAATTTTTTTCATAATAGTATAGTAAACATTGTTCTATATACGAAGGTTGAATTAGGATAGCATCCCCCGGACGGGAATTGGTTTCCAGATAAGTTGCAGCCGTTCTCCAATCCTCAACAGGGGATTTGTAATATTCTTGTAAGGGAATAACACTTGCACCGATGAACAGCCCAATAATTATTACGATTATTCCAATATTGATTCCTAATCGTCTTTTTTCAAGCAAAGGAATTGAAGAAAGATTGTAGACAAATTTGTAATAATATTTTAGAAGATTTGAAGAGATGGAACTTATTCCTCTGGAAATACATAGTAGATATCCTGGAATAATGAATATCAAATATTTAGCATCGATTAATGCAGAGTTTAAACTGACTGATAAAAAGAAAATAATTACAGCTGGCAAAAAAATCCAGAGAACTAACAAAATAGTTTGCTCACTTTTCTCTCGAATGCTTGCTATAAATCCGATTGAAAGAAAAAGAAGGAACATTGAAAGAAATATTATTGCAACTAAAGCCCCAGCTAAAAAAGAAAAATAGGAAAAGGAAAAGCCGAAACTAAAATAACTGAAAAGATCTTGAAAAAATGATGCCGGTGGGATACCAAAGGTAGCCTGTCCAGCGAATCCTGAGCCAGTTTGGAATTGGCTCAAAATATTTTGAATTAAAGGAAACAAAAACATAAACGCGAATATTAACCCTAAAAACAGAAGAAATAATTTCTTTTTACCAATTTTTTTTACATTTAAAATAAATGAGTTTGGATTTTTGATTATGATAAACCCGAAAAACATTATCTCGATAAGTAGAATGAAAATCATGTAATAATGAGATAGAACAGCCAAAATTGTTGAAAAAATAGTTAGAACCCAAAGTTTTTTATCTTTTTCCTTAACGGCCTTATATAATAGGAAAAACGTCAATAATGAAAGAAATGTTGTAAGTGAGTAATATCTTGCTTCTTGCGAATGTTGAATATGCATAGTTGAAATTGATAAAAGAAAAGCTCCAATTAATCCCTCTTTAGCTCGTCCAAAATACAGTTTTCCTATCTTATACATTAGTAGGATACTAAATATGGCAAAAATAACAGAAGGTAATCTCATTATTATTTCATTATTTCCAAGCATCATAGAAAAATGAAGTATGACAAAATAAAGGTGCATAGGTTCGTAAATAT
>Ga0209536_100012791_pt1 | contig 12167 bp, 15 predicted proteins | sample DeeMarSeWOR28_12_FD_187461 | JGI IMG/M metagenome (GOLD analysis project Ga0209536, IMG submission 187461) | Marine sediment microbial communities from White Oak River estuary, North Carolina - WOR-2-8_12 (SPAdes) (version 2) | ecosystem: Environmental > Aquatic > Marine > Intertidal zone >...
GTGTGTGAGCATCTGTGAAACGATTCTCTGCACGGTTTGGTAAATCCAAATAAAGATCTGTCAGATTACCAATCAATTCACCTAGGTCATTTCTCTTTACAGTTTCCTCGATGCTTCCATTATCACACTCACCACAACCATCCCAGTTGTCCTCAAAACAACACTCACAGTCCACTAGTTCTGTAGTGTAAGTGTCATCTGTATGAATAAATGAATACTGACCATCCTTCAGATACACCTCATAGTTGTCTGGGCTCTTCTTCCATACAGCTTTCACCTTATTATAGGCATTACTTACGAATTGTACCAGCTCTGTACTACCGTGGAGCGTTACTACGTTACGAAGTGCCACAAAGAATCCCTGCTTGGTAATCTTGAAGCTATTCTTCTTGAGGAAGTTGTACAGCTTGTCAGCCACCTCTGCTCTTGGATTCAGGCAGCACCACATAAAGAAGCGCTTAAGAGATTGATACTCTTCATCTACAGCTAATATGTAACGATTGCCACTGTTTCTATTTACTATACGCAGAAACTCTTCTACAAGAAGTTGTGGTAATGTACGATTGATGCCCTTTAGATAAACACTATCACCTTTCACCTCAAAGTCATCTAGCTGAGCTAACAGTTGGATACCAGCCCTCAGAGCTCTAGCTTTCTCAGCTTCAAACTCTTGTCTCTTTCTTTCTGTGACAATCTCTTGTGTAGCTACAACATTCAGGATGTCCACCTCATCTGTGGCATTACGAACATCTGTAAAATCATCTGCTGTAGCACCAGGCTTAGATAGTACAGATCCATCATTTAGTACGACGGTTAGTACATCATTCACCATCTTCACAGTTTTGTAAGGCTTTACACTTACTGTTGGGGTGGGAGAAGCGTTAACAGTCCAGTTGTATGTCTTTTCTACAGGAGCTGATGCAGCAGATGTAGCTGGTGCAGCTTGATACAACTCTTTTCTTAGGAGCTCATTCTTTATTCTTTGCTCCTCAACTTGCAATTCTTCTAGTTCTCTTTGTTTTCTTGATTTGAACCAATTTAGGCTTAACATGTTGTTTGTTTTTAAAATGTTTAAAATAAAGGGGGATTTTTAGTCCCCCCTTTTTATTTAGTCTTGTTGTACTAATTCTTCAACAGTTTCCGATGTTAGCGTCTCCTCTAAAGGGAGGTCTTCATTTAGCTTGATGTTGTAATTCTTCCAATCTACTCTATGCTTGTGGTATTTGAATAGATCGATAAGTACCTGCTGGAGCTCTTTGTTCCTTCCAGAATCATATCTAGCCATGCTCTCCATGATAGTTTCTATAAATGGAAACTTCTCAAGAGTGGCTTTCACCTCATTTACAATAGATATCACCTCAGGATCAAACTGTTTAATTTGTTGAGCCTGTTCAACAATAGCATCTCTCACCTCATCATCCATATACTTAAAGTGATCTTCTCTATACTTGTTAAGTGTTTCAAACTTAGCAGCTAGATTAGAGGATATTGTTGCAAAACTTTCACATTTTCCAAATGAAGCATCATAGCGTCTTGACAGTTGATGAATCATACAAGCTGTAGCTATTCGTTGGAACGGTTTATTCTTTCCTTCCATAAATTTACTAAAAGGGATTAGGTTATGTAATTGAATTGCGTTCACCACTTTAAGCTCACGCTCGCTAAGGATAGCAAGCTCAATCTTGTGACCTCTGGTGGGTTTAAACCACTTATCCATGGCTTCAGCATCTTCCTGCTTACCATAGATAAGGATGAACTTGTTCTGATGGAACTTAGCCATGTCATAGGTTTTGCTCACCCACTTGCAACTCTTACCCTGTACCCAGCGCTCTAGTTCTTCAGCCTGCTTACATACTATCTCACCCTTTAGCTTAACACGACGGACACCAGGTGTACCACTGGCTTTACCAGCTATCACTCTTTGTTTCTTCCTAGAATCAATGAAAGACTGAGGTACATCCATTGTATCAACATTAATGAATGTATCTGTCAAACTCTTGATAACAAGCTGAAACTCCTGAATGAGCTGACGCCACTGCTTCTTTGGATAACTACTTAGTCTCAAGATGTTATAATAGTTATCATACTCCTGACTTCTACCCTTTGTAGGGAACAAACGAAAACTCTTAACCTTCCTGAGGATGCAGGCATCTCTATGAGTGCCCATCTGTAAACTCTTGATATAGTCTTTCTTTAGTCCAGAGATACGTTCTTCTTCGTAAACATACACCTTCTCATATAGACGTTTTACAGAGGTGATTTGATAGTAGCGCTTAGCATCACGCATAGTTCTACCGTCTGTTACAAACTTAGCATCATACTCATTAAGGATGTATTCCTGTATCTTGTAGATGCGCTCTGAATCTATGAGTGTTGTACCCTTGAATCTAGGCTGAGCTATCTTTATAGTAGCAAACTTAGCTAGAGGATGTATATCGAAGGAATCATTATTAAACTTCAGCGATCTGCTACTTGAATTGAAATACTCCACTATCTGTCTTACATTATCTGTGTCTGTGATGGTTTCATTGTATTTCTCAATGAAATAATCAGCAGCCTCTTGCAAGCGCTTGAGAATGATACTTTTAGCTTCTTGTGTGTATCGAATAGCCTCTCGGTTAGGGGTTGGAAATATACCATCTGTTAGACTAAACCGAAGACCCACAGGTAGATACATACTATCAATGCCAAGTTTACCAAAATCGATAGGATAATAAACATTATCCAAACAGATGTGAAGATAGCTATCACTAGCGAGTTCAGAAAACTGGAAATACTTGTGGCGAGTGATTGAAAAGTCATTTCTAATGTCTTCCACATCGAAATAAACACTCTCGAAATACGCCAGTTGTTGTTTGATTTTCTTGGTAAAGTCATATCTATGATTCCATTTAACAGGTATAATAACTTTTACACCATTAGGCTGATCTGTAGGAGTTTCATATAGAAGGTCAATAGTGTTGACATCTTCTCCTTCATACATCATGTATTTGCGTTCCATTCCATCCTTACGACAGACGAAATAAAAGCTGGATGTGTATGCTAGCGGGGCTTTGAAACCTAGCCCCATCATGCCTAGTTCTGTAGCGCTATTACGCTTGGTGGACTTACCATACTTACTGATTATATTCTTTACATCATCAGCATCTAGTCCTGTACCAAAATCTTCTACAGAGAATTCATATGTGTTGTCTTTCGTAGCTCGTAGACTGACAACAATTGGTTTATCCACTCCTGCTCTCCTATGCGAATCTAGTGCATTAGAGGCACACTCGCGGATAGTGGAACCAATATCATCTGAATACAAGTTCTTACTCAACATCTGCATCAACACCTGAGCAGATTCTAAGTCTAAGGACATGCCTATAGACTCATTTGCTTCACCATCTTGGTGAACGATTGCTTCTTTTTGTTTTTCTAGGATCATTTTACTGGGAATTTAATGCTGATTAGTGCTTCTTTTGATTTTCTGTACCTATCTAAGTCTTCTTGTTCTGTAAATATGCTTTCTGGATCTGTTATCTTTACAACACGAGATCCATTTAAATCTATACCACCTCCATAGATGTAGTCCTTATAGAACAGCTTGGAGCTAAATCCGTGTTTCTCAAACTTTTCTCTGTACCATTTATTAAGATTTGGAAGCTTACCAGCCTCCCATTCCTGAAAAGTCTTATATCTTTCTGCTGGAACACCATAGTGATAGTATTGTACAGTGTTTCTTCCCCTTCCACAATACCATCCAAAGGTTGTATAATTAGTGTTTGCTATCATGATAAAGTCTCCTATTTGAAGATCTCCTCCATATCTTAGTTTCATATGTTATGCTTTTTTAACTAACCAAATGTTTCTGTAATTAAGATCTACATACTTCTCAACAGTGAAATTGTCCGACGCATTGTATTCTCTTCTGGTAAATGTGCGTGTGTTACCACCCCAATTTGTAGTGTAAGTTGTTTCTTTAATAGCCACTTTACACTTCACAGATTTGTAAAAGGTTTTACCTGTTGGATTGTAGGTAGGTTGTACTTTCTTTGGTTGCACAGGTCTAATCACCTTAGCTCTGGCAATAGTTCCCTGTACAGAGTAGAGGAACTCATCCCCCATCTGTAACTGTGTTACATCGATTTCCATAAATATTGGTTTAAAATGGAGGCTCTTCATCAAGCCAATTGATTTTGTAATTGTTGTTATCTGTTAAGATTTTGTTCACCTTGGTAAATACACCCTCACTATCCCAATCAGATTGCTTATAGGCAGCACTGGCTGGATGGCTGAGGACAAACTTCCACGTGAAAGGAGCAACATAGCGCTCATATTTAGCAGCATCTTTACCTAGAAATATAACAGGCACTCCTGCTGTGTCAAGTACATGCTCAAATAAATATTTGGTGAAAGGTTCCCATAGAGCAATGTGTGATCCAGCTTTGTTGATTTCTGTAGTGAGCGCGGCATTAACCATGAGCACGCCCTGGTTAGCTAAATAGGCAACATCTGGACTCTTTACACGCTTGAGATTGAGTCCATTGTGGAGCTCTTTCTCTAGCGCTTCATAGAATTTCTCCAGAGATGGCTGCAGAGCATTTGTTACAGAACAGCCCATAAGTAGGCCGTCAGCTACAAATACACCATTCTTAGCTGTGTGATAAGGACACATGCCCATCATAACCACCTTGAGCTCATCTAATTGCGTTTCTCTAAATGCTCTATAGACATTAGAAGAAAGAGGGGCAATTTTCTTACCCCTCTTACTCTCTTTTTTGAGAAACTCATAGATGTCATCACACTCTTTACTCTCGATGAACGGTCTCATCTTGATGTGCCAGCTCTCGTGGAACTGGTCTTTGAATTTCTCCCAATTCATAATTAAAATTGCATTTCTAGTTGTTGTAACATTCCTGGTTCAGGCACCTCAATCTGTGTAGGACTTACCATAATCCCTGCAGCATTCACAAAGAAGCTATGAGCGTTAATGTGATTTCTCATCCAAAGGGAGGGATGTACTTCCTTCATAGCATAGGTGGTATGCTGATAAAGCTCCCACAGGCTGCCTGATGCACCATAATCAAAGGATGGATTATCCATCTGACCTCTAATGATGTTAAGCTGTGTGCTCTCGATGATATTCTCCTCAATAATCATACGACCAATAAGCTCAGCACAAGTGCGCTTACTCACCTCTATTTGCTTCATAGTCTCACGATCAGATTGAATCTTACGAAATGCATCACCTGCTTGTTTGATATACTCAGTGATGGCATTAGGCGTAAATGTCTGTATCTCACCCTGATGTTTCTTTTTGAAGGCACCATAATCTCCTGATACACAACCATTTTGACAAATAAAGATGTGTGTACCAATAGCAAACTTCAAGCTCATAGTCTTGTCATAGCTATTCTGCCAACCAATCTGTAGCTGCATTTCATTATCTGCTACATTCTTAATAGTGTATCTACCATTAGCAACATTACCATCTCTAGCTGCAGAATATCTTTCTGATTCTAGTTCAAATCCTGCACTGTGTATGCTTTCTAGTGTCAGGTCTATAAGCTGCCGATGTGCAACAGGCTTATAGGTTTTAGTTTCTTGTGGGATTTCTGCTCCCAGTAGAATACTTTTTGCTGTTTGATAGGATTTTTTAGTTTCCATTGTTAGTGTTTAAATACTTAAAATATCTTGTTAAAATACCCATTAAATTTTCTATACTAATGCATTCCATTTCATCACCTTCTGTTGTCTGTAACCATTCTGTTTCATTCTCAATGGCTAACAACACATCTTCTTGTGATTCGATGTTTGTTTTACCTAGTTTATAAACTGGATTGTTCATAGTAATTGTTTTGAATTTAAATACGATATAATAGCTCTCAGTCCGTGTTCTTTAGCTAGATCAGCCCAATCCTTAATGCCTTCTGTCAGATACTTACGCGGGACGTTAGTATATTCAAAATCAAACAGCTTGGTTATCATTTGACTATTCTTTACACCTACATCATCTGCATCAAAGGACAGTATTTGTCTATCAGAGTTAGCCTTCAGGTATTCTACATTCTCATCAGAGAAGCATGCTATGCCCTCATTTTGGACAGCACAGCAACAGGGAAACACTTTCTTCATCACCATATAGTCCTTCTTGGACTTGTTGATAAATGCCACACTGCAGTTAGCAATGTCTTCCTTACCATCCATTGTGGTGATAGGAACATTATTAGGCACCCATTTGCTCTTCTTGTCTCCAAAAGGACGGTATATCTTCCAGTGACCATCATAGAAATAACCAAACCTGAGTTCTGTCTCCTTTAGAGGAAACTTCTTCCTGTTGAGGAATAGCTGTTTGATGGAATAGACATTGTTAGCTCTTAGATCGTCGAGGCTCTGGTAATACTGGTTCCAATAGGCAAGTTCTTCATTAGTAAACTTTCTGGTAATCACCTGAATCAGGGAATAGCGCTTGCCCAGGTCTTCTGGTTGCTTATATTCCTTCTGAATCTCCTTGTATTTCTCTGTTGAAGTGCCTGGTAGAAACCCTAGTCCAAAGTCCCTATCAATCATTCTGAGCACAGCGTCCATAGAACTTAGATTAAACAGCATCTTGACAAATGTGAAGCAATCTCCACGTTTGCTAGTGTCTGCAAAGTCTATGAACGATATATACCCCTTCCTAGTCCCTATCAGAAATGAGGGATTATTCTCATTTCTGAAGGGGGAATAGGTCACTTGGTTAAGCTTCCAGTCTTTTGTAGGCATGTAAAACCTAAATATGTCATACTCTGATATCTTGCTAAGTACAGCCTCAGGAGTGAGCTTTAGCTTAATGTCTCCTTGTATCATTTGTATTCAATATATTGTTTTACCTCACGAATATCTGATCCTAACAGGATGTTAATTTTACTTTTGACACTAAAGCGCTCATCATTTAGATGATAAACAGCTCTAGCAAGAGAGACAAACTCTCCTTCAAAGCGCTGTTCCTTCTCTAAGATTCTGAGCTTGTCTTCTACATCCCAAAGCTGTAGATTAATACCCATGAGGTCATTGAATAGCTTGTCAATAGCTTCCTTCTCTAAATAAGGAAGAGATAAAGACATTAGCAAATTGCTCTCATGACTAACTTTCTCAAGTTTATCAGGATCAGTTATCTTGTTTTTCTTAATTTGCAGGATGCTCAGTTTATCAAGGAGCTCGCCTGCACTTACAGGAATTTCTACCATAATAAAAAAAATAAGGCTCCCACCATTTCTGATGAGAGCCAGTTGAGGAAGAAAAAATTAATTAGTAATCACCACCATCATCAGAAAGCACTGCATCTGAAGCCACAAGGTTATCATCTGCATTATATTCTTTCAAATCACGGAGGACATAGAAATCTCTACATCCATACTCGCCTGTAACATTCACTACAAAACGCTCATGAACTTTGAGATCTTTTAGCTTCTTAGCACGAAGCTTGCTTTGCTCTCCTGCATCATTATAATTGATGAGACGGAATGCTTTAAGAGCATAGGCTGGCAAGAATGCCTTGTTATACACACCTTGATACTCCTTAGTTTCACCATCTTTCTCTTTTGTAACGATAGTTGCAAGAGCTACAACATTTGTGCAATAAGCACCATCCACCTGGGATTTAAGCTCACTAAGGTTACCCTTCATTAGCTTCTTCCAGTCAGCTTGTAAAACAGTGTTCTCTTTCATGTAATCAAGCTTACCTAACCATGTGCGAAGAAACTCATAAAGTTCTTCCTCACCTACATAAGCTACACGATAGTCACGCTTTGCAAACCACTCGTTCAGGTTGTTTGGATCATCAGCCCAAGCACATTTACCAATGTTATTGATATACTGCTTCTTAGAGCCATCTTTATTCTCACGCTCTTTGTCCTCTAGGAAGAATGTAGTTTTGAACTTATCACCGTTCTTAACTTCTTTCAGCCATACGTCAACACGCAAATACGTGTTACCATCACGACTTTTACCTAAATACTCAACAGCTTTGCTGTCTGCAGGAAGCTCAATTCCTAATACATCTTTGTACTCTTCTGCTGTAGGATTGATAGCTACCACTTCAGCCTCGAATAGACCTACTTTCTTTGCATACTCTTGTACCTGTTTCTGTTCTCTCTGATCGCCTTGAATCATTGTTTTGAATTTTGATTGTTAATTAATATGTGCTTTACTTATAATACTCGTCTATTGTATCCACTACAAGCTGTAGGTTGTTAGGGATTTTAATCTCACCAAACATACCATCTGGACTCTTAGCAGGATATTTTCTAAACCTGTTGGTTACAAAATTGTAAGTGCATGTACCATCTTTGGTCTCTTCAACATGCGTGTATAAGCATATTGTAAGAAGCCCTTCTAGTCCAATTTGACTGTCAATCATCTTACCAGCAGTTTTAATCTTGTATCCGATGATTTCACCACCATCCTCTACAGTTTCAGGATGTGAGAAATAAAAGATTTTAAGATCATCACGTAATTTACGTGTAGTTCTAAACAGATCAACCATGTCTCTAGCCATCAGTGTAAACTTGGTAAAACCAGTTTCTGCAGCTTTTTCCATAAGATTGAATCCCATGATGTAATTGCTGTCCTCAATAATAATGTTCTTAATGTGAGGAGCTTTCTCTGAAATAGTTTTGAGCAAACGTGTAATTTCATTTGCATCATCCACTTCCTTGTAATTCTTGTTTTCTGCATTGTACAATTTGTCCGCGCCTTTGAATGGTAATTCTTTCTTTGCTACGTTAATGATGTACGTTTCTTTTGGGTCCAGATATTTGATAGAGGTAGATTTACCTGTACCAGTTGGGCCCACAATTGCAATTAGTTTACTTGACATGTACTTTATTTAGTTTGTGATTTAATAGCTATAAAGATAGTAAATTTTTATGAATTAAACAAATTTTATTTTGTCTTTTTCAAAGAATTCTAGTGCTTTTTTTAACCATTTCAGCTCCACTTCTTCATAGGAAGAAATGATGTATATCTGAGCTTTCTTGTCGGGATTATCATATTCCATAGCCATGCATCTATTAATCTTCTGAGCCAGGTTTTCACCATTACTATCAAAGTAGTTAATAATCACACGGTTAAGTGGTTTGTACGTCACCCCTGTATTACCAATCTTTACGACAGCTAGGTGTTTACCCTTACCAGCAACAAAGTTGTCAAATATTTCTTTCTCTTCCTTCTTAGAATGGTAGGAGGGAATGCCTAATTCATCAGCAATCTTGGTGATACCACAGAATACCAACACGCGCTCATCTTTATGCTTCTTAAGGAGCTCACGAGTCTTTTCCATCTTTGCAACACTATTCTGAATAATACGCATCCTTGCGAGTCTGAGAAACATGGTGGCTTTACCCTGTCTTTCAAGACTATCTATAACATACCCATAAGCGTCAAACTGCTGTTTTTCAGTGCGCATCTTACCCTTATAGTTGTTCTTGCGTCTGCTGTCTAGAGGAACTCTTACGACAGTGATTTCATAATCCACTATCACTCCTTCCTTGATAGCCTGTTCGATAGGATAGGTGGCTAGCACATGCAGGTCTAATTCTTCCTCTAATGTACGTTCTGTCCAACTAGATAATGTACCTGTAAGTCCTAACACATGTCCTCCTATGTGATTGAATTCCATGTGTTTATCTATCATCTCTCTAACAGCTTCTATCTGGGCCTCTGATAACAGATGTATCTCATCGATCACTATTAGATCAAAGGCTTCCTCTAGATGCTTCTTGATAGATAGATGGGTAGTGTATGTGACATTGCTATCATCCCACCCACGAGTGGCAAAGTCCTTCTTCCAGGACTCCTTAATCTTATTGTCTGGGTAGGCAATAAGAATGCTTTTTGGTTTTAGCTTTTCAAGAATGTTGATGGTGGTGTATATCTTACCAAACCTAGGACACAGATTTAGTATCCCAAACTTACCGTGGTTGAGCCACACATCAGCAAACTCTTTCTGCCTTTGGTCTCTTAGTGTCATAATGCTGATATAAATTGTCCATTCCTATCACGGAGCTCCACAATTCCAAACTGTACATCATACTCCTCGATAATACCATCTAGTATATCACGAGGGTTACGCCACATAGGTAGAAATGTTAGCAGCTCCTGAGCAGACATAAGCCTCCCATGTTTGGAAGGATTATGTCTTTCTCTATACTTGTTATATATTAGTATAGTAGGATTGGTCTGTCTGATTGTTAGATATTCCTGTCTTGTCATTAATAAGAATTGATAAACTCCAGAACAACCACTCAAAGCCTATCACTGTGTATCGATCAGCTTCATCAGGACTTCTTAGAATTGTAATAGTTGGAAATAATACCACTTGCCAAAATACCTCTTCTTTACAGGGAACTGTAGAGAACATTTTAATACTTATCATAGTTTGTTGTTTAGGAAAAATGTTTTGTTTGTAACAGATTCATAATCAGAGTCTGTCATATAAGATTTCTTAGGGAGCTCTTTGAACATACCAATCTGGCCCATAAAGCCTAGACCAATACGCACATCATCTTCTCCATAGGAATTCTTTATTAGTCTGACACTCCTGAAATACTTAGCACCATATTCATCCTTTAGCTTATTCAGGTCATAACCACTTGGGTCAGCCACCTTATAACGCATAGGATCAAACAGCGCTAGCACTACATCAGCATCATTCTGAGTCTGAGAACTGTCTGCAAAATCCTCCAATTGAGGCTCAACATCCCCATTCTTCAAACGAATAGGATTATTGATATCACGATTAAACTGACTCACAACCACTGGCGTATATCCATAAAAGTCACGAGCAAATCTGAGCTCATCTGACATTTTATCAATCGCCTGCTTTTTGGTAGTCTGGTCCTTGGTAGTCTTTAGTAGACCAATATGATCAAGGACAACAATAGTCACCTCGTTCTCATAATTAGGGAAATAGCGCTTGTTAAACTCATCCACTTGCTCAATGCGCCCATTTTCCAAGGCATGCGCTTTTAATTCTTTGGCAATACCTACAGGATTCTCTGGTCCATCAATAATAGTGATAGTTTCTTCCATGTTATTCATGTAGTCTTCATACATCAGGAATAAGTCATGCTCATCCTTAGTCATCTTTTCTGTCCAGCCCAACAGCTTAGGCACAGGAATAATTATTCCTTGGTCTAGAAATATCTTCCTACCCACCCATTTAGCGAGCTTATAGGTTCTAGAGCGCTCCATTGAACGATATATGATGCGCAGCTTGATTCCTGGATCTTTCTGACTGATATACCAGTCAAACGGGTTAAGCACAAATGCATCATCTATGAAGGAAGTTTTACCAGATCCTGTCAAACCACCTACAAGAAAGTACATGCTCTTGCGTATGCCTATGTATCTATTCAGCCTATTGAAGCCCATAGGTATGCCGCTATTACGACCTTCTAGGCCTAGCTCTACCTCTCGTTTAAGTAATTCAAAGCTCATCCATTAAATTATTTAGTGTTGTAGAAAACCATATATTCTTTCTCTCTCTTGTGTAAACATTTCCATATTTCTCTGCAACCATCACTTGATTTTCCTCCTTCATGTCTTTTATTACAATCATGAAATTAGAATTTCTGCGAACAATGATGTCTCCAAAATTTAGTATTTGGTCATGTCTAAGAGGAAATCTACATGTGCACTTCTGTTTTTCCATTGCGTCTAAGATGCTATATATTGTCATATATCTGTTCCTCCAACGGGTTTATTGGCTTCTTCAACCTTTGCCCCTTCTTTAATTAGTTCAATAAATGCCTCAAAACTTCGTTGATTAAGATAGGTGAGACTGTTTTGCATATAGGTGAGCTTATTGTTGCCAGTCTTGACAGAATTCTCTTTCTTCTGAAGGACATCAAATGCTAGCGCTTCTATTAGCTGAGCTGCTGTATATTCTCCCTCTAGTAGTATCTTATCAAACCTGAGCCTACATTCATCTTTGTTCTGTCTAAGTCCTCTGTTTCCTGAAAACTTTTTACCCTTGTGAGTGAATGTATCAGTGCCTGGATATGCTTTCCACCATTCTTCAAATTCTGATGTAGCAGGCTTACGCTTCACAATCTTGGTTGCTTCTTTGGTTTCCATAAACTTTAGAAGCTCTACACCCTGTGTTGTAATTTTCTCATCTGTTTCAGATATTAATCCTTTCC
>Ga0209536_100012792_pt1 | contig 12167 bp, 11 predicted proteins | sample DeeMarSeWOR28_12_FD_187461 | JGI IMG/M metagenome (GOLD analysis project Ga0209536, IMG submission 187461) | Marine sediment microbial communities from White Oak River estuary, North Carolina - WOR-2-8_12 (SPAdes) (version 2) | ecosystem: Environmental > Aquatic > Marine > Intertidal zone >...
GGCGGAAGAGGGTCATCCAGGGAGAAGTGGATGACGAGAATGCCTGGGCCTTGGGGGGGTATTCGGGTCATGCCGGACTTTTTGGGCCCGCTGAGGAAGTCCATGTGATAGTCAACCTTTTGAGGGAGCATTACCTGGGGATGAGGGATGATTACTTGAAACCAGAAACAGTGAGAACATTCTTTACCAGGCAAGATATGGTAGAGGGGAGTGACTGGTGCCTGGGTTGGGATTCACGCGCTGAGGAGAATTCAAGCGCCGGCAGATATTTTTCGAGAAACAGCGTGGGGCACACGGGATTTACTGGCACTTCAGTGTGGATGGACCTTGACCGGGATATAGTCGTCGTCCTGCTCACAAATCGCGTACATCCCGCCCGGGAAAATGAAAAGATCAAGACATTCAGACCGGTGCTCCACGACCTGATCATGGAGGAATTGGGGTTAAATAAGTGCCTAAAGTGATCTAAAGTGAACTAAAGTGCCTAAAGTTTTTGTATCTTATGCAACGGACAACAGACGACGGACAACTGACAAATACCGAATGACCAATGACAAATGACAAGTAACAAATTACGAATGACAGAAGAGGTATTTCATGGGAGAGATTAGGAGCACGTTGGATATCATCATGGAAAAGACCAAGGGCCTAACCATGTCTGAAGAGGAAAAGCGGGCCTTCAAAGAGGAGGAAATGGCAGGCAAGATCAAGGGTCTTATCCAAAAATTTTTGGATGGCGTTTTGGATATGGAGAGGCTGAAAAATGAGGTTGTTGGCCTAGACGAGAAAGATGAGGACAAGGTTAAAGTGATGATAAGAGAAGAATCCATCTCCAAGATAGAGCCAGGAGAAACCAACGAGCCCATCCTGAGAATCTTGGAAGAGGTCACCGGATTGGATACAGAGTCCGTTCGTAGGGCTCTGAAAGGCTTTGAGGGCAGACTTGAGCAGGAAAAAGGCGTCCGTGAAAAAGAATTGATCAAGAGTTTAGACAAGAAGGGGATATCCGGGTCAGCTGTGATACCCAACATCCAGGCAGACCCTGAATGGGCTCAACATGTCTCGGAAATGAGAGATGAGTTCAAGGAAAAGCTCGGTGTTTACAGAGAATAACAGAAATGCTGCCGTTTCCTATTCTTTTGGCGTGGCCAGGAGGAAGTCAATCATGGCCTGGCATAGGGGGGAGGCGATCCTTCTTCTGTCTCTGATCAGATAAAAGCTTCGGTGCATGGGAAGGCCCTTTACTTTCAATGCTCTCAGGATGCCTGTTTTCAGTTCCGTATCAATGGCCCGAGCTGAGAGGATGGACACCCCCAGTCCTGCCTTAATACCCTCTTTGACCGCAGTGGAAGACCCGAATCGTGCGACCACCTGAAGGGAGCCTGCAGCCTTGGATTCGGGGTCGCGGAGGGAGGCCTCCATGCTTTGCAGGGTCCCCGAACCCAACTCTCTCACTATAAAAGGCTCTTCATAGAGTTCGGCCAGTGAGACCACCTTCTTCCTGGCCCACCGGTGTTTCGCTGGGATGGCGAGGACAAGCTCATCTTTCCAGAGTGCCTGGTATATAAGATTCTTGTGGGCACCCTTGGAGCCAATGACGCCAAGCTCCAGTGTGCCCTCAAGGACACGGGTTTCGATTTTACTCGTGTCTGCAATGGTCAAATCAACGAAGATAGCAGGGTGCTTTTCGTTGAAGTTTCCAATGACTTTGGGAAGGATGTATTCGCCGGGTATGGTACTTCCGCCCATGTGTATCTCACCCTGTTTTACACCTAGAAAACCCTCCATTTCCAGACGAGCGGTCCTTTTCATGTCGAGCAGCAAAACAGCATGTTTGTAAAGGACCTCTCCTGCTTTTGTGGGTACGACCTCCCTGCCCAAACGATCAAGGAGTTTAACCCCAACCATCTTTTCAAGGTTGGCAATCCTCTCGCTGACCGAAGCCTGTGCCAGATAGACGGCGTCTGCAGCCCTTGAAAAGCTTCCCAGTTCCACCACCTTGCAGAAGATCTCCAATTGTCGCAAGTCAAAGTCTATGGACGACATGGATCGATTCCTACAAACTGAATGCATAAAAAGGTGTAACCAAAATGTCATTGAGAGGAGCCGAGGCCGACGAGGCAATCTCTTGGTGGCCAACAAAACAGGGGCTTAAAGAATCCGAGATTGCTTCCCCCCGCTTCCGCGTGGGTCGCAATGACCTCTTGTTGTGATCATGCAAAGAACTTCCGGGATGCAACACCAGCTCCTAGCGCTTGGCTTCTATTAAAGATACGCAAACCAGACCCTCTCGATTTCTGAGAAATTGGCCTTAACAAGGTCGCGCCCTGAAATAACATCACCGTGGCCAGGAAGAAGATGGTCCACCTGGAGCTGTGAGAGCTTTCTAATGGACGCCTTCAGGTCCTCTCCCTTGCCGCCTGGTAGATCAGTCCGTCCCACCCCCTGGTGGAAAACCACATCGCCCGTGAACAATACCTTCTTCTCAGGCCAGTAAAGGCAAACAGAACCGGGTGTATGACCGGGCGTATGAATTACCTGAAAAGTGAGGTCTCCGATCTTCATGTCTCCCTCTTGAAGGAGGATGTCCGGTTCGAAGTCAGGGAGACCAAGGGCTTCACCGTAGTGGGGCGCCACCGCCTTGATAAAACCCATCTCCATTCTTGGGACGGCAATCAATGTTGAGGTCCCCACGAATGTCTTGATCCCCTCCATATGGTCTGGATGGCCGTGCGTGACAAGAACGATGTCAATGTCGTGTGGAGACAGGGCGAATCTTGAAAGTCCTTCCTTCACATGCCCAAAAAGCTGATAGTGCCCCGGATCTATAAGGATTCTCTTTTTTCCATTTATGAAATAGGCGTTACAGTTGTTCGCAGTAGGATTAAGCCAGAGAAAGCCATAGAGATCTTCAAATATTTTCATGGAATTTTGCTGAAGCCTTTTCAACGCTAGGTTTGATGGCTACCCAATGCTTCCTTTTTCCCTTGATCCTCACTGGAGGTGAGGACATCTTTCAGGCTGGTCTCTTTGAATAGCTTTGTCATGCCCTGGAAGGCCTTTCCCCAAATGGGTCGGATGGGGCAAGTGGCTGCGGTGTCACAGGCGTTTGGGTCGGTGAGGCAATCCACAAAGGAGAATTTGGTTTCCAACAGGGTGAGCACATTCCAAACATTAATTTGCTCTGGGGCCTTGGCAAGCATGTGTCCACCTTTTGGACCTCGCACGCTGTTGATCAGATCGGCTTTCTTGAGTGGAATAATGAGTTGTTCCAAATACTTGATGGGGATATCCAGATTTCTGGAGATGTCAGACATACTGATGGGACCTTTGCCGAAGTTCTTGGCAAGCTCCAGCATGAGCCGCGTTCCGTATCGCCCTCGGGTGGATAGCTTCATGGCTGTCTTTTCCTTTTAAATAGTTCTAGGTTTATCGCTAAGGTCCCGCGGGCACCTGCAGGGTCTATCAGCAGGTGTCGCTATGGATGAGGAGTGCGTTTGGAATTCCCACAGACCAAACAGATTCAATTAATTGTACAGTGAATTATATATATTGTATAAGTATAGTAAAATGTCAAGAGAATCCCTGATCCACCGGCGGAGCATCATCTCCGAGCCAGACAGGGTCTTGGACTGGCGTCTAACGCCTTGCTAGTGACCAGGAATTCTCCATAACCTGCTGATTTGAGCGCTGATACTTGAATTAGAGGGTGGAATTGGGGGTCGACTATATCTTTTTGCCGTTTATTGACAGGGAGAAAAGTGTGTTTTATTCATAGAATGAGTGGTTGAGTCTTTGGCTTACGTGAGGCGATGATTATGACAAATAAGAAGACAAAGGGAACCTCAGAAGAGGTTGATAGCTGCTGCAAAAAGATGGAAGTCCCCTCAGAGGACGAAGTGGAGGCGCTAAACGCCATGAGGGCCATTAAAGAGCGAGTCAGGGATCTGAAAACGAGGCTATCTGAGATCTCATCCTCGAACAGAGACGTGGGCAAAAGTGAAGCCCTAGCGTTGGAACAAAAGATGGAGAAGCTCAAAGCGGAATGGAATGAATGGGAGGGAAAAAGGAAAAAAGCGGCAAAAGAGAGGATGATTCTATTGGGACATGAAGAGTGAACTAAAGTGCCTAAAGTGAGCTAAAGTTAAGGCCTACACCAAGCGTCGTATTCAAGACTTTATGCCCTTCAATCGACGTTTTGATCCCCACGCATAACGATTCACAGGCATCCCTGGACATATGTAATCTTCCAGCCAATCGTCATTTCACACATTCAATTCTGAGCGCATAGAACTCCCCTTCGCACCATCGAATGGGTGTGCCTGAAATGCTTAGCTTGGCCATAATGTAACAAACCAAATATTTTCCGCCCAGAATTGGAGAATGCCTTCATAAGAACTGATTAAGATTGACATATTTTGAGGCCTACTTTATTGAATATACAACTTTTCCCAAAACATGGAGGAAAGCAAAATGACGTGGAAACGATTAAGGGTCATGGTTGTGGTTAGCATCTTCCTGTGTTTGGCAATCCTACCGGATCATGGGGTCGCTAGAGAACTGAAAAAGGTTTATGCCTTGCGTGAGGCCGTCTCAGAGGCCCTGGCCAATAACCCGGATTTCAGGGCAAAGATGGAGGAGATCGAGCAGGCGATGCAGGTGAAGAACCAGGCAAGAACCGGTTTCTTCCCAAAACTGGGTACTGAATACAATTACACGCGCCTGGAAAATACTAAAAGAAACTTTGGTGGGTTTACTACAGATGTCAGCGCCGACAATTATTCCTGGAGAACGTTTCTGAGACAGCCTCTGTTTCAAGGGTTTGAGATCCTCAGCCAATATGAACTGGCAAAGCTGGGCATAGATCAGACTGAGACTGAGATTCAACTTGCGAAGCTGGATCTCGCATTGGAAGTGAAAACGGCCTACTTTAATATCCTGATTGCAGATGTAGCAGTGGACGTGGCAGAAAAAGATGTAACCGCCCGCAAGTCCAATGCAGACGTGGTCCGTAGCTTCTATAAGGTGGGCATGAAGCCCATCAATGAGCTTCTGCAGGCTGAGGTGGAGTGGGCCAACGCGCAACAAGAACTGGTGAGAACCCAGAACATTACGCGATTAGCCCGCTCAATTTTTAACAAGATATTAAACAGACCGGTCAATGCGCCCGTGGATGTGAAAGTCCCTGATCCCATCTGGGAACCTGTAACAGGTGAACTGGATGAGTACCTCGAAAAGGCACTTATGAATCGCCCAGAGATGAAACTCATCAACATCAATATGGATCAGGCGGACCAGAGCATCAGGTTGGCCAAGAGTGATTACTATCCAGAGGTCTCCTTTGTAGGGGAGTACGAAAAGCAGGGTGATACGCCAGACGTGTCAGGGAGTAGGTTTCACCAGGCACGCGATCCCAAAGCCATTGTGCTCTTTACCTGGACCTTCTGGGAATGGGGCAAGACCCGGTACGCTGTGAAGGAGCAGGAAAGTGTCAAGAAGCAGTTAATGGAGAGAAAGGTTTCCTTAGAAAACAACATAAGTCTTCAGGTGAAAGAAGAACTCCTGGCCCTGAACACGGCAGAGAAGAATATCCCTACCACACGGACGGCCGTCAAACAAGCCGAGGAGAACTTGAGGGTAGAAGAAGAGCGTTACAAGGCCCAGGTGACTACGATTACTGAGGTGCTCCTGGCAACGACGCGCTTGACGGACGCGCGGAGGAACTATTACGGAGCCCTCTATCAGCATAATATAGCCAAAGCTCGGTTGCTGAGGGCTTTGGGGGAATATTAAAGAAGGGATGAAAGGCCAAAGGCGGAAGGCTCAAGGCAAAAAATCGTTTTCGCGGGACAACCCTTATGTCCTAGCCCCGAAGTCGTAGGCCACCTTGGGAAATGAAAGCTAGGCCATGATTCAACTCTTCCACGTTTCAAAAAACTTCGGCGGGAATGTGGCCCTGAAGGACATTAGTCTGAGAATCCGCAAAGGCGAGTATGTGTTTATTACGGGCCCGAGCGGGGCAGGAAAGACGACTCTGCTCAGGCTCCTTTTTGGTGCGGAGCGTCCCACAGAGGGGCAGATACTCATTGACCGGATCAATTTGAACCGCATCAGCAGGTTGAACCTGGACCTACTCCGCAGAAGAATCGGATTTGTCTTTCAGGACTTCAAATTATTACCCCGGAAAACGGTCTTCCAAAATGTGGCTATTGCCTTGGAGGTCATAGGCGAGCGCTCTGCCCTTGTGAGAAAAAAAACACACCAGATGCTCCGGGCCGTTGGATTATCAAAAAAAGAGGAAGCCTATCCCCTCCAGCTTTCCGGAGGAGAACAGCAAAGGGTGGCTATAGCCCGGGCCGTTGTCAACAACCCCCTCATCCTTCTTGCCGACGAGCCCACGGGTAACCTTGACCCCGATATTACCAGGGATATCATGATCCTCTTCAGAAGCATTAACCTAAGGGGTACCACTGTCGTCATAGCCACACACAGCAGAGAACTCATGAGAGACACAGATCAGAGGATTGTCCATTTGAGTGAAGGAAAATTGGTGGGAGACTGATAGACGCATGAGATTACGGGTCTGGAGCTATTATTTCAAACATGCATGGAACAACATACTTGCGAATCGGCTGATTCACCTCATCAGTATAGGGACCATAGGCATCTCCTTACTCCTTTTCGCCTCATTTCTGGTCCTATTTCTAAATCTCAATAGCTGGATCATGGATTGGGGCCAATCCGTTTCCATGTCTGTTTATCTCGAGGACGGTATCGATCAAAAGACAAAAGAAAAAATAGAAGCCCTGCTGAAGAATCTTCCAGGCGTTGAATTGAAGGGCTTTACCTCGAAAGAAAAGGCATTCAGGGATTTGGCGCAAGGACTGGGCGCCCACTCTGGACTGCTGGATGGCCTAAAAAGCAATCCGCTGCCAGCCTCGTTCGAACTCCTTTTCAGAGATGTGAACATCAATCAAATCAATCCCCGGAAAATGAAAGACGAGATAGAGAAGATTCAGGGCGTTGATGAGGTACAATACAGTAAAGAGGTGTTGGAGCGATTAGAGGGACTCATGTATGTGCTCAAAGTGGCCGGATTTATTATTGGGGGATTTCTCTGTTTGGCCGTTCTATTTATTACCACAAACACCATAAAGTTGACCATCTATTCTCGCCGCGAAGAAATAGAGATCTTTAAACTTGTGGGGGCTACTGATTGGTTTGTGAAAATCCCATTTCTGATAGAAGGGGCTATTCAGGGGTTGCTGGGTGGTCTCGTCTCGCTTGCTGTCCTTTTTGGGTTGTATTCCATGTTCTTCTTGAAAAAGGTCCATGTCATTGGTCTGCCTGTGCTTAACATCGCTTTTCTGCCCCCAGATTACCTAGTCTCTATATTGCTGTTGGGCCTGGTCTTAGGCCTCATAGGTAGTTTTATTGCTATTGGTAGGTTTTTTGAGTTCTAAAAAGGATTCGCGGCTTTATACCTAATCCATTTTGTCACACGTGTTTGGACTATTGAGAAACATTCTTTTGGGAGTAAATAGGCCACATTCCACCAAGGTGCTGAGGGGAGTACGCTTATTTTTTATCTCAACCCTCGTGATATTCTCCTCTTTCCCTTCTTGGTTCATGCCGAAGTTCTCACTGGCCACACCATCTTCCGAGACAGAACAAAAGCAGATAAGGCAGATAGAGACGGACTTTTCCAGAGAAAAAGAGCAGTTTTTGAAGCTTGGCCTTCGAGAAAGGGATCTCTTGGCCCAACTTGCGGAAATCGAGAAGAAAATCGGTGAAAAGAGGCAGTTTTTACAGAAGATTAAGGAGAAGTTGCAGCTAAACCGGAAGGCGCTTGAGAGGCAGCAAGAGAAACTTAGAGATCTCGAGGGGTCCTCGAAGGAGGTTAGGCAGAGACTGAGTAAAAGACTGACCGCCTTTTACAAATACGGCAAGAGGGGATACGTGCATATTCTCACTACCTCCCAGGATGTGGAAGAACTAAGGAGAAGGATGAAATACCTTCAAGTTATTATGGAGGGAGATCAAAGGCTGTTGCAGCAGTTGGCTGAGGTGGAGCAAGAGATAAGCCAGGAGGTAACCCTGATTGAAGAGCGAGTCGCCATTATCGACGGGATGAAGAGGGCCGAGAGCGCTCGATTGTTATCTATAAAAGAGGAACAGGACAAGAAAGTGTTCCTCCTTATGAAAGTGCACAGCGAAAAGGAGTTCTACGAAACGCTGGTCAAAGAGCTACAGCATGCATCCCAGAACCTGAAAGTGACCCTCTTGGATCTGGATCGAAAACAAAAGAAGAAGACAGCGCTGCCTTCTGATTTCGCCGATTCCAAAGGAAAATTACCCCTGCCGTTTACTGGGAAGATTATCAAGAGCCATGACCAATGGGGGGTAGATATCGTAAAGATGCAGAAGGGAATCTTTATTCAAGGCCCCCTCGGTTCAGAGGTGAGAGCCGTTTTCGCCGGGAGGGTAGATTTCTCAGGGTGGCTGAAGGGCTATGGACAGACCATTGTTATCAATCACGGTTCTCGATTCTTCACCGTCTCTGCTCACCTGTCGGAGAGGTTCAGGGAAGAGGGTGACACGGTGGAAAAGGGCACGGTGATCGGCTTACTGGGGCACACTGGGCCATTCGAAAAACCTAGACTTTACTTTGAGATACGGAGGGCCGGGACGCCTCTCAATCCTCTTAAGTGGGTAAAAGTTAATTGACCTTTGAAATGAGGATGGAGTAGAATGAAATTTTTGGGTTAACCCGTAAAGCCTTGTCAAAATGCTGAGCCATTTCAAGCCCGCTTCGGAGGATTTGGCGCGGGTCAAAGATAAATGCAGTTTCCAGCCCATGAAAAGCAACGCAGTGCTTAGGAGAATGATAATGAGAGTAAATAGGAAAAGACTAGCTTTGATAGGCATAATATGCCTGTTGATGGGAGGATTGGTTTTTGTCAGCGGCAAGGATCGTCCTGTTACAGCCGGAACCGCTGACGTTTATGAAAACATAGAGATCTTCACAGAAGTGCTCCGACAAATTGAAAAAAACTATGTGGAGCCTCAGGATCCTCAAAAGCTCATCTATGGCGCCATCAAAGGGATGGTCCAGAGCCTCGATCCCCATTCATCCTTCTTGACAAAGGAGGAGCATCAGGAATTACTCATCGAGACTAAGGGGAGCTTTACAGGCGTGGGGATTGAAATAACCGTCCGGGACAATGTGCTCACGGTCGTATCTCCCATTGAGGGGACACCCGCATACGAGGCGGGAATACAGGCGGGAGACCAAATAATAGGAATAGATGACAAGCCAACCAACGATATGACCTTGACGGATGCAGTAAAAAATATAAGGGGCCCAAAGGGAACCAAGGTGAAGTTGACCGTCAGGCGTGAAGGGGCTGAAAAACCCCTTGAATTTTCCATCACTCGTGACGTGATCCCCTTAAAGAGTGTTCGAAGTCACCTACTTAGTCCCGATATCGGATATGTTCGCATTTCCAGTTTTCAGAGCAAGACAGACGAGGATTTGGCCTCGGCCCTGGAAAAAATCGAAGACGGACGCGCCTTGAAGGGACTTATCCTGGACGTAAGGAACAATCCTGGGGGGTTATTGACGCAGGCGATAAAGGTCTCGGATCTTTTTCTTGACTCGGGGCTGATTGTCAGCACAAAGGGGAGAAATGATTCACAGGACATGGAGGTACCGGCAAACAAGAATGAAGATCCGAGGAATTACCCCATCATTGTCCTGGTGAACGGTGGGAGCGCAAGCGCTGCGGAAATCGTTGCCGGGGCCTTACAGGACAATAAAAGGGCCTTGGTGCTAGGCACGAAAACCTTTGGAAAGGGGTCTGTGCAGACCATTTTGCCCTTATCCGATGGCTCGGGACTGCGGTTGACCACTGCAAAGTATTATACGCCAAGTGGTAAATCCATTCAGTTGAGCGGGATTACCCCAGACATAAAAGTGGAATTCGTCCCTCCGGTAGACAAGCCGGAAAAGGGGGAAAGCCGTTTTCTAAGAGAAGAGGACCTGAAGGGTCATATGCCTAATGAGATAGGAGAGGAACCCGATAAAAAGAAAAGAGGAGGGGACACAGAGGAAGAGGAGAGAGTAAAGATTGTTTTGGAAAAGGATAACCAAGTCCGCCACGCGCTGCAGTTGCTTCAAACCTGGAATATTTTTTCCCAGATAAAGACGGTCCCCTGAAGCGCTTATCCCAGTGAAAATTGCTCCCTCTGCCGCCTGATCGTCCATATAGCAGATGTTCGCTAGGAAGAGGAACAGAAGCCGCGGGGGAATATGGCTAAATCAAAAGGGCATAGTCCATGTATATGCCCTTTTTTCTGGGGGTTTGATCACTTTAGGTCTGGGTCTTTATTTCCCCCACCTGAAGCCGCAGATTCCTCCTCCCGCCTACGAAGAAGAATCCGTTATTGAGTCGGATCTCAACCGGGCACTCAGGCAAATCGACAATGCCATATATGATTCCCTTTATCAGGGAGAAGAGGTGGAAAAGGGGGTCATTTTCACTGAAGTAGAATCTGGATTAAAACAAGAGCAGGACTGGGATCTTACGGAGCTATTGCTAAACGTTCCTGACCGCCATGCCGCCCTTAGACTCCAAAAATGCATCAACGCACAACTGAAACCATTGGGCCGCCAGATAAGCCTGAAGACTGTGGAGGTAACAGATCGTGAAATTGTGTGCCATGTCTCCGCACTAGGTCTGAACACGCATAGGATTAGGCTGATCTATGGGAGACATGAAGAGAAATCCTATGAAGGGCTGCCGAGAATTGCACTGATCATCGACGATCTGGGATACGATCTTGAGATGGCAATCTCTTTTTTTCAATTAGACCTGCCGCTCACTTTTTCTGTTCTGCCCATCGCCCCCCACACCGAAGCTATTGTACAAGAAGCAAAGAGGAGAGGCCGTGAACTCATGCTTCATTTACCCATGGAGCCCAAGAATTACCCGTCTTCAAATCCAGGCCCAGGGGCGCTTTTAACTGAGATGGATGAAACGGACATAAGGCGCATACTAGAGGCCCATTTGAGTCGCATTGAAGGGAGCCGAGGGGTGAATCACCATATGGGATCACGTTTTACAGAAAGAAATGACAAGATGGGCATAGTCTTGCGTGAACTGAAGAAGCGAAATCTGTTCTATATTGACAGCAGGACGACAAAAGAAACCGTTGCCCTTGAGATGGCAAAAGAGATGGGCTTGCCCTCAGGCAGACGACATGTCTTTCTTGATAATGAATTGTCTCCGAAGCGTATAAGGTTTCAAGTGGAACGACTCTTGGGGATGGCGAGGCGTTCAGGGGCGGCCATTGGTATTGCCCATCCCCACAAAGAGACCCTGCAGGCCCTAAAAGAATACCAGCATCGACTGGCAAACGGTGTGAAGGTGGTTCCCGCCTCTGAACTGGTGGGGAGCTATGATGCTCAGAAGTTGGTTAGAACAGAATAAAACCGATTATCAGGATGAGGAACTTGGAGGGCCTGATAGGATATATATTTGATATTATTAATTAATTTATTAGATAGAGATGGCTGGAATTTTTCTTATGGCAATATGGGAAATTGCTTGACAATTGATTGGCTCCTACTTAAACTAATCGTTCCCCAAAAAAAGGTGTTGACAGAGGTTTTTGGGGGAATTAGAGTTAGATTATTAAATTGCTCTTTGAAAACTAAATAGTGGTGCCGCTGTAGGCTTTTGTCAAAAAAAAGGGTCATAGACCCAACACTTTAAGTGGAGAGTTTGATCCTGGCTCAGAATGAACGCTGGCGGCGTGCCTAACACATGCAAGTCGAACGAGAAACTCCGGGCTTGCTCGGAGGAGTAAAGTGGCGCACGGGTGAGTAACGCGTGGGTAACCTGCCCCAGAACCTGGGATAACATCGCGAAAGCGTTGCTAATACCGGATATCGTCCCTTAAACCGTGGTTTTTGGGATGAAAGGTGACCTCTCCATGGAAGTTGCCGTTCAGGGAGGGGCCCGCGTACCATTAGCTTGTTGGTAGGGTAATGGCCTACCAAGGCTACGATGGTTAGCTGGTCTGAGAGGATGATCAGCCACACTGGAACTGAAACACGGTCCAGACTCCTACGGGAGGCAGCAGTGAGGAATTTTGCGCAATGG
>Ga0209536_100012793_pt1 | contig 12166 bp, 13 predicted proteins | sample DeeMarSeWOR28_12_FD_187461 | JGI IMG/M metagenome (GOLD analysis project Ga0209536, IMG submission 187461) | Marine sediment microbial communities from White Oak River estuary, North Carolina - WOR-2-8_12 (SPAdes) (version 2) | ecosystem: Environmental > Aquatic > Marine > Intertidal zone >...
CCGTTCGGCGGGCGGGGTTGTGGCTGGCGCCGAGGCGATCCACGGCGACGCTACCGACCCGGAGTTCTGCGTGCGAGCCACGCAGCGTGCATCGGCCATCTACCACTGTATGAACCCAGGGTACGACTCCAAGCTGTGGGCACGAGTCGTCCCAACGTTGATGCAGAACCTGATTGCGGCGGCCGGCCTCGCGGGAGCCCGCCTGGTGGGGCTCGACAACCTCTATATGTACGGCCGCCCCTCGGGTCCCATTGATGAGACCACGCCATTCGAACCCGCCAGCCGCAAGGGCGTTATCCGCGCACGAGCCTCAGATCTGCTGTCCACCGCACAACATCGGGGAGAAGTAGGTGCCACCGTGGCGCGAGCGTCTGACTTCTTTGGCCCGGGTGGAGTCGGCACCCACTTCGCAGATCGGTTCTGGAAACCGGCGCTTGCGGGAAAGACAGTGCGTACGGTATTAGATGCCGACGCGCGGCACTCCTACAACTACATTCCCGACGTAGCCGCTGGGCTCGCCAGTCTGGGGCTCGCGGAGCAGGATGTCTTGGGCCGTACTTGGATGCTTCCCGCCACGGAGGCACAATCGGCCCGCGAGTTGGCAACGCAGTTCTCGCGGGCACTCGGTCGGGACATCCGTCTAGCTCAGGTTCCCCGGATCTCTCTAAAAGCGCTCGGATTGTTCGTCCCGATTGTGCGAGAGGTCGAGGAGATGTTGCACCAGTGGGACGTACCGTTCACCATCGATGACAGAGCTTTCCGTGAGCGATTCGGGGTGGAGGCGACGCCGGCCGCCGAAGCGGCACGCGCGACGGTGGATTGGGCCCAGGCAGCTTTCGCTTAGCGCCAAGACCTTGGGGGGCATCCATGGGCCGTATCCTGCCGTTGCAGAGCTCGCCTGTGGGCTGCAGATTGATCCGAGTCCCTGAGGCGACGGCTCCGCAGTCACACAGAACCGAGCGAATCGCCAGAATCCCGGTTCCGGCGATAAACCGAGCTATGATATTCCAGCAAACAGAGATCAGATTACCAGCCTTCCCCCGAGGTTTTCATCTGATAACCGATTTGATCGAACAACAGCTGCCCGAACTGGGCGGCATGAATGTCGGATTGGCACAGGTGTTCATCAAGCATACCTCAGCGAGTCTTTCACTCAATGAGAATGCCGATCCTACCGTTCGGGCGGACTTCGAATCTCACTTCAACCAGATGGTACCGGAAAACGTCCCTTACTACCAGCACAGGTTCGAGGGATCGGACGACATGCCGGCACACATCAAGTCGTCGCTGTTGGGTAGTGCGGTCACGATCCCCATCACTGCGGGCCGGTTGAATCTAGGCACTTGGCAGGGCATCTACCTTTGTGAACACCGCAACAGAGGAGGGAGACGCAAGGTAGTAGTAACCATCATGGGGGAATGACCAGCGCGGCGCGACGCTGGTTAACCGAGCCTCAGGGCTTGCGGCCGAGAGGCGCCTACTCTCGGCGGATCGAAGAGCGTGGCAAATGCGACGGCCACTACCTCCACGCGCGCTTCAGACTTCTCTAGCGGCTGCGCCCGTTGTCTCCGAGAATGCTGGCGATACCATTGCTGCTCCCGGCGTGCCATACCTTGCCTTGGTGAAACACGCCACCGCGGCCGACTTGGCCCAGGACACGCGCGGCCACGTGGGCCGCGTCCCAACCGCACTCATGCTCGACAGTACCCGGCTCCGTGTGAAACCACGGCTCGCCGAAGCACAGGTTTTTTCCCAAGACTCGGCGGGGTGTCGGTGTCGGCATCACGACACCAACACATCGGCTCTCACCGGTCATGACGCGCCAGCCGACTTCGTGCGACTTCTTGTGTGTCGTCCGCCCGTCGCCATCATGATCGACCTCGATTGCTGATTCAACGACCCGATAGCCTGCATCCTCAAAACCCCTCAAAACCTTCTTAGTATCACCAAGCATGGTTATCGCCCCTCACCAATGGTTGTCTAACAGACCACTACGTCAGGTGACCCGCAATAGGTTCAATGGCGACAAGGCCGCCGTTGGGGGTAACGGGCTTGATGCTCGGCGGATCGGGCCCGAGCCCGCCACAAGTCCGCAGCAGCTCGTCCTATCTGGGGTCCGCAAACCGCCAAGATGCTTGGAAACCGCGGTCCGGCTCGACACCTTTCAGCCGGGCCCGCAACATTTCGATCGGCATGCGTCCACCTTGCAGGATGGAGTCGTGGAACTCGCGGTCGGTCATGCGATCCGATGCCACTAGCTCCTCTCGTAATGCTCTGATCTGCATTCCTCCCAACATGTAAGCTGCCTGGTAGAGCGGTGGGTACGATCCGTTGAAAGAACGCCGTACTTCAGCGGTGGCGTTGGCTCGTTCGTGTCCGACGCGATCAACGAGAAAGTCAATAGCCTCTTCGGGCGTCATCCGGCCCAGATGGAAGCTCAGTGAGAAGATTATCCGGGCGGCGCGGTGCATGCGCCAGAACAGCATGCCTATCTGCTGCTCCGGTCGCTCGGGAAAGCCCAGGTCCCAGAGTAACATCTCCCAGTAGAGCGCCCAACCCTCGCCCCAAAACGGCGTGTTGAACACGCGGCGATGGGAGTTGTATCGGCCGGTCATGAAGCCTTGCAGGTGGTGGCCCGGGATCAGCTCGTGGTGTACGGTGGCACGGGAGAAGTATGGGTTGTTGCCCCGCATGCTCATCAGCTTCTCGTTGTGCGCCATATCGTCGGTCGGGTACGATACCAGGATCACCTCACCGCCGAGAAAGAACGGGCTCACCCGCTGGCGCTCGGGCGACATCATCTCCATCCGCCAGACTTCTTTTGCCAGAGGCGGCACAGTCACCAGATCGTGCTGCTCGATGAAGTCTATGGCCTCGTACGCCAGCTCGCGCACCACCTCGGTTTGCCTACCCGGCTCCACCGCCAAGTTCTTCACGTGCTCCAAGGCCTGCTGCCAATCATCCCCGTAGCCCAGGTTCTGCGACGCCGCGAGCATTTGCTGGTCCAGCCATTCGAACTCCCGCTGCGCGATTGCGATCAGCTCCTCGGGGGTATACGGGATCATCTCGTGCACCAAGTCGCTCTGGAGTCCCTGCGCGCCGATCGGGTCTCCGACAATCGGCTCCTCTTCGCCGACTTTGATTCCCACGACCCGCGACCGAAGAAACTGGACGTACTCGTCCATGGCCTGGTCTAGCTTCTCGTAGGGATCGCGGTTCCACCAAGTGAATAACGGATCGTAACCTGCATAGTAGCGGTACCATTGTGTCATCCCGCGACGCATGCTACCCAGGGCTGCGGCCGCACGGAACGCCACGATGCGGGACGGTGGCTCGGCACCGTCCAAATTCGTTTGAACCGCTTGCCGGGCTTGCGCTACGTGAGTTGGCAGCTCGGCCAGGATCGCCGCCGTGGCCTGCGGGTCGGGGATCTCCATTCGGCGCCGTGCCTCCTGTAGCTCGATCAAGGTTGCCGCAAACGGGATCAACGGCGCCATTTCCTGGAATAGGTCCTCCTCGCGGTCGAGGGATTCCAGTTCGTAGTGCAGCTCGTTCTGCATCAGAACGAAATCGATCTTGCCCTCGAGGCTCAAACCGTCGAAGTCGAGTTCGTTCATGCTGGTGATCCAACCCTCGTAGAATCCACGGAACCGGGCCCGCTTGGCTGGAGAGTATTGCACGTCCCAGCGACGGCCGAGCGCGGCGCGGTCGCTGGCATAGCGCTCGACGACCGGAGCGAGTTCGCTCTCGTTCAGGGTGCTCAGCTCGACCAGATTGGGAATTGGCCGGTCGCTGTCGATCGTGTTGCCGCCGCCAAACTGGCTGGTCTGGGCACTCACGGGAATAGTGAGCGTCGTGGCCACGGCAAGCACTGAGGTGAGTCGCACTCCTTGCATCGTTCTCTCCTAGATTCACGGATTTCGCTTCGCCATCGTTTGCGACGTAGGATGTGCGGCCAAATGCCTGTCCACCGACCGCGTCGAATGGCGGATGATACGAATCTACGTTGTACGCAGCACGACATCCACGACAGCGAACGGCTACTCGCGCGATGGCGGCCTTGATTGAAGCCCCACTCCAGCGGCTCGCTCGCAGCGTAGCCATCATCGTCTACCCAAAAGACGCAGAGTGGGATAGCTTGCTTCGCTTCCGAGCCAGCCGGCAATTCGTATCCTCGATCCCGCTCAGACCAGATGGTAGCACCGTCCCGACAAGCTCATTCATTCGACCGCTCCATAGTGGAAGGTTCGATCCCGCGAGCCGTGTGGAAACTGGCGTGGCCCACGATGTTGCAGAACGTCATTGGTGGTTTGCAGGGCCTCGTCGATCACGCGATGGTGGGGCACTACGTCGGATACACCGGTAACGCTGCGATTGGTGTTTCCTGGCAGATCTTTCTCGTAGTCATGGTGTTCATCGGTTCGCTGTTCACGGGGATGGGAGTACTGGTCGCGCGGTTCGCGGGTGCCAACGATGCGGAGAAGGTTAACCGGACTGTCTACCAAGCTTTCTTGACTGCGGCGGTCATGTCTGTGGGTGTGCTCGCTCCGGTAGGATACCTACTGTCGCCTTACCTACTGGAGTTGGTCAACGCAACGCCAGCAGTTCGGGCGGAGGCGTCTCCGTACCTGCGCATCATGTTCCTGTTCAGCTTTGGCATGATGGTGTTCTACATGCTTGGCGGCGCCCTCCGCTCGGCCGGTGACGCCCGCACTCCGCTGCGATATGGAATCGCATTGACCGTGCTCAATATCGTACTGAATGTGCTGCTCATTCGTGGATTCGGTCCGATCCCGCGCTTCGGCACGGCCGGTGCAGCAATGGGCACCGTGATCGCCGGCGGCGTGCTGAGCCTGATCGCCATTCAGCGCCTGTTCTTTTCCCGTCGCTGGGTGATCCACTTCTACCGTGGCATGAGCCTCAGGCCAGATTGGCGGATCATTCGCTCGCTCTTCAGGTTCGGAATCCCGGCAGGGGTGCAGGGTGTGGTCATGAACATTGGAGGCGTGATCCTGATCCGTTTTGTAGGGTCGCTGGAGCAGAGCGGACAGGCGCAGGCGGCCTACGCCGTTGGCTACACTGAACTGTTCTCCTTGATCACCTGGACCTCCGTTGGTCTGCTGGGTGCCGCTGCAGCGGTTGCAGGTCAGAATCTGGGTGCCAGCCGACCGGACCGCTCGATTCACGGCGTACATGTAGCCGCCCGCATCGGGCTGGTCCTAGCCGGCAGCGTCGGACTGACGTTTGTCTTGATCCCTCGTATGCTCCTTGGCTTGTTTGGCATGGACGATCCGGTGGTCGTGAGTTTGGGAGTGGAGTTGCTCGCTTACTTGAGTGTATCCGGTCTCTTCGTAACAGTGGCATTGGCATATACCGGAGGCCTGCAAGGCACCGGAGATACGAGCAGCCCACTCTACATCTCCCTTGCGTCACAAGTCGTGTTGCCCCTCGGGATTTGTGCGTCAATCCAGACTCTCCATGGCTTGCGTCCATCGGACATCTGGCTGGCCATCCTGATCGGGCACTTCACGCGAGCAATCCTGAGCATGGTCCGGTTCCATCAGGGAAAGTGGCGAGACATAGTAGTGGAGATTGGCGTGCCGCGGTGAGGCCGACATCGTCCAGCGGTGCACCGAAACGTGGGGCCTGCCTCGGATTCGAGGGACTGCACCTCGTAATGACCTGCTATGACAGATCGTTGAGAACCTAGCCTGGTGCTTGCCGGACCGAGAACTTCACCAAGCAAGTCGACTCCCAACCGGTTGCCCCCCTCGCTATCTTCATAATGGCACAAGCAGCAGTTTCGCTGGCAAACCAGGAATATCTCTTGTCAGAACGTGATTTAAGGCAGATCGAGCCGACCCGATTCGCTCACTCTGAGTTACTCGATGCAATGCCCGATGCGGTGGTCATCGTGGACGAAGACGGGAAGATAGCCAACCTAAACCTCAAGGCCCTGGTGCTTTTGGGATACGATCGCGGTGAACTGCTGGGCGAGCCGGTGGAGCTGTTGATGCCTGAGCGATTTCGTGACGCTCATGTCGGCGAGCGGGAGGGGTATCGCCGTAACCCCCACGTGCGCCAGATGGGTGCGGGTCTCGAGGTTCTGGCCCGGACCAAGGACGGCCGAGAGCTTCCGGTAGAGATTAGCTTGGCACCGTATCAGACGGCGGCAGGTTCGGCGGTGGTGTGCGTGATTCGTGCCGTGTCGGCGCAGCAGTAGAGTGGTTTCGCAGGGCCCCATACATGGTGCCCGCATCTAGCTCGCGGCTGACCGTAGCCCTATTCTTATGTGGACACTCGCAGGTTCACTATGACGCAAGTCGGTTCCACCGCCCTCGCTGCAAAACTCGCCGCCGTGCTCGACCCCGGTGCCGAACAGCCGCTCTCGAGTCAGATCGTCGACCGAATCTGGCTCGATGTGATAAGCGGCACCATAGAGACAGGTGAACGTCTGCCGACGGTCCGTCAGCTAGCAATTGACTTGGGTCTAAATCCCAGAACGGTGAGCCGGGCTTACGAACAACTCGAGCGACTCGGTGTAGTGTCCAACCGACCGGGTGAGGGCACCTACGTCAGCCTCAATGTGCCCGATGAGGAGGCTCGCAGGCGACGGCGGGAACTCGAGCAGTGTGGTTTGGAACTGATAGCCCGTGCAGAGGCTCTCGGGTTTTCGATCGAGGACGTGTTGGACACGCTCGACGATATTCGGGCAGACAAACGCAATTAGGGTCGCCATGGGAGGGAGCGATGACTATCCTGCCGGAGCAGGTTACCAAGCTAGCCCTGACGAGCCCGAAGGGTACTAGAATGGCCAACACTTCACCTGACGATACGCGGTATCCGGTCCCCGCTGTCGCGGCCGGTGTCTTGGGCGGTGCGGCTCTCGGAGCCGCTACACTGGCCCTGGCTCCCGTTGGGGCCGCCGTCGCGGTTGGAGCGGTCGTGGCCCTCCTGCTCGGTTCCTCCGTCAAGTTCGCCGACCAGTGGGAGAAGGCCGTCGTGCTGCGCATGGGTAAGTTCCGCGGTCTCCGCGGGCCGGGGGTGTTCTTCGTCGTTCCGATCGTCGACCGCGTGTCGTACCACGTCGACCAACGACTGCGGACCACGGACTTCGGTGCCGAGTCGTGTCTCACCAAGGACACCGTGCCGGTCAACGTAGACGCGATCGCGTTTTGGATAGTATACGACGCGGAACGAGCGGCGCTGGAAGTGCAACAGTACCAGCTGGCCGTCGTGCTTGCGGCGCAAACGGCGCTACGTGATGCGATTGGCAAACACGATTTGGCGGAGCTGATTCAGTCCCGGAGAGAACTAGGCCGAGGGTTGCAGGAGACACTCGATCGAAAGATGCACGACTGGGGAATCCAAGTGCAGTCGGTAGAGATCCGTGACGTCATCATTCCCAAGGCGTTGGAAGAGGCCATGTCGCGGCAAGCTCAGGCCGAGCGTGAGCGACAGGCCCGCATCATTCTGGGAACTGCTGAAACCCAGATCGCGTCCAAGTTCGTCGAGGCGGCAAAGAGCTATAGCGAGAACCCGGTGGCAATGAACCTGCGCGCGATGAACATGCTGTACGAGAGTATCGTTAAGCGGGGTTCGCTAATGGTTGTCCCTTCGGGTCTAGCCGACTCGATCAATCTCCCTGGCCTGATGGGTCTCTCCGGAGCGGCCGGGATCAAGCCACCGCAGGATGACTCGAAGAGCGAGCCGGAGGATGAGAGAAGTTGAGCTCAGGATTGCCGGAGCGGATCCCGCTGCCGGCTCGACGCTCAGTCAAGCGTCGGTCGCTGAGGTCCGGGAACGATCCCAATGAGGTCGGGGTCCCCGCCAGAGTCGTCCAGCTGTTCAGCCCTGAGGGCCTTTTGCTCTTTTCTCAGCGCACGACGCTCTTCTTTGGCCTTGCGTTTCTCTTGCTTGGCCCTTTCCCGCTTTCGCTTGGCTTGGGTCATCGGTCCCGGTCGCGCCATATCGAGGTCCTTTCGTTGTTGAGTCGCTGATCCAAGCTAACACATCTGGCGGAAAATGCATGAAACCGTCTTGCGACTAGCGCATAGCCGTCCATTCTATTAGGTTGCATTCTCATAGTATGAACCGCAAGCTGGTATCATTCCACTTTCATAGAACGGTCCCCGCTTAGGATTGGGTACCGACCATTACGTCGATTCACTCCTCAGGTTCACACAACAACAATCGGCATTGCGTCGTGGTGGCCGTATGTCTGCCAAACGTGTGCCATTTGACTTCTGAGGAGAATTTCTTTCAGTGAACATGTCATTCGCGTCTTTCGGGCTCGCACCGGAACTCCTGCGTGCGCTCGACGAGCAGGGCTACGTCGAGCCAACCCCAATTCAGCTCGAGGCAATCCCTGCGGGCTTGGCCGGTCGCGACGTCGTTGGCTCGGCGCAGACCGGAACCGGCAAGACTGCCGCATTCCTGCTGCCGATCCTCCAACGGCTCAAGAGTGGTGAGCGCGGCACGCTGCGAGCGCTGGTCTTGGTGCCGACGCGGGAACTAGCCGAGCAGGTGTTCAATAGCGCGCTCAGCTACGGCAAACATTCCGGGACGAGACCCGTCGCGGTGTACGGTGGAGTCTCCCTGGAGCAACAGACTCGTGCTCTCAAGAATCGTGTCGACATCGTGATTGCAACGCCAGGCCGGCTACTCGATCACATGGGCCGCGGTCACATAGATTGGTCCCACATCGAAGTGTTGGTGCTCGACGAAGCTGACCGAATGCTTGATATGGGATTCTCTCGCGATGTAAATCGAATACTCGCTGAGTTGCCAATCGAGCGCCAAACTCTGTTGTTCTCTGCCACTATCTCTGATCAGGTCGACCGGTTGGCACGACGCGCTTTGAAGGATCACGCGGCCGTTGAGATCGGTCGACGAGCCACGGCAGCCGAGGGTGTGGAGCATATCCTGGTAGCGGTGGACAAATCGGAGAAACGGCACGCGCTCGCCCAACTCTTGGGAGAATTACCAGAGCGCGGCAGGGCCTTGGTATTCACTCGCACCAAGCATGGTGCGGACAGACTAACCCGCCAACTTCGGAGCGACGGCATCCACGTGGCGGCTTTGCATGGTGGTAAGACGCAGAGTTTCCGCAACAAGACGCTCGACGGATTCCGGGAAGGCAGGATCCGGATCCTCGTGGCCACCGACGTAGCTGCACGTGGCATCCATATCGACAACATCGTGATGGTTGTGAACTACGACGTGCCGGCCGATCCGGAGATCTACGTTCATCGGGTAGGCCGGACAGCGCGTGCCGGCGCGCAGGGTGTGGCACTTACACTTATGTCACCGGACGAGTGGCTGCTGATGTGCGATGTGGAAAAGCTGATGGGCAAGACCTTCCCTCGCGAGGTGCTGCCGGGTTTTGAGCCGGCTGTTGCGCCGCTGCAGCCGCTGGAGCGGCAAAGTCCGGTGCGACGGCAGGGGCCGTCGCTGAGACCGCGGAGCGGTGGGGCGCGGAGGCGGTGAGGCGACCGGAGTCGGCTGATGAATCCGACCGATCGGACATCGGCGGCACCACACGTGAGGTGACACATGACGAGTAGGTATAGGGTTGAGCAACGGCGTATTGTGCACCGTGGACGAGTGTTCCATTTCGTATCGTACGAGGGACAAGCCGCCAATGTGGCTCGTGGGGTAGCGGCCACGGAACCGACTTGGTTCCTGGTTACCGACGGCTATCGCTGGGAGGCGATGCCACAACACCCCGATCAGGATGGGGACGAACTCGATAGCCTGCTGCGAGAGTGGCTGGAAGCGAGTGTTTTCGCCGATGCAGCCACCAGTCATGTACCGGAGCCCTGACATGAAGGGTTGAGTGAGTGACCCTATACGACATCGAATCAATAGGTTATTTTGATTTATTGTATATCTATGCAACACTTCTGCGCGACGAGTCACCAGCGAGCATGAGTTGGGGGGCCTGGTAATCGGACAGGTCCTTCTTGTTTTCAGAAGACTCGATCCCAGATCAGATGGTCTGCGCAGTCTGATCGATGAAACTTCCGAGTGCGGCCCCCATCAGGCGATGACGTTGGCAACACGTGAGCTGCGAGGCAGATGCGTATAAGGGGACTGCAGAGTGGTTTGACTTCGGAGGGCCACAGGGGCCCTGCCACCGACAACGTTGCGAAGGCATGGAGCTGAACATGGTAGAGTGGTCGAAATCCTACACGGATCGGTTCGGGAACGAGTGGTCGATCACGACTGAGCGTAAGAGAGGAAAGCCGAGGCGCGTTCTGTTCACATGCGGTGAATTCAAGCTCGTCGCTCTCGACGATGAGGAAACGAGCAAGGACGATCTCTCTGCCACTCGTCTCAAAGAGCTCTTCTGTGACGCTGAGCGGGTACTTGAGCACGACGAAGAGAAGTGGTACGTCGGATTTCGCCAGCGAGTGGGAAGGGGAGGCCGAGTACAGGCGGGAATCCACACGAGATTCAGATCGGAGAGCGGTGAGGTGCGATACGCCAAGACGATGCTGCACTTCCGCCACATGTCAGCGAGCACCTTGCGCGAACAACTCGCAGCAGCGGTCAGGGCGTCGAGCTGAGGGCGAGATACCCCACAACCACAATAACCTCACCGACGAGCGTACTGCTCGTGCGGCACCCTGTTGAGGCGTCTCGCATGCTACGGTGACAGTATACTCATTGCCGTGCCCCAAGCGCTCTGAAACGTGATTGCGATCGATTCGTCGATATTCGACATGATCCACGAATGTCCCACTGGGGCGCGACAGGGAACACCCTACCGCACCGCGCACTGGGCCCCACTCTCGTGGCCGCAGGTGACTTCGCGGCCCAGCCACTCGCGCTTGATTCTCGCTTGATCGGACCAAGTACTTTCGGGTCGGAGCACTCACTCGGAGGCACCGATGCGTCTGGTCATTGCAGCTTCTGTCGCGCTCCGCTTCCTGTGTGACGGCGCTGCGCTCGCAGCGCAGCAGCCGTTTCCGATCGAACCGGGTACGGGCGTTCGCATAACAGCGCCCGACTGCGGTGCACGAGCATTTGAGGCTAGGTTCCAAGCCGTCCACGGTGACACGCTCGTCGTGGTGGGGTTCACCAGTCTGCGGTGTCCGCTCACCGCCGTGACCGGCTTGGATGTATATCAGGGCAGAAGGTCAAACACGTTGCGTGGTGCGGGCATCGGGTTCCTGGCCGGTGCAGCCGTGGGTTTCGTAACCTGGCACGTCGCCGTGGGAGGCTGCTACGAGGGTGCTGCTACGAACGACTGTGCCCTGGTGCTGGGTGCCGGAATCGGGGGTTTGACGGGCGCGCTCGTCGGCACGGTCATCGGTGCGCTCGTCAAGACTGACCGGTGGCGGACGATGCCGCTCGACCGCCTTCATATCCGGTCTGTAGCCGCACGCGGGAACCTCGGATTCGCCGCGTCGGTCGAGTTCTAATGGCTGGATAGCGTGTCGATCACTGCTTGCTCGGTGCTCGCACCGTACCGTGACGCCCCCCGATCAGGACCCCTACGATTCCGACGGCGGTGATGATGGCGCCGCCCAAGATCGCCACCTGCATGGTGTGGATGTACGGTGGCTCGGCGTTGACGAGGACCCCGCCTATCTGCAGTACCAATGCCAATACCACGATGGCCAAACCCACCATTGCGGTACGGATCCACTTGATCCGCCCGAAGTACTTGGAGAGCGGGAACTCGCATTCCGGGCAGACGTCGCCCCGCGGCGCAACCCAGAGAAACGACCAACGTTTCTCGTCACCCCCGGGCGAGTCCGGCGAACCCTGTGGGGCTGTCAGATCGTCGGGCTGCACCAGCATGCCGCATCTGGGGCACTTCACCATGGACCACATCGTGCTGACACGTTGGGTAAGCCGGGGCATGTCGTCCTCCTCGAGAGGGGTTGCGTTTCATTCTAATCTGATCGAACGGCACGCAAACGTCTAATGCCAGGTCCGGGAAACGCTGCTCGGACTCCCATAACCGTGCTCGTTTCCCCGCGACAGCGACTTGCAGGCCACTGGGTAGGCGACAATGCCACCCCCCAGGCCTGAGGGGAAAGTGGTAGGAGAAGCATGAGTCGAGTCCCGGACAGGGTCGCTCATGTTTGAGTCGTGGCATCGCCGACGCAAGTCCGGTCCATCACGTACGAAGCCGGAAGGCCTGCTGCCTCCC
>Ga0209536_100012794_pt1 | contig 12166 bp, 10 predicted proteins | sample DeeMarSeWOR28_12_FD_187461 | JGI IMG/M metagenome (GOLD analysis project Ga0209536, IMG submission 187461) | Marine sediment microbial communities from White Oak River estuary, North Carolina - WOR-2-8_12 (SPAdes) (version 2) | ecosystem: Environmental > Aquatic > Marine > Intertidal zone >...
TGACCGGCAGAACCTAGCGATTCCCCTTGACCTTCACTTGTCGGCAAGCCAGGTGATTTCAACAACGGTTTCAACCTTCCAGGCAACGCTGGCTGTCGCGATTCGACCAAAGATATTCAATTAAGCAACTACTAAAACGGGTTCGAAAGCGCTGTTAAAGACCCCTCACTCGGTTGATCAGCCTTGTGATGATCGAACGCTTTACAGCCGGTTCTTCACGGAACTCCTCTACAAAATCGTCTGCTTGCTCGCTCCCGCTCAAGCTTGGGACCACTGGCACCGGCTCTACAATTTCCACCAGACCCGCTTGAAGCATACCGCCAATATCTTGCGTCTTCTTGCGATATTCACGCAATCGCTTTTCTGCCTCACCCGCCGCAACAACGTCACCAAGTCTCTTGCGACGAGCAAACTCTGCCTGCCTCTGTTGCGCTTCACGGGCCTGCGCCTGCTGTGCTGCACCGCCGAGAATCTGCTGCGCCATGCGACCACGCTGCAATTCATCGACAGTGCCAGTTGCTTGCTGCCTTGCCAGTTCTTCAGCAGCCTGTGCTGCGATAAGTTGAGCTTCTGGTTCCATTTATGTCTCCGGCGCTGTTTGTGCATTAGTAAGCTTAAACGTTGATGGTCGGGCCCCTACTTCAAATGCTATTCCGTTAAGAGTAACACCTTGGAAATCAGTGAGTTGAGCGGCACAACGAATTCTTAAAGAAAGAAATTTACTTTTTTGGTTTGTGAGATGAACTCTCACTTGATTATTTTCAAGATTCAAAGCGGTGACTTGATGATTTTCTGTAAGGCCTTGATCAGTCGTAAAATAAAACTGAATAATGGTAGAGGCGTTTATTTCCTGAAACATTACCATAGCGCGATACACTCTTTGCGCCGCCTGAAGCCCCGCCATAGATAGATTATTTAGGGTGATATCAAGGTTGTAAAACGCAATTACGCCGATAGAACTCTCATCGTAATAAAGCGTAGATGATTGCTGGATAATCTTACCAGACTTTTTGAGGATGTAATGTGCCTCTTTGGGGTTACCGCCTGACCCATCAAAGACCTGGCCCGCAAAGGCATCATCAGAAGAGCCTTGAATTTTCCAGTTAGTCCATTGTTTAAAAAATGTGTTATAGACTAACATGACCAGATTATAGCCATCTAATGATTTGCACGCGAATCGAATCTCATTTTGATAATCAAAAACGGTTATGCTTTTTACGCCATACGTGCCTACAAGATCTTCAACCGGTGCACCAACATATTGTATCTGGCCATTAGTGGTAATTAAGTAGATTCCCCTGTCTGCTACATAAAAGGTACCAAAGGCGTGAGATAGATGCGGGCTGCCAGGGATTGCCCCCTGCCCCGCTCCAATTAAAGACGGCTGAGTAAAGAATCCTTGACCAATTGCATTAGGACCATCACCCTGTACAGCAAATACATTGTTTCTAGTAAACAAAGTAAGAAAGTTTATGTTTGACTCAACACCTGTTATATCGCCAGCATCACCAGGCACATCGATTACAAACTGCGGTAACGGATAGCCTGAAACCTCGCCCTGTCTTAATGGCTTTGAAAATCGAACAAACTCAGTCGGTGTGGTCACAAAGACCCTGCCCTTGTGCTCAATAAGATCAGTTACGCAGCCAGGCTGATAGTTTGGTAAAACTCCACCGGTAGTATAAATAACCGGTAACTCTTCGTACTCTTCTTCGGTTTCTCCTCGGTCAATAAAAGTAATGACCGAATCATTTGAGTCCATAAGAATAGACGATACTTTTTTGAGCAATGGCCCTTCGTTAACTCCAGACCGATACATAGTAACGCGAGTTTTAAGATACTTAGTTGTAAGGTCTAACCCGTAAACTCTTGCGATGATAATGCTATCATTTGCACCTAAATCAACCTGTTGAATCGGCGTATTTACAGAGAAGTGAATGTTACCCTGCGCATCTACGTAGTCGTAGGTGAACGAGACAGAATAAGTTTTAGCCGATGAGAGCCTGCTCAAATAATTTGAGGCCGAACCAACAAGCGTGGTTATGCCAGGATACTCGTAAAAACCATTCTCAACAACATCAACACCGTCATAGCTGTAAAGGACACCGCCTGATCCAAGAAGCGCATTGCCAACATCGAGAAACTTGTGGTCTCTATCTGGATCAAGATTAAGCTCTGTGATTGACCCAGTGTATGTCTGATCTTTGTATTTTTCAGACATAGTTGACGCTGTAGCATTTTGAGTCTCTGCGAAGAATCCTTCTGTAGCTAACCTATTTGAGCCAAATACAAACTTAGAAACAGTGCCGAGACCAGAGGCTCCAGTCTGAGATACCCGAGAGATACCATCGAGCAATCGATAGTTTGCAGAGATTCGGGCCTGATAGTCATCAGTGAGATTCAAGCAGCCTTGTGTGGGCACAGTTGCGCCAACAATACTTTTGTAAAGAATGCCACCAGTAGGCGCAGTGTCTGGCCTAACTAGGTATTCGACAGTGTTGAAGTCAGCGCCATCAGCGTTAGTCCTGGATATAACAACGTAAGGAGTTTTACCCAACCCACTGCCTACGCCAGACTTTGCATTAAATGCATTAAACTTCATAGCATCGCATACGAGTGTAGCGTTTTGAGCCAGCACATACGACGACTTTTGGCCTGTGCTAGTTCTATCTCCAAAAGCAGCATAGACAGTATGCGCCAGTGGCTTTACGGATGTTTTGTCTAAATTAACAAAAGAATCCCCATAGGTAAAAGCATGACTAGGGGAAAGAACTGTATTTATAACAGTCTCTAAATTTGTTTGCTCTGCTGACGTTAATATCGCCTTTTCAGTATTTGAAGATGGCGATGAAGGGTTATACTCAAACCCCGACCCAGGCTCTAAGATTGAAACCGTAAATCCGCCGTGCGACCCTATTAACGCTGAAAAACCTAGATATAACTTTGCTTTAGCAGATGTAGCAGCACCGCCACCAGCAGGGGGCACATCTACTATAAAATCAGTGGTTGGAGTTGAGTGACCTGAGCCGCATTCTATATCCGCAATCTCAAGCAATCCACCAGTATCAGAATCTTCATCAAGACCACTGTGATTTTGGCGAGGAGTAGAGCTGGCGTTAATAGGTTGATGAATCACTGTTAAGTAGTAATACGCCTCTGAACTTGTACCCACTTGTACATGTGTAGCATTATGCAAAATCGCGCCATCATTAGGGTCAAAGTCAAAAGTAACAGGGCTTGATGATAAGGACGCTGGGTCAAATGCCGTGCTGCTTACTTTGTATGATCCCGCTTTACTGGCTTCTCGTGTGTAGTAAACTGAAAGCTTGTTTGTGTGCGTGTCATCGGGGTCGACACGGCAAGCTAATCCGGGGACAATGGCGAAACCGTCATTCTGAATAGCTGACTTAACCATGTTGACCGTGGCGGTTACATCAACATACTGATGCGCACTGTAAGTGCCGCTGTTAATGTCTGATTGACGATATCTGGCAAGTTTTACTGTGGTTACAGAAGATGCCGCGTAAAGATGAAACGCGACAAAGATTGCTTCGGAACCACTATTATCTACAGACTCTACACTAATTGACGACAAAACCTCATCGCACTGAAGAACTGCGGGTGTCCCTGCGTTATCAAGAAGATCATTCTTTGAAATTGGCGTTACGCCTGTCCAGTTGGGAAGACTGGTCATCTGCACCCTGGCGATCTTAATCTTATTCTTAGAAGAGCCAGAGTCATAGATAGAGTAAACAATATAAGCGTCAGTACCTATTTTCTGAAGATGCACAGAAGGAAGCCGCGAGATCCCTTCCTTGTAATTTAAAGATGCCCTTGTAACACTGTCTATAATAATTGGGTCACGAACCCACGCCTTGGTATCGTCTTCTTGAATCCCCGCATAAATAACGTACGCTTGACCAGAAAGCGGCCCAACAGGGGTCACTTCAACCCATGTCACAAAGTTGTAGACCTTGCTGCTGATTGTATATTGTTGAAGTTTAAATGCTCCGACTTTTTTAGAGTCAGCATTATACACTGACTCATTTTTAAATTCGCAGTTTAGGAAATCACCGCTTCTCTTTAATGCTCCGCTGGAATATTCCGTGTAAAGCTGCTGGCCATCAGATACGACCATTTGATTTTTAAAGGTGCCAATAGCGGTCCCGTTTTGAAAACGGTAAATAGTCGTGCCGCCTTCCCCATCATCGACAGACTCGCTATCTCGATGGATATTGTAGCCATTTCGCTTACTTATCTGACCAGTCTTTAGCAATGTTGCATTCTCAGCATTGCTAAGCGTACCAGGCTGAGAAGTAACAAATGAAGACTTCTCATCAAGGCCGGAGTTAAAGGGGAGCGATAAGATTTTCTTCTGGAGCGCCATTAAAATACCCAAAGGTTTACGGTAACATCCGCGCTGCACCGAAGCTTTATGTGCTCACGCGATTCACCTATGCCATTAACTCCGTCGAATATATCAGCCTGCGCACTTTTCGTTAATACAAAGTAACCAGCAGCTTTATGCCTGAGAGAATGGCCAACTTGATTATCTTGACCCGTCTTTAACTTTACGCCTTCAAGTAAAACCCCGTACTGAAACGGCGCTTCTTCAAGGCCACGAGCAAGTTTAAGAACAGCATTTTGAAGATTGTTTGCATCGGATGACAAATGAAATTGACTATAGAACCTAGTCATATGTCACCCCCTAGTAGCGAAGAATAAAGTCGTCTCTGAATCGACCCTTGCGAACATCGCGAATAGCAAACGAACCACTGGCATCACGCGGCGAGATAGCTCGAATAATACGACTAGCGAGTTGCTGACGCTCACGCTCCAGGGCAGAAACGTCAGACTCCTCTTTCATAAGCATACGGATTGCAGTCGCTACAACCACGTACTCAACAAAACCAGGAATCACAAAGTTAATAGTCGCGCTGGCTGTAGTATCTGCAAACGCAGGTGCCACGGGAACATAATAAAGCGTGATGGTTCCTGACTGAGAGTTGTTGGGGATTAGCTTAATCTTAGTCCCCTCGACCTTATACATTGGCTCAGCCAATCGATCGATAACTGCATAGGGCGTATTGTAGATGTTTCGCTCAGAAAAGGAGTAAGCCCTGAGTGTCGAAGTAATTCCACCGGAATTATAATCAACACCCAGAGCCTTGTAGAATTCGCCACCCGGATACGTTACTGCGTCATCCGTGGGTAAATCTGCTCCTGTTGAGGCGATAGGGACATTGTACTGGTGAGTCACTACGAAGTAATCCTCGTAGCTTTTCACCAGAAAGTCATACAGCTCAGCGATGCTAGAGTTTAAGTAATCCTTAATCTCGTCTTCGCTTACAAACGAACTGTTGACCATATCAGCACGGCGTTTAGCTCTCGTACTTAATGTATCGAACTGAATATCCGCCATGCTGACAGCCCCCCTTACGCACGCATGTCTAGGTAGTCATCAAGAGCTTCGACGAACGCATTGCCGTCTTCTTCCTTGATGGCCATAGCCATACGCTTGCCCGCATCTTCTTTTGCCTTGCTGTAATCATCATCTGAAGAGCCTTCAGCATCCTTGCCTTTGGCTTTCTCCAGAATCATGACCGCAAGACCTTTGCCCTTGCCCTTCATCAGCGTGCCACGCTTGTGTTCTTGAGGAACAAAGTTACGTGCATACTGTCATTAACGTCAGCAGTACCTGTTGTGTCAATTACAATGGTTTTAGCACCGGCTACGTCTTCAGACTTAACAAACGCCGCTGTTAAGCCTTGAGTGCCATCACTGCAACCAAGAGTAACCTGAGCGCAAAGAAGACTATTGTACTTGTCCTTAAGGGTAATCGTGTAATTACCTGAACTATCTTCTTCCACTTTCTCAATTCCAAGAGAAGGTGTTGCTACTGGGGTTGTTGTATTCACCGCAGAGAGGGTGGTGGCAAGAATTTTAATCTCTCGCTCCACCGCCTGTACGTCTTGAAAAGTTCGGTTAGCCATCTTTCACTCTCCTTATGCTAGAGCGACGCGGCTGTTGTATCCTGGTGCATTGCAGCTAAGGTTTCCGTAGAAACCAACTCGGACTTCGTAAGCGTCGTTGTTAGCTTCACGAAGCATACGATTGCCATCAAGGTCAAGGATATGCGGAGCAGCGCCAAGGCTGTTAAGTGTCCAGGTATCCAACTGAAGCAAGTATGCAATGTTTGGCTCGCAGTTTTGATCAGGGATAACTTTGATGGAGCCTTTTGGTCCGATGATGCTGAGAGCTTGGAAGCCAATGTCAGCGTCGTCGCTGCTTACTTTGTCGTAAACAACTTTAGAACCAAGAGCTTTCTCAAGGTTTGCATACTGGTCGTAGTTCATGAAGCAGTACTCAGGTGAGCCGCCTTCACGAGCAGTGCGAACAGCCGCAGAAATAAGAGCTTCTTCGATAGGCATTGAAGAGCCGTCGAAACGGATACCAGCCAATCGGCTAGAATCAGAGCTACGGTCAACGCCAAAGAAGCTATCGCCCGCTGTAGGCGCAGTTGATGGGAGCCATGCGTCAAGACCCTTCATCTTGGCATTTAAGTCGCCTCGTGGAACAAGGTGAGTGCCAGCAGAACTATCAAGCGTGATGTTGACTGAGCCACTTACCGAGCCAGTGACTGCACAGAAAGTAAGTTGTCCGTTTTCACGATCAACACTAAATACACGCTTAGTATCAAGAGCCGAACCAGTGGGTACGCCGCTGCTATCTGCATAGGTTTCGATAACCATACCAACTTCAAAGTTAGTAATGTCATCTTTGTTAGCTAGATCAACAACCGCTTGAGAGCCGGTTTCGTTACTTTGAGCGATTGAACCAGTGCCATCACGGTACATGCCAACTGCGAGTGAACGAGAAAGCGAGTGAATCGCACCATCAATCTCAAGAGTTGCATACTTCAAAAATGCGTCTGCATTGCTTTCAGTTGCCTTGATGGTTTCACCATCGATGCTCGCGAAAGAGTAATCTTTCACACGCTCGATAACGAATCGCGCCAAGCTGGTCGCTGATTCAGTTGCTTGCGCATTAAGAAAGTTCGCAGATCGTCGGTTTGAAATGCCGTATTGAACAGGAATCGGCATGTTAGAACCACCAAACTTTTCGTACTTAGGCATAAGTGCGAGAAGCGGGTTGTCCTTATAGACCATATTCTTAACGGTCAAAGGCTTATAGTGTTCTTTAAGGGCCTGGGTGACAACATCCAGGTCAAGGGCTTTTTCTCCAAATAGAGCCATAACTCACTCCTTATAGGGGCAAGCTATCTCTCACCCCTAGCGAAACAGACTGGACCCGTACTTATTAACCAGCACGTCAATAGACTGCTGCTTGCTAAGCTTCTTGGGCTTATCCCCTGGCGCACGCTGCACCTGGGTATTTGTTAATGTTTTCGGTGGCTTTTTCTCAGAAGCCTGAGCTTCTTCTTCTGCTTGCCCAGCCACGGGCTCTGTTTTCGCTGGAGCGTAACGCTCTTTGAGTCTCTGCTCTAGTTTCGGTACTGCGAGGTACTTTTCTGCTTCGGCCTCGTAGTAGTCTTCCACCATCTTAGCAGCATCGTCGTAGCTCATTACTTCCTGCGTGCTGTTGTAGTGCTCTTGCATCACCTCAGCGACGACGTGGTAAGCATTGTTAGCTTTGACGAAGTCGAACTCACTTGTATTGTCCACAAAACTTTTGATCTCGTCAACAAAACGACCGTAGGTGTCCTGATATTTCTTCGCCTCTTCCTGCTTCACAAGCTCCGCTCGCTCCGCTTTCATGGCGTTAATCTCATCTCGAAGGCGCTTCATCTCCCCTGCCATCTTCTGCTCGGGGGTAATCTCGCCATCCTGTAGGACTTGTCGGCTAAGAGCTTCGTAGTCTAGCCCTAGCTTCTGCATGACTTCGTAAGGGTTCTCACGGGCAAGTCGCTGTAGGTCATCAAACGATGAGACCGTACCTTTGCGTGCATCAAGCTCTTGCTGGACGCGCTTCATTTCGTCGCGCTCTTGGCGCAACTTCTTTTGCTCGCGGGCTAGTTGGGCAAATCGCCTGCTGAATGGGTCGGGCGCTGGTTCGGGCGGAGTTCCTGGATTGCTGCTCTCCACTCCATCGTGATTATCATCCGCTCCAGTTGTTTCATGTGAAACGTCATCTCCTCCAGAGGCTCGTCCATCAACTCCTCCAGAAGATTCTCCCATATCAGGAACTGGTTGAACCTCTTCTGCAACTTGACCCTCTTCAGTCATATTCTCTCCTTAAACTGGCACACCTTCTAGCGCGGTGCCAGTTACTTGTGGGGCTGGCAATTCTGCTTCTGCCAGCGCATCAATGGCTTCCTTCGGCGGTGTTGCCGTAGGCGTTAGTTCGGTAGGTAGCGGACCACCAGCAACTGGGGTTGGGCCTCCTGGCATGGCAGCGACAGGTGGCGCTGGTGGTTGGAGTAACTTAAAGCACTCCTGCATATATCGACGCATCAAATCTAGCCGGTCTTCAGGGGCACCGTTAATCTTCGCCTCGATATAAGCCCGCTGAAAGAACTGTAGGTGAAGTTGCAGGTTACTGAAAGGCTCAGGTGGGTAATATTTACCCTTCTCCAGAATCTCTTCGACCAGCATCTCGGCCTCATCAAGCGGAGCTGTCGCCAGTTTGTTGTATTGCTCAATGTCAGGGAAATCGAGAAGACTGCGAGTCTCCGCCTTATCAAGCAAACCTGCCTGCGACATTTCAATAACTGTCTGCAAGCGTGCGGCTGGCGTGGTCGGGAGAAGACTCGCTGGGTATACCTTCATTCGGTACTGGTCTTCACGCAGGTCAATATCAGACCACTTAATCTTCTCAATCTCTTTGTCGCCGTAGGAGATGACTTCGTAGGTTTTGCCTTCCTCGGATGCGTCTTTGGCTAGATCAATCATCTGACGCGCAATCTCTAGGAATGCCGATTCATACGCCTGGCCAACAATCACAAAACGCTCGGTCTCAATGTCGCTATACTCGCGCAGGGCAACGCCAGACTCCAGGCCCGCAGGCTTGAGGCTTGTCGCAGATAACTGACTGATGCCAGAAATCTCATACGCTCGGTTGTAGAGTCGGTCGAGATGGCTGAACACTTCGCCCGCTACAGTCTGCGGTACGAAGAAACGCGGTGGCTGACCTTCGTATTCGATGATCCCCCACGTTTGGTTGTTAATCTGCTCTTTGGCTACCTGTGACCCGCGCTCCAGAAACACCTTCGGTGTCGCGAGATTCATCTGCTCCTGGATGTTGAGAAGCAATTGGTTAATCTCTGCCTGGATGCCACGAAGTTGCTCAGCCAGACCTTGGCCATAGAAACCAAGCATACGGCGTGACCATCGAAGCGTCACAAATGGAAAGTAGCTTTTGGTGTACTTCTCATCGAAGAGCGTCGCGCCATCAATACAGATAACGTGTCGGCCATCGTCACCACCAGATACAGACGGGATATGCCACGCCTCGATGACTTCAATCATATCACCGGTATTGTAGCTTCGGTCTTCTGGGTCGCATGGGTTTGCTGCTGCAATCTCTTCGCGATGGTTCGGGTAAAGACCTGCTACGACTTCGCGAGGCATGACCTTGCGTTGAAACATAGAGCGAGGATCACCATATCGGGCCTCGTATTCATCAACGATAACCTCGCTAGGGAAGACACGCTCAACCTTGACCTGATTGTCTTCAATGAACACCTTAAGAACACCGGTGCCGAAGACGCAGCTATCAAGAAACACTCGCTGCATCACATTGTAAAGGTCAACCTGGTAGAACATCCCGTCAACAAACTTAGTCAAAAGCTTAGCTTTACGCTTGAGACTGAAGTCACCGCCGCTGGTTAGGAAGATTGGCCTTGGTCTCGTTTTGGCAATCTTAGCCGTAACCGTATTGCAGCACGAGGCAATCACGTTAAAGGTAACGCGGTCATCGTCGAAAAGTGTGCCTGTCTTGTAGCCTGCTGGGTTTAGTGCGTTATTGTAGTAGTTCTCAAATAGCGACAAGTGCAGAACATCATGGTCAGCGCGTGTCTCAATGCGGTCTTTGAGGTTCTCAAGCAGGGAGTAAATTAAATCCTGCGGTCTCTCCTCACCGGAATCCCACCAAAACCTTTGATCCATATATGCGCTCTTGCCAATCATTGCAGCCTCTCAATCGATGTTCCCGCAGCCCACCATCTCTCGGAGTCTTTGCGGTCTAAGTTTTTCGCCGTGTCAGCCCAGTGCTTCTCTTCAATCATCTCCCAGTACTCTGGGGTTCCGTATTTCGGAGCTTCTACCGGGGCCTCGTATCTATAGTGCCTGCACTCTCGCCAGGCGTAAAGCGCAGCATCGGCAAGGTGGTTCTCGAAACGCCCGTCTTCTTTGCGGTGGTCTTCATCCCATTGAAGATTCTGCCACTCGTCTAAAATGTCAGAGCCTTGTACTACCTTAAGGATGCCATCAGCCAAGTCAGCATTCATCATCTCGATGTAGCTCATCTTCTTGGTTTTTTCCGCCGGGTAAATAGGAAGCCCGTAGCGAACCTTAAACTCCTCCACAATAGACTTACCCAATCCACCTGTGTCGGCGACGATTCGGGTGAAGTCGTACTCGTCGGCAAGATCACCGATTCGCTCTGCAATGTCGGTTGGCAGCATCTTGGACTGCTTTTGGCAATCGACGATGAAGACATACGGTAGGTCTCGACTATAAGCCATGACGACGAAGGCAGTTGCATCGTGGTATCCAAGGTCGACGCCAAGGATGTATTCGAAATCATGGTCGTCGGGGAGGCCGTCAACAATGTTGTGGCTGTGATATCGGTACACAAGCGAATCGTCTGACCTAACCCACCTTCCGCACCACTCTCGCAGGTATACTGGATTGTCATCTCCCCACCCTTTGGACTCGCGCTTCTTGTCGAGATACTCTCCAGCGTGTGGGATGTATGAGTTTTCAAGAATGGTCCAGTGATGCTGACTGAATCCGGGCCGAAGTCCTGTCGATGCTTCATAGAAAAACCCACTACACGCCGCAGTGGGCGTACCAATCATTGCCAAGGTGCCATCGCAGTCAATTAGCGCCGGTTCCAAGACTTCTTCAACCAGTGCATCAATGTGGCGACCAAAAGACCCGGCCTCATCGAGAATAACCAACTGATATTTAAGGCCACGTAGTTTATCAATATCAGCTTCATCATTGGCACCCGTGAGGATGATTTGACTGTGATTTGGGAAGGTCGCGGTCAATTCTGAGTTATTGAAGTGGATATTTAGGTAATACTTGCGGTTTGCACGCTGCAATTCGGCCCACATGAGCTTCTTTGCGCTCGAACGGGTCAATGCGATGTATGCGCACGTCGATTCCGCGAATTTCATGCATGTTTCGATGAGATAGTAGCAAGATGCATAGGTTTTACCCGCCCGACGACTGCAAAGGGCCGTTTTCAGGCGTGATTCGTCCTGCAAATACTCCATTTGCTGCGGTAAGAGGTGCTTATGCCAAGCAAATGAGCGATTTTCGGCATCTGGGTTCTCATCCCGTAGCTCGGACAGGTCACCATGCCGCTTTAGGTACTCTTTTAGTACCTGACGCGCATCATACTGCTTTTGTTGCTGGCTCATCGGCTAAATTACCCCAATACCCAGTTAAATATCCCCATGCTGCTGCTGCCACTGATGGAACTTGCCCGTTTCCAATGCATTTAAGTCTGTCCATCCGATTGGCCACCCCATCAACCACTCGTGGTTCTCGGGGGTCGGTCTCCCAAAGACCATTACGGCATTTCTGCTGCCCTTCCATTTTTGCATACTTTTGGCCGCCCAATTCGCTTTTGTTGTTGGAGTCGGCAACCATCCACCATCTGTCTCTAATATGCGGAGCACCCAAGAAGGACGCTGATAGTTTGATTCTCGCGGTAGAGTAACCGGCGGCGGCAAGGTCTGCCTGAGCTTCGATGATTGCATCTTCGCTCGGGTTTTCGGAAAAAGCGTATCTTGGGCGTACTTCCGATATAATTCGGAGCATCTCCGGCCACAATCCTCGCGCCGTGTGTCTGCCTCGAGCGGCGTTACTGTAGGCTTGGCACGGAAAGCCGCCCGAAACGACGTCAACAATGCCTCGCCATGGTCTGCCGTCAAACGTGCGCACGTCATCCCAGACCGGGAAAGGGTCAAGGG
>Ga0209536_100012797_pt1 | contig 12165 bp, 9 predicted proteins | sample DeeMarSeWOR28_12_FD_187461 | JGI IMG/M metagenome (GOLD analysis project Ga0209536, IMG submission 187461) | Marine sediment microbial communities from White Oak River estuary, North Carolina - WOR-2-8_12 (SPAdes) (version 2) | ecosystem: Environmental > Aquatic > Marine > Intertidal zone >...
TCCTACATCAGCCTGTGCCAGGGCCGGAGCATCGTTTACGCCATCACCAGTCATGGCAACAAACTCTCCATCCTGTTGCAGGTCTTTAATGATTTGTTGCTTTTCCTCTGGCAGTACTTCAGCCTTGTATCCATCCAGATGTAATGATTCGCTCACAGCTCTGGCAACTTTTTCGTTGTCACCGGTTGCCATCAAGACTTTTATTCCCCTGTTTTTCAATAATTTGATTGCATCAGGCGCATCTTCACGTATCACATCGGCAAGGGCGATAAAACCGATGAGTTTGCTCTCAACCAATACAAATACCACTGTTTCTGAATCATCACTGTAGGCATCATCGGGTATAGGAATTTCATTTTCTTTTAAATAACCAGGGCTTACAATGCTCACGGCTTTATGATCAATTTCTGCTTTAACACCTTTACCTGTGATATTTTCAAAGTTTTTTACCTCTTCATATTTTAAATTCATTTCGCCCGCTTTTTTCACAATTCCTGCCGCAATGGGATGCTCCGAATTACTTTCCAGGGCTGCAGCAATTTTTAAAACTTCCTCTTTAGCAGTTTGATCTTCCACAGATTCATAGCGTGTAACACCAAATTCTCCCCTGGTCAATGTGCCTGTTTTGTCAAAAATTATTGCAGTTAGCTTTCTGCTATTTTCAAAGGCAGTCCGGTTGCGAATTAGTAATCCCTTTTTGGCTGATATAGTAGTGGAGATTGCGACAACCAGCGGAATAGCAAGCCCTAAAGCATGTGGACAGGAAATGATCATAACAGTGACCATCCTTTCCAGTGAATACTCAAAATCCTTCCCTGCGAACAACCATGCCGCCAAAGTCACCAATCCTACACCCAACGCCACATAAAACAACCATGCCGCTGCCTTGTCTGCCAGATTTTGAGTTTTTGATTTTGATTGCTGTGCGTCCTTCACCATACCAATCACCTTGGATAAATAGGATTCTTCTCCAGTGTGTTTCACCTTAATTTTCAATGAACCATTTCCATTAACAGATCCACCTATCACCTCATCGCCCTTCTTTTTCCCTACCGGTTTTGATTCACCGGTAAGCATTGATTCATTAACGTGACTCTCACCTTGCACAACCTCACCATCTGCCGGCATTTTTTCCCCGGGTTTTACCAGAATTAGATCTCCTCGTTCAATCTCAGATAGCTCAACGTCTTCGATATCTCCATTTTCCGAGATACGATGGGCCTCCGAAGGCATCATTTTAGCAAGCTCTTCCACTGCATTGGATGCACCCATTACCGATTTCATTTCTATCCAGTGTCCCAAAAGCATAATGTCAATAAGGCCAACCAATTCCCAAAAGAAGATTTTACCTCCAAGGCCGACCACTACCGCAGAACTATAGAAGTATGCGACAGTAATTGCCAGTGCGATTAAGGTCATCATGCCCGGAGATTTTTGTTTGATCTCGTCAAACATTCCTCTTAGAAACGGCCAACCCCCATAAAAATATACAACAGAAGCCAACGCAAGTTGAACATACCGGTCACCAGTAAACCTGAATTCATAATTGAATAATTCCTGGATCATTGGGGCAAGCACTACAATCGGAATGGTGATGATCAATGATATCCAAAATCGTTGTTTGAAATCTTTGATCATATGTTCATGATGCCCGTGATGTCCGCTTTCTTTAGGCTTATCGTGACCACCATGATGATGGTGATGGTTTTGATGATCCTTTTCATGATGCTCGCGATGATCATGGCGTTCATCTGCTTCTGGATGATGTTGGTGATGATGATTACTTCTCATTTCCATAATTTCGATTTTGGTTTTCATATTAAATCAATTTGAATCTGCAGTGATATACTCTATCCTTGCCATTGCGACATAATAATTTTTAATAGCAGTGACTTTGGCCATTTCGTATTTTAATAATTCCTGCTGCATGCGCAGTACCTCTTCAAAATCTTTCCCTGAATTTCCATAGGCTGTTAACAAAAGATCAATCGCCTGGCGGGTCTTCGTGATTTGCTGATCATACAGGTCATTCAGCTGCCTCGCCTTCTGCAATTCATATTGTGACATCTCAAAGAAAGAAATTAATTGATTTTCCACGTCTTCCTTTTTTGACACCAATGCAGCTTGAATGAGTTGCGCTTCTTTAACTGATGCTTTGTATTTTCCGCGGAAAATGGGAAGACTCATAGATATCATGGGCATAAATGCATTTTTACCATTATCAGGCATATCCACATCAGTGCGATTATCAATGATTACATAATCAATGCCCACACCAAAAGCTGGGAGGCCCTGTTTTTCCGCAGCTTCTTCCTGTGCATGTGCACTTTCAATTTTCAAATCAAAAGAGGATAGCAATGGATTTTTGGCGAGCAGGCTGTCTTGCTGATAATCATCAGCCACATATTCAATGGAAAGTGAATTATCAATCCGAACATCCATACTGTCTGGCCGGTTCAACAGGCGGTTGAATGCGATTTTCAATGGTCCCAATTGGTCCCTAAGCAATTTTAGTTCAGTCTCAGCATCGTCAACCATGATGTCCACCCGGATCACGTCTACCATATCACTTTTCCCGTTGGAAAAATTAGTCGTAGACAAACGCTTGTAGGTCTTCAAAATGTCGAGATTTTTTTCCTGCCACCTGATCTGACCTTCGATTTCATAAATGGGATAATATGCCAGTTTTACTCGATAATACAATTCATTCCTTTTATCCAGGAACTCCTGGTATTTTGATTGCGCATTTAGTGCAACGATCTCCCCCTGACTCCCTTTAGTCCCAAACCATGGAAACATCTGTGATAGTGAAAATTTAGCCCGTTGGGGTCCTACCCTGGTTTCCACCGGATTAATGAAATAACCAAATGATAAATTCATGTCAGGTAATGCCTTTACCTGAGTTGTCCTTTCCATGGACGCTTCAAACTCCAGGTAGCTGGATTTTAATCCAGGATTATTTTCTGCGGCTTCTATGAGGTAATCATGGAGTGATTGAGCCTTTATACCCCATGAAACATAAAATAATATAAAGGTTATTAATGCTATGCTATATTTCATTTTCTCTTCAGTTTAATTTTTTGTTCTTCCCGTAAACAATACAATACGGGAGTGATGAAATAGGTAATGGATGCTACGATCATTCCTCCAAATGCAGGTATCGCCATCGGTATCATAATATCCGCGCCACGTCCGGTTGAAGTCAACACCGGTAACAAAGCAATAATTGTTGTGGTGGTTGTCATAATAGCCGGTTTTATTCTTCGTTGACCTGCTACTGCGACAGCTTTTCTTATTTCTTCGATAGTGTCAGGACGGCGTTTCGCAAAACTTTGATCCAGGTAAGTGCCAATTAACACTCCATCATCAGTAGCAATACCAAAAAGAGCAATGAATCCAACCCATACTGCAACACTCAGGTTGATGGTATGCATTTGGAAAAGATCACGCATATTCATGCCAAATACGGAGAAGTTGAGAAACCAATCCTGACCGTAAAGCCAAAGCATGAGAAATCCACCACTGAATGCCATTGCTATTCCTATGAAGATCATCAGTGAGGTCGATATTGATCGAAACTGAAAGTAAACAATCAGAAAGATAACCACTATAACAATCGGAACGATGACAGAAAGCCGTTTTTCAGCCCTCAGCTGGTTTTCGTAGCTCCCTGAGAATTTATAGCTAACTCCCGGTGGGACAATTAAATTCCCTTCATCAATTTTCTCCTGGATAAATCGCTGGGCTTCCTCAACAACATCTACTTCGGCATATTCCTCTTTTTTATCCAGCAGCACATAGCCTACTAAAAAAGTATTTTCACTTTTTATCATCTGAGGTCCCCGGACATATTCCACGTCTACCAGCTCCCCAAGCGGCACCTGAACACCTGTTGGCGTAGGGACGTAGATCATCTTGAGTGCATCGGGATCATCCCGTAACTCCCTTGGATAGCGGACGCGTACCGGGAATCGCTCTCTCCCCTCTACCGTGCTTGTGATCCCCATCCCGCCTATCGCTGTTTCAATTACCTGCTGTATATCTTCAACATTCAAACCGTATCTCGCGATGGCTTCGCGATTGATGTTCAGCTGAATGTAGGGCTTCCCCACAATACGGTCAGCAAAAACAGCTTCAGATTTTACTGAAGGCACTTCTTTTAAAATATTCTCCAGCTGCAAACCAAAGTCTTCAATGGTAGGGAGATCCGGCCCAAAAACTTTTATCCCCATTGGTGCGCGCATCCCCGTTTGCAACATGACCAATCGGGTTTCAATCGGTTGCAATTTTGGCGCAGAAGTCACGCCGGGAATTTTCGTAACACGGACAATCTCCTTCCAGATATCATCCGGCGTATTGATTTCAGGTCGCCAGTTTCTAAAGTATTGCCCGGAAGGGTCAACGATCAATTGATCCGGACTAATTCCTCTTGACAAAGCCTCGTCATTGGAGACTGAGGTGCCATCCGTAAGTATAAATTGATCATTGCGGTCCACCTTGAATCGTTCACGGTGACCTTTTTTATTGAGTAAATATTCAGGCTTGTAATTGATAATATTCTCATACATAGAAATCGGTGCAGGATCTAATGCGGATTCGACGCGCCCCATCTTACCAACAGCTAATTCCACTTCGGGAATATTTGCCAATAACATATCAAGTTGCTGAACTACGCGCTTATTCTGTGCAATCCCTGCATGGGGCATGGATGTCGGCATCAGCAAAAAACTGCCCTCATCGAGTGAAGGCATAAATTCCTTTCCTATTCCAGTGAACGTATGGGAGAGCGCCGACCAGGTATTTGTTAATCGAATATTCCAACTGATACTGTCAGTACCCCTGGCGATAAATCCAAACATATCATTGAATCCAAACCAGATGGTGCCTCCAAGAAGAATCATAAAAACGGGTATGCTGAGGAACGATTTTTTATTGGCCAAAGACCAATGCAGTATTTGACTGTAATATCTTTCCAGAAGTCCAAAACTGCCTAGAATCAACAAAAGAAGGATTCCTACAAATATGAAGTTGACCAATAATGACTTCGCAGCTCCCAGCGGCATCCAATACATGGCCAACAGCCAGGTAACTGATATGACCGAGATGATGATGTTCAGATTTTCTGTTATCCAGTTTTTGACCGGAGCATAAATATGGATAAACCATGCTGTCCCGAATGCAATTAGTGTAACACCGGCCCAAACGGAATACCATATCGCTACTACCAAACCAAGAATGATCAGTAACACATTGAGCAGCCTTAATCTTGACGTTTTATTGATCTTGAAACCAAAAAACCAATGTGCAAAGGATGGAAGGATGAGCAACGAAACCACCAACGCGCCTATCAAGGCAAAGGTCTTGGTAAAGGCCAATGGCCTGAATAATTTACCCTCTGCTGCCTGTAGTGCAAACACGGGAATAAAACTGACAATGGTTGTAGAAACCGCCGTAAGAATCGCGCTGCTTACTTCAGCTGAGGCATTGTAAATAGTGTCGATGATTTTTTGGGTTTTAGGCGCTTCCTTAAGGTGCTTGATTACATTTTCTGAAAGCACTATCCCCAAATCCACCATGGTACCAATGGCTATAGCAATCCCAGACAAAGCCACAATATTGGCATCGACATTGAAATACCTCATGGCAATAAAAACCATCAGCACAGCAATAGGTAAGAGACTCGAAATTAATATGGACGCCCGTAAATTCAGGACCATGACAATAACCACCAGTATTGTGATCAATATTTCAAGTGACAATGCCTCTTCGAGGGTACCAAGTGTTTCATATATAAGCTGTGTACGGTCATAAAATGGAACAATAGTCAACTGACTTTCAGTACCATTCGCCAGGATTTTTTTTGGCAGACCTGGAGAAATTTCACTTATCTTTTCTTTAACGTTATTAATTACTTCCAACGGATTAGACCCATATCTGGCAACGACGACACCACCTACTACCTCAGCTCCATCCTTATCCAGCAGGCCCCTCCGCGTTGCCGGACCCAGGGTGACCACGCCAATATCACGTATTTTGATGGGCACATTTTCATTTACCGCAACAACGGCATTCTCAATGTCTTCAACAGATTTTATATAGCCAAGGCCCCTCACAAGGTATTCGGCCATATTAATTTCAATGGTTTTTGCACCCACATCGCGATTAGACTTGTTGACTGCCATCATCACTTTTTGTAAAGAAATCCCATATGTTTTTAATGCATCGGGATTTACATCAATCTGATACTCTTTAACAAATCCACCAACAGAAGCTACTTCTGAAACACCTTCCACAGCATTGAGTCCATACCGGACATAAAAGTCCTGGATGCTTCGTATTTCTTGTAAATCCCACCCACCCGTCGGATTTCCTTCTTGATCCCGTCCTTCAATGGTGTACCAGAATACCTGGCCCAAGGCTGTTGCATCAGGGCCCAGCGCAGGTTGAACTCCATCTGGCAACAGTCCTGCTGGCAGTGAGTTTAGTTTTTCCAAAATCCTGGATCTGGACCAGTAAAACTCAATTTTCTCATTAAATATGATATAGATGCTCGAGAATCCAAATATGGAGGAACTCCGGATGGATTTTACTCCCGGAATGCCAAGCAAAGATGTTGTGAGCGGATAGGTGATCTGATCCTCAATATCCTGCGGTGACCTGCCCGGCCATCGGGTAAATACAATTTGCTGGTTTTCGCCTATATCCGGAATTGCATCTACCGAAACAGGATCGGAAGGAAGAAGACCAATCTTCCATCCGAAAGGAGCAGTTGCCAATCCCCATATAACGAACAAGATAATTACCAGTGAAGTAACCAGCTTGTTTTCCAAAAAGTAACGAATGATTTTGTTAAGCATGTTTTAATGATTTTATGAAATAGATGATTGATCATCCGACCTTTAAATGGGATCGGACTACAAGATCGCCTGGCATTATCCCGACGGATAAATCCAGAGATCACATCATAAAATCACTATAAAAGAAAGGTCTGGTAACGGGATTGGAAATCCGTTTCCAGGGGAGGAGAGTTAGTTTTTGCGAAGACTATTGGTTGCTCTTCAGAAGTATAATTTGGATTTAAAAAAGCATAGGTAAATGCAAATAAAAATTGTCTTTCAACAGATATAGTTTCTGAATCCATTTGATAATCATCCTCAATCTGAATGGAAAGATGGTCATTATCACAGCAACCTTGTGGCATCAGGGATACTCCTTCAGCAACGGATTCACAAGACACATCCATAACCTTCATACCACATGAAAGATCACTTTCTCCAATAGAAATCTTAGATTCTAAAGCGTGGCCCATGCAGTAGTGAGTGGTTAGGGTAAAACCTGTACTACTTATGAGCATGATTAATGCAAAGAATATGGATATTGCTCTTTTCACTTTTGCAAATGTACGGAATAATTTCAGAAAGGATTTATAAAATTATGTTCATATGTTACATGATTTTTACTGAAGATCCTGTTTTACTGATCTCCACACTGTAAATGTGAAATTTTGGATGCCTCCTGATGGAGTTATATGGTCTTCCTGAAATTCAGTAATTAATTCAAATAAATCACCAAATAATTGCAGTAAATCATCCGCATTATGCTGGCAAATATCCAAACCACTGCAGTGTGTCGGTCCGTTTTTGGAAAAAGTTGACAATATAAATTTGCCTCCTGGCAGAAGTGCGTCTTCCAAAACTAATTTATATACTATCAAATCTTCCCTTTTAGTCAGAAAATGAAACGTGGCACGATCATGCCACACATGGTATTTCACTGTTGGTTTAAATTTTAATACGTCTGATTCTATCCAGATTATCTTTTCACTTTCTAAACCCAATTTTAACTTCGATCTTTTTAGCGCATTTCCTGAGATATCCAAAACAGTAAGATCTTTATATCCTTTTTTTAGTAATTTACTGACAAAATTTGCATTACCACCACCGATATCAATGATTGGGTCCGAAATCCGCAAATTAAGATTTTCAACTAGCTTGAGTGAGGTAACAGGGATCTGCTGATACCAGCTAACCTCTGAATCAGCCTTGGTCAGATAGACATTTTCCCAATGTGCTTTAACGTCCATACCCAAATTTATCACCAAATTTCTTTGGAAGTCAATATTAATTCACAGCAATTATATTATTCGCTAAATTCACGATGAATTAAGTTCAATGACATGCCAAATAGAATTTTACCAGTTTGTAATAATTGTATGGTAAGGGCGCTAGAAATCCAATAGCGAGCGCAACTGCCAACGCAATCCAATATAGCGGATCGCCAAATGCCGGCTTACCACCTGTGATAAGGAAATCTGTGGTATTCATGGCCACCTCCATACCAACCATAGAAATGAATGACATACCAAATGTTAAAAGAAGCTCTTTTCCATTTTATTCTATTTGACCAAAATGATTTGGCTGGTTTATCAACCTGTTGAATAATACTATATCCTTCCTTTCCCAATAGAGTAGAAACTCTATCCACTGAAATACCCTCTCCCTTAACTTTTAGTATTTTGATAGGTGATGAAAGATCAAATTCCCATTTAGTAATTTCATTTGCTTCGTTTAAATGCGGCGTTAGCTTGTCAACACATTGTTCACAATGAATGTTAGTGTCAACTTGAATAGTTTCCATAGCTTATTAATTTAATCTCGTTACAAAACTCTGGGATTTTTTTGCCAAAATATTACAGCATTTTGTGAAAGGATTATAAGATTTTGATCATATTTTATCCAGTGCATTGTGACCTGGCGCTCTCAATTTTTTGAATTCCGAAGGCGTCATACCAGTCTCTTTTTTGAATTGGCCAGATAGATGTGCTACGCTGCTGTAATCCATTTTATATGCAATCTCAGTCAGGTTCAATTCATTATAAAAAATCAATTCTTTTATACGTTCAATTTTTTGTTTTAGGATGAAGCGTTCGATGGTTATTCCTTCCACTTGAGAAAAAAGTCTGCTCATTGAAGTGTATTCATGATGAAGCTGCTCTGAAAGTAATGTTGAAAAATTGATAGAAAGAGGTGCATCTACATGATGGATTTGTTGTATAATAATTGTTTTGATTGAATTGATTAGCTTCATTTTAAGATCCTCTAATAGTTCAAAGCCTTTAGATTCTAACATTTCATCTAAATTATGTTTAATGGCGGACGAGAGATTAGAGGATGTAATTACCTCCCCGAGCTGAATAGATACAATTTCTATCCCAAGTTCATGAAAAATATCATTTACTGTTGATATACATCTTGGGCAAACCATATTTTTAATATGAATTTTATGATGATTCATGTTTTACCTATTTGTTGCTTGTTATTACATGTACAGCATTTGGATTAATTATCTTTATAAAAACATACATTAAATATACATGAAATACAAGGATAAAGTGGTTGTGATCACAGGTGCAGGTAAAGGGATTGGTCGGGCTCTGGCAGTTGCTTATGCAAACCAGGGTGCTTTAACTGTAATTCTTGATAAAGAGCCGGAGTATTTGAATGCGACACAAGATTTGATTGAGAAAAACAACAATACAACCAAGCAGGTTATACTTGATCTGACAGATGTGAATACCATTGAAAGAACTTTTAAAGAAATCCAATCATTATATGGCAATGTGGATATTCTTATCAATAATGCCGGGCTGGGAATCACAAAGTCCCTGTATGAGCTGTCCACCGACGAATGGGATTACGTGATTAATACCAACTTGCGCGGAACCTTTTTGTGTTCAAAGGAAGCTGGTCGCATCATGCGTCAAAATGGAGGAGGATCAATTGTCAACATCGCTTCGACTCGTGCGCTCATGTCAGAGCCGGATACTTTTCCTTATTCAGCTTCAAAAGGTGGCATTTTATCATTAACCCATGCCCTGGCTGTTTCGTTAGGGCCCGATCAAATTCGCGTTAATGCCATTAGCCCCGGCTGGATTCAAACAGAGCAATATGAGACGCTTCGCCCGAATGATCATCACCAGCATCCCTCAGGAAGGGTAGGGAAACCGGAAGACATTGTCGGCGCCTGCCTCTATTTAACCGATCCTGATAATGGTTTTGTCACCGGCATAAACCTGGTTGTGGATGGCGGAATGACAAGGAAAATGATCTATGAAGAATAAAAGCTGAAACCATTCAGTGGTTGCATATTTCTAGGATGTCTTCAATTGACTATTCAACAGGTATTCGACCTGTAAGTGTGGAAGACTAATAAAGCGATCTTTATCCGGATATTCTTCAAGTGCCAGGGCATGTTCGGTGCAAGCGATTACAAATGCATCTACTTCCGGATATTGCTGTAAAAGATCATCGAAAACCTGGTTTGCCAGTTGCCTATTATTTCCATTGTAGAATTTACGCCTGAGCTCATCCAGGCTGATTTGCATAACACCACTGGCGTCAACAATCTCAATATGATCATGGTCAAAAAGGGAAGGGAGATAGCTGCCTCTCATCGTATACATGCTCCCGACAATCATGATCTTTTTCTTCCCTTTATTAAATGTGTTGCGAATGATGTCATGCAGATGCAGTATTCTGGTCCCTGAAATCTGATGCTGCACCTGATCAAACGCTTCATGCAGGGTGATATTAGCCAGTATGTATTTGTCGACCCCCAGGATTTCCATTTCCTGAAAATAAGGTAACATCTTTGCAGACGCCAACGCCATTTTTTTTGGCAATAAAGCATTAATGGAATGAAAAGGTACGGAAAGCGTCTTCACCGGCAAGACAAAATCGTCTCCATTCAAAGCCCGGGCCCTATTCAACAACTCACGAAGATACCATACGCCAGCCCTGGCGCCGGTCATCAATATGCCTGCATAGTTAATCATGGGGGGTAAAAATCGAGAGTGAATAATATTTCCGACGATCGTGGAAATGCAATTTTACATCAAAACCTCCCGCTACACTCAGCGTGTGAATTTCAGTCAGGTCATATTTTTTTGAGATTTCAGTATGTATCAATTCGTATTTATCAAAATGAAATGATTCCCCGTCAATGGTAACGATCTGATCCTTCAAACTAACCAGATAACTATAGGCTGTCCCGGAAACTGGTTCGTAGTAAGGATAATGATCAAAGTTATCAATGATAAAATCACCATTTAATTCGCGATTTATCCGCTCAAGTAAGTTTAAATTAAATAACCTGGTAATGCCTTGGCTGTCGTTGTAGGCCTTCAGGATCGTATGCGGTTGTTTCTTAAGATCGAAGGCGATCAGTGCGATATCACGGTCTGTCATTCCCTTGCGAAGCCATTGCAAAAATTTCACTGCCCGTTCATTTGTATAATTACCAATGTTACTCCCAAGGTAAAGGATCAGATTATGCGAGAACTTCCTTTTCACCGTGTGGAAAGTACGAAAATAATTGCCTGCCACACCTTCATAGGAAATACCTGGTAATTCTCCAAGTATATTATCCCTGTTTATCTGCAAAACATTGGACGAAATGTCCAATGGAATATAATTCACCGATATCCCTTTTTGCTCAAATCCCTTCAATAGAGCTTTTGTTTTAGAACCGTCTCCAGCTCCAAGTTCAATCACATTCCATTGCGAAGTTCTGCCGTATAGGATATCGGCTATATTTTCTGTTGCGTTTTCAATAATTTCTTTTTCACACCCCGGCAGATAATATTCCTCGAGCCTCATGATTCGCTGGAAGAGCGCATCTCCCTTTGCATCATAAAAGTACCTCGAGGGTAAAGCTTTCAGCTTGTTCCTTAATCCGTGCAAAACATCCTGCTTAAAATCCATTGGGCTATTGATGATTTTTTACTAGTCGTATCCCGTTGAACACCCATCGGCTGCTTGCGTGAAAAAAGTTACGATAAGTTTTTCTGCTGTGGTTGGGCGGAGTAGCAACCGAAGCTCCCCGCAACACATTCTGATTAAGCATAAATTTACCATTATATTCACCCAATGCACCCGGTTCCTTGCTAAATCGTGGATAGGGCAAATAAGCCGATTGCGTCCATTCCCAGAGTGCTCCCCAATTTAAATTATCAGAGGCGCCCTCCCATTCAAATTCAGTTGGTAACCGATACCCGGCCCACTCCGCAAAGGCAAAAGCTTCGTAAAATGAGATATGCTGAACTGGTTTTTCTGGTTCAATGGGCTTTAATCCATTCAGCGTGTAATATTGCCATACTCCATCTAT
>Ga0209536_100012798_pt1 | contig 12165 bp, 9 predicted proteins | sample DeeMarSeWOR28_12_FD_187461 | JGI IMG/M metagenome (GOLD analysis project Ga0209536, IMG submission 187461) | Marine sediment microbial communities from White Oak River estuary, North Carolina - WOR-2-8_12 (SPAdes) (version 2) | ecosystem: Environmental > Aquatic > Marine > Intertidal zone >...
CGGAAAAATTTCACGAATCGTTCCTAAGTTAAACAGCGGTGCAGGCGTGGTTACTTCCAGGGGAGATGTTCATTACGTAATTACTGAATATGGTGTTGCTCTTTTATTTGGAAAAAGTATTAAGGAAAGAGCGCGTGAATTAATTAAAATTTCGCATCCCAAGTTCAGGGATGAATTAACTAAGTATGCAAAAGATACTTATAAAATTTAATCTATATTAAAATGATTGCTGTTATCGGCGATATTCATGGTTGTTATAATACTTTAACAAAATTATATGAGGAAATAAAATTAAGGTATCCTGATATACCGGTTTATTCTGTCGGTGATCTTGTTGACAGAGGTAATTTTAGTTATGAAGTAATGGAATTCGTAAAACAGAAAAAGATAAAGTTTACTGCCGGTAACCACGATTTAATGTTTTATTACTATATAACCCAGCCGGCCCATCCTATCGGTAAACCCTGGATATACAATGGTTCAGAATCTACAATGGAATCATACAGCAGTTATATGACTGCAATGAGAGAACATTTAGTAATTATTAAGAAAGCTCCTTTGTTCTTTAATCTGAAAGATTGTTTTATTTCACACGCGGGCATTTCCAGTTTCTATCAAAAACATTTTAAAAACGGTGTGTTTTCTGATAACGCTAAAATTAAAAAATTGTTGGAGCAGGAAATAGTCAGTTCTCATGGAGTAATATGGACAAGAGATGAACTGATAAATTTAGGCAAATTGCAGATTGTTGGGCATACAATAGTTACAGATCTATACCATAATAAAAAAAGCAATGCTCTTTATACCGATACCTCTGCTTTTGCCGGCAACAAATTAACGGCAGTTGTTATTAATGATAATAAACTTGTCGATACTCTTTCAGTAAATACTGCTCTGCTTGATATCGCTTAAATTAATCATTTGTCAAGAAAAATTATCATAAAATTCATAGATAAGCTCTGTACTCAAGAGTAGCATATCATAAATTAGTAAGGATAAAAAATAAAAAAAAGTAGAGAGAATCCACCTAACACCCACATACCAAAACTTATCTCATTAAATTTTCCTGAAAAGCATTTAATTATAACGTAGGTAGCAAAACCTGCTGTTAATCCAATTCCAAGATTAAAAGAAAAACTCATCAACATTATCATAGCAAAAACAGGGATGATTTCAGTTAGGTCATTAAAGTTTAGGTTCTTAATTGGAGAGATCATTAACATTCCTACAATTATTAAAGCCGGACCGTATGCTGCAGGTGGAATAGCAGCAAATAGAGGTGTAAAGATTAATGCAGATAAAAATAGTATTGCAACTACAATCGCAGTGAACCCGGTTTTACCTCCTGCTTCAATTCCTGTTGCTGATTCAAGATAAACACCACAGGTTGTTGTTCCGAGCAGTGAACCAGTTACCGTAGCAAGCGCATCGCATAACATTGGCTTTTCAATTTCAGGCAGTTCACCATTTTCATCTAACAAATTTGCTTTGTAAGATAATCCAAGGAGTGTACCCAGCGTATCGGCAAAATCTAAAACAAATACAGTTAATATTACCGAGAAAAATCCCCAGCTAAGAGCTCCGGCAATATCAAGCTTTAAAAAAAGAGGTGATATATCGGGAGGTAAACTAATAATCTTTTCCGGCATTTCGCTATTTCCGGTAATAATTGAAATAATAGTAATTGCAAATATACCGATGATTATTGCAGCGTTTAGTTTTCTTATCATCATTATTCCAATGACAAGAAAGCTTAGAATTGCAAGCAGCACTTTTAATTGGTGAAAATTTCCAATATGAACAGGTGCGCCTTGCACTCCAATTTCAATTATACCTGTTTGACTTAATCCTATGAATGTAATGAAAAAGCCAATACCGACTGAAAAGCCAATTTTCAAACTCTCCGGAATTGAATTTGCAAGCCAGCTTCTTACATTTAACAGAGTAAGAAATGTGAATAAAACACCGCTTATAAATATTGCACCTAATGCTGTCTGCCAGCTGTATCCCAGTACCTGTACAACAGTATAAGCAATAAATGCATTTTCACCCATATATGGAGCTATTGCAAACGGGCGCTTTGCATAAACGCCCATAATTAATGTTCCAAAAAAAGCACTTAGTACTGTTGCAACCATAGAAGGACCGAAAGGAATTCCTGCAGCCTCTAATATTTTTGGGTTAACAATAATTATATAGGACATGGTAAGGAAGGTAGTTGCCCCTGCAATTATCTCCTGTTTAAAGTTTGTTTTATTTTCTTCAAATTGAAAATATTGACTAATCAATTAATTGACCTCAAAATAGATAAACAGGTTTATTCAAAAATAGCAGTTCATTAGGAGGTCTACAAATAGTAAAGACTTTAGATCTATATTATCAGTTGCCAATTACCAACAGTAGCGGATTACAAACTTTATTTTTCTTGACTCTGTCATTTTAGTTTTGCAAATTAAGACATCCTAATATTTCCCAAGCTTAGGGCGAAGCTGCGTGGCCCACTTATTCTGAAAATAATATTGAACTAATACCTAGCAATTTTTACATAAGAAAATTATTTCTTAATTACTTCTTCTATTAATAGGAGAAATTGCACGGTGCCGGGCATAGGTTGTTAACCGGTTAAAAAATTAATATTTAATATTAATTGGAGAGGGCAGAATAATGGCTGATATAACCATTCAGTTGAAACCTGTATTACAGAGCAATGAGTATGCTATTCCACACATCGTTTCAATAAGTAAAGCTGATAATGCAGGCAAACCTATAACCTTTACTGCAGAAGATTCTGGCTTAGCAATTGTCATCCCAAAGAACTGCGACGGTAAAATATTATTTGTTGAAAATGCAGGTGTAGATGTAGATCCCTGGTATTGCAGTATAAGGCCACTTACAAAAATTGAGACACCTAATATTAAAGCAAGTAATGAGCTAAATGTTAATGATGAATGGGTATACTATATTTACTGTGAAAAAACACAGAATTGGGTTGATAAAATCGATTCTTCACCACCAAGAATTATAGTTGTTCCTTAGTGGTTTTCAAATGGAGATACATATTTATATGTGGCTAATCGGCAAGCTTAAATGAAAACTTGACCGTTTTATAATCTTAATAATTATAAAGGAGGGAAAAGTAATGGCGACGCGCGATGTTACATTGGAACCTGCAAGTTCCGGTAATGCAGATGTTACTCCCCATAAATTAGAGGATGTGGACGCAGGTGATATAATAGAATTTACTGCGAAGGATTCTGTTTTTACAGTGTCAATCCCTAAGGCTAATGTATTGTTTGCTGATTGGACTAAACCATTTTGGCAGAAAAGAATAGCCGTAGGCACAGGTAGTTCCGAACAGACACCGCCCATTAAAAGCGGATTAGCGAGCAAATCCGAATGGGAATACTCTGTTTACTGTGAAGAAAAACGGGATTGGGCTGATAATCCAGGATCATCACCACCAAAAATAATTATTATTTAATAGTAGTTTTCTATTTAAAAAAAAGATTAATCTATTTTGCAGCTTGGAAAGTAAGTGTGCAAATTTGACAAAGAGATTAACCGGCTAAACAGGACATTAAGTGGACAATCATATTTAAATGACTTATTAATTAATTTCTGCCCAGGAAGAGAAACGCTTGGATGGATATTTAAAAATACTACCACTGTACTTTCTCTGTTCAGTATTAAGTTTTGCGCAATCCGGGGATATCCAATTTGAACATTTATCTGTAAAAGAAGGACTCTCTGCAACCACAGTACTATCCATCCTCCCGGACAGCCGCGGATTTTTGTGGATAGGTACTTATGATGGATTGAACAGGTATGACGGATATTCTTTCACAACATTTAAACATAATGCGAATGATTCAACAACCTTAAGTGGTAATAAGATCCGGGCAATATCTGAAGATAGCTCCGGATTTATCTGGATAGGAACATGGAGCAGCGGCTTAAATAAATATGACAGGGAAAAAGAAGAGTTTACACGCTATTCACATATTCCCGACGATCCTCAAAGTTTAATCAGCAATGAGATTACATTTCTTTACCAGGATACTAGCAACTATCTATGGATTGGAACCCTAGGAGGACTTGACCGGTTTGATTCTGCCAAAGAAGAATTTATCCATTTTAAACATGATTCATCCGACCCATCCAGTATTAGTAGTAATAGTATCTATTCTGTTTATAAAGATCATTCAGGTATTCTATGGATTGGAACGATCAAAGGTCTGAATAAATTCAATATTAAAAGCAATAATTTTACCTCTTATAAACATAATCCCGATGATCCTTACAGCTTAAGTTTTAATGCAGTTTTTTCAATTTGCGAAGATAGCAAAGGTGAACTATGGATCGGAACATTTGGTGGAGGATTAAATAAGTTTGATAGGGAGAAGGAACAATTTATCCATTATCTAAATCATCCGGATGATCCGTCAAGTTTAAGTAATAATACTGTAACTTCAGTTTATAAAGATAGATGGGGTGAACTCTGGATAGGAACTTATGGGGGAGGACTCAACATGTATGTCAGTCGGGATGACCGGTTCATTAGTTACATGAATAATCCAGATAATCCTAAATCTTTAAATGATAATATTGTTTATTCAATTTGTGAGGATAACTCCGGTATTCTTTGGGTAGGTACCTGGGATCGAGGACTGAATAAGTATGACAGGTCCAGGGGAAAGGAAAAATTTGCACACTACTCTCATATCGTTGACGATCCTAATAGTTTGAATGATAATAAAGTCCGTGCAATTTGTGAAGATAATTACGGTTTTCTCTGGATAGGAACCGATGGTGGAGGACTGATCAGATTCGATAGAGAGAGTAATGAATATAGTCATTATACGCATGATCCTGGAGATCCGGGTAGCTTGGGTAATGATTATGTAAATTCAATTTGTGAAGATAATTACGGTTCACTTTGGATCGGAACTCACGGAGGTGGTTTAAATAAATTTGATAGAGAAAAAAATCGCTTTATACATTACATACATAATCCGAATGATCCCGGAAGTGTTAGTACAAATGTGATCTCCTTAGTCTATGAGGATAAAACAGGGGCATTATGGATAGGAGCATCGGTTGGTGTGTTAATTAAATTGGATAGAAAGAACGGACAATTTATTCAATACGAATACAATCCTGATGACTCATCAAGCTTTAGTCAGGAAAGAGTTTTTTCAATATTCGAAGATAAGTTTGGTGTACTATGGATAGGGACTTATGGTTGTGGATTATGTAGGTTTGACAGGGAGACAGAGCAGTTTAAACATTATACAAACTCACCCGGTGATTCTAAAAGTCTGAGTAATAATGTTGTTTCCTCAATTTACGAAGATAAATCAGGTGTTCTCTGGATTGGGACAGAAGGCGGATTAAACAAGTTTGACAGAGAAAATGAAGAATTTGTCTGTTACAGAGAAACTGATGGACTATCAAGCGATATGATTCACGGAATATTGGAGGATGATTATGGTAACTTATGGTTAAGCACTAACAATGGCATTTCTAAATTTAACCCGGCAAATAGTTCCTTTAAAAACTATAATGAAGCTGATGGGCTTCAGAGCAACGAGTTTAACCCATGGGCTTATCATAAAACTAAAAATGGAGAGATGCTTTTTGGAGGAAACAATGGATTCAATATTTTCCATCCGGATAGTTTAAGAGATAACTTTTTCATCCCGCCTGTGATCATAACAGAATTTCAACTGCTTCATAAACCTGTTTCAGTTGGATTTAATAAATCATTTAATCGTACAATCCTAAAAAAATCGATAATGGAAACTGAAGAAATTGAACTGCTTTATGATGAGAATATAATATCATTTGAGTTTGCTGCACTGGATTTTCACGTACCTGAAAAGAACCAGTATGCGTACTTTATGGAAGGTTTTGATAAAGATTGGACTTACACTTATGCAGACAGAAGGTTTGTAAATTATACCAACCTGGATCCCGGAGAATATACCTTTAGAGTTAAAGGTTCAAACAATGATGGTGTTTGGAATGAAGCAGGTGCTTCCTTAAGAATTATTATAGCACATCCCTGGTGGGCAACCTGGTGGGCATATATATTATATGGAGTTTTTGCAGTCGTATTATTTTCAACTTCAACAAGATTTTATTTAAATCGTCAACGACTCAGACATCAGTTGGAACTAGAACATGAACATGCTGAGAAACTATTAGAAATTGACCAGATGAAGTCGCGATTTTTTGCAAACATTTCTCACGAGTTCAGAACGCCATTAACATTAATATTAGGGCCGTGTGAATGCATTATTAAGGAAACAACTAAAGAGGAGATTAAAAAGAGGGCTGGAACAATTAAAAACAATGCCAACCGTTTACTTTCTCTTATCAACCAATTAATGGACCTTTCCAAGCTTGATGCAGGAAGATTAAAACTTGAAGCATCATTTGGTAATATCGTTACGTTTGTAAAAGGAGTTGCTATGCTCTTCGAGTCTTTAGCAGAAAGAAAAGATATAATGCTTAAGATTAAAAGCACTAATGATGAAATTGATCTATATTTTGATAAAGAGAAAATGGAAAAGATACTAACTAATCTATTCTCTAATGCATTTAAATTTACACCTGTAGGAGGAAAAATAACAGTAGTTATAAGTGAGAATGAAATGAATTCTGTAATAATTAAAATAAAAGATAATGGAATTGGTATATCGGAAAAAGAAATACCCAGGTTATTTGATAGGTTCTACCAGGTTGACAGCTCGCAAACCAGAGAGCAGCAGGGAACAGGAATTGGACTTTCATTAACAAAAGAGCTTGTAGAACTGCATAATGGAAAGATAAGTGTGGTGAGCAGGGAAGGAGAATGGACAGAAGTTACTGTTGCATTACCATTAGGAAAAGAGCACCTTTTACCTGAAGAGATAGTCGAAGTAGGTGACTCACCTTTAGAGAGAAAGATCCTTGTTGAAGATGAAGATTCAATAACATCGCTGGAATTCAAGAAGCCATTCTCCGAAGATTTGGATAAAGATAAAACTATAATACTTGTTGTAGAAGATAACACAGATGTAAGAGAGTACATTAAAGAGGCATTGGGAGAAAATTACCAGGTAGAGGAAGCAGCAAACGGAGAGCAGGGATTAAGAAAAGCAGAAAACATTATACCAGACCTTATTATTAGTGATATAATGATGCCCAGGATGGATGGTAATGAATTAACAAGAAAATTAAAGAATGATGAAAAGACAAGTCACATTCCAATTATTTTGTTAACAGCTAAAACAGAGCAGGAAAGTAAACTTGAGGGATTGGCAACAGGAGCAGATGATTACCTGATGAAGCCGTTTGATACACAGGAGCTCCAGATTAGAATTAAAAATATCATTGAGAATCGTAGAAAGCTGCAAAAAAAATTCCGGGAAGGAGAATTTATCTCACCCAGAGGAGAAGAGAAAAAACTAAGCAGTATTGATGAACGTTTTATGAACAAAATTATGGAAGTAATTGAACAGCACATTACGGAAGAAGAATTTAGTATTGAAGAATTTGGCAATGAAGTCGGAATGAGCAGATCCCAGATACACAGAAAACTGAAAGCATTATCCGGAAAATCAGCTAGCAGGTACATCAGATCTATCAGATTAGCGCGAGCTAAAAAGATGATCGATGCACAGAAAGGTAATATATCTGAAATAGCATACTCAGTTGGATTTTCCAGCCCTGCGTATTTTACAAAGTGTTTTAAAGATGAATATGGTTATCCTCCCAGTGATTTGCTGAGTTAGATGGCAATAAAATAATCTCTAACAATTTAATTTCTCCGGTCTAAAATCTCCATTTTTGGCCCGCCAGAATGGCATGCAACATAGGTGTAAATCAATACAACATAATTAATACAAATTTATACATAGACAATAGCTTTAACAACATAACTGATATGTAGTGCCTCTCCTTATTTAGTTTATTGGTATCGGCATTTTAATTAATTATTTATCAATTAACCACAAGGAGTTCGCCATGAAAAATCTAATTTTAACTTGTATGGCTTTGTTTCTGGTATTTTTATTTGGATGCCAGGAATCATCCATAACAGATCCTTCTCAGCAATTTGCTGAAGATCAGAATAAAGATGCAAACCATAGTGACTGGTTCCAGGATAGACCTGACGACAGAATGCACAACATTATCGGTTTAAAATATCAACTAACCGATCCATCTACCGGAGTTGCTTATATATTAAACGGACTGGTAGAATATGAGAATACTTTTCTTCCTTTTATTGATGATGCAAGAAAGGTATGGGTAAAAGTAGGATTGAAAATGTCTTCACAATTGAGTTTTGATATGGCATCTGATCATCCAGTATGGAAGATCGAGAAAAAAACAGAAGACAACGTACTATTTACAGCAACCGGATCTGCAACGAAAGAGTTGAATAAAATATATAGTATTACTAATAGAAGAGACATAGAATTAAGAGTAACTTATTTAATTTCTTTTAAGGCTGTAAAAGTAACAGCAATCTCTTTAAGGCCCCGCAAGAATTATATAACAGATGACGATGCAACTAATTAGTTGCCCTTATTTTCAGCATCTGATATAAATATTTCTATTCAAAACCCTTGCTTCAATTAGAGCAAGGGTTTTTTATAGGCAAAAAAAAGGCGAGCATATTACTACTCGCCTTTAATCCTTCAGTAAATTCAGGATAAGTTTCTGGGAAAGAAATATTAATACATTCCGCCCATATCACCCATACCGCCTCCTGGCATTGGAGGCATAGCCGGTTCTTTTTCTTTTTTCTCATATACAACAGCTTCGGTTGTGATTAAGAGTGACGAAACAGAAGCAGCATTTTCAAGTGCGGTTCTTGTAACTTTAGTAGGATCGATTACACCGGATTTAATAAGATTTTCAAACTTTTCAGTAGCAGCATTAAATCCAAAGTCATCTTTGCCTTCTAATACTTTCTGTAATACAACTGATCCTTCCAGACCTGCATTGTTTACAATTTGTCTTAATGGCTCTTCAAGAGCTTTATGAATGATTTTAATTCCGGTTGTCTGATCAAGGTTTTCACCTTTTAACTTATTTAGTTTTTCCATTGCTCTTACCAAAGCAACACCGCCTCCTGCAACCAGACCTTCTTCAACCGCAGCTCTTGTAGCGTGTAATGCATCTTCAACTCTTGCTTTCTTTTCCTTCATTTCAACCTCTGTAGAAGCTCCGATTTGTAAGACAGCAACACCACCGGAAAGTTTTGCCAATCTTTCCTGAAGTTTTTCTTTATCATAGTCCGATGTGGTTTTTTCAATCTGAGCTTTTATTTCATTTATTCTTTTCTTTATATCATCACTTTTTCCTGCACCTTCTACAATTGTGGTGTTATCTTTATCGATAACAACTTTTTTAGCAGTACCGAGATAAGATACAGTAGCGTTCTCAAGCTTAAAGCCGCGCTCTTCAGAGATAACAGTACCTGCTGTAAGAACAGCGATATCTTCAAGCATCGCTTTTCTTCTATCACCAAATCCAGGTGCTTTTACAGCAGCAACTTTAAGTGTTCCGCGAATCTTGTTAACAACAAGCGTAGCTAATGCTTCACCTTCAAGGTCTTCTGCAATTATTAACATTGGTTTTCCTTGCTGAGCTACTTTTTCAAGAATAGGGAGCAAATCTTTCATTGCAGAGATTTTTTTGTCGTGGATAAGTATCATTGGGTCTTCAAGAACTGCTTCCATATTTTCTGTATCGGTTACAAAGTAAGGTGAGAGATATCCACGGTCAAATTGCATACCTTCAACAACTTCTAAAGCAGTCTCAGTTCCTTTAGCATCTTCAACAGTAATAACTCCGTCTTTCCCTACCTTATCCATTGCATCTGCAATAAGATTACCAATAGTCGAATCGTTATTGGCAGAAATTGCACCAACTTGTGCGATGTCATTTCTTCCTTCAACATCTTTGCTGATTGATGCCAAATACTTAACCACTTCAGCAGTAGCAAGATCTATTCCTCTTTTAAGGTCCATTGGGTTTGCACCTGCTGTAACGTTTCTCAATCCTTCTCTGTAAATTGCCTGAGCAAGAACGGTTGCGGTAGTTGTTCCATCACCAGCAACATCACTTGTTTTAGAAGCAACTTCGCGCACCATCTGAGCGCCCATATTTTCAACGGGGTCATCTAATTCTATTTCTTTTGCTACGGTTACACCATCTTTTGTTACTGTTGGAGCACCAAATTTTTTCTCAAGTATTACATTTCTACCTTTTGGTCCTAACGTAACTTTAACAGCATTAGCAAGTTTATCAACACCTGATTTTATACCGTTGCGTGCTTCACTATCATATTCAACTAGTTTTGACATAATTTTTCCTTAGTTTTTATTTTTATTACTTAATTTATTATACAATTGCAAAAATATCACTTTCTCTCATTATCAGATATTCTTCACCACCAATGGTAACTTCTGTTCCGCTGTATTTTCCGTAAAGAATTTTTTCACCAACTTTTACTTCCATTTCAACAATCTTACCCTCATCAGATTTTCTACCCGGTCCCGTAGCAACTACGGTTCCTTCTACTGGTTTTTCCTTTGCTGTGTCCGGCAAGATTATTCCTCCCTTTGTTTTTTCTTCAGCTTCCATTGGCTTAACAACAATTCTGTCACCCAACGGCTTTATATTTAATTTACTCATAACTTTTTCCTTATATTTTTGTTTATAAATTGTTAGCACTCTAAAAGGACGAGTGCTAATATAATATTGATAAGAGATTTTGTCAAGTGCATAAATCACGTTTTCGTTTTAAAAATGAATAAATTTTAACAATAGTAACTATTTCATGATATATTTACATTTTATAACTCGAATATTAAAAAAGATTTAAATGAGTGATAAAAAGCTTAATGTAAAAAGAGAACTGCAAAACCTAAAAGAGATATACTTAGGGTTGAATAGAAAAGTTATGGTGATTTTTCTTTCAGTTGCTGTTCTCCAGACAATTTCATGGTATATAACATCTCGGAGGTTTTTCAGGGTTAATATTTTTCCTTCCTTCCAGCTTGAACCGGATATTTATTTGATTGAATATCTCTTTTGGTTCATCGGTGATTTTATTACATTTTTTATATTTCCGGTTTTTATTATTGGTTTTTTCTTTAAAGAGAAGATCTCAGCTTTTGGTCTGAAGCTTGGTGATTGGCGTATTGGATTAAAAATATCTCTTATTTTCTTTTTAATAATGCTTCCGCTTATTTGGATTGTATCAGCATCTCCTTCATTTATTTCAAAGTATCCTCATCTGCTTTCGTTAAGGGAAGTGTGGAGTAAATTTATAGTTTACGAAGTTGGTATGTTAATTTATATGTTTGCATGGGAGTTTATATGGCGCGGGTACATGTTATTTGGTTTGGAAGAGAAGTTTGGATATTATGCAGTGCTTATTCAAATGATACCTTTTTTAATATTGCACAACGGGAAACCATTCGCTGAAACCATCGGGGCTATTTTTGGTGGGATTGCTTTAGGAATTTTAGCATTCAGAACACGATCATTTTTATATGGTGTAATTGTTCATATGGGGATTATGTTTTCGATTGACTTTATCTGTACTTTAAGATTTCGTGTGAATGATTATGGCTTGGGAATAATGAAAAGATTGATCCATGGGCTCACTTTTTATGGTCATGGTGGAGCGTATGATTGTGATGTATTTTACTGCCCCGAAAAAGACATCAGCATTTGTATGAGCTTTCCCGTTTTAAAACTCGCCAGAAGAAATTGCCCGTTTTGCTTCAGCACCCTTTTGCAATCTGAAAAGGAGGCCTTCCCCAGTATATCAAAGATCAGATCGTATTGCTCATTGCCTTTGGTAAAATCCTCTTTGGTGTAATCAACAACCTTGTCCGCTCCCAGCACCTTCACATATTCCAATCTCGGAGCGCTGCACACTCCGGTAACTTCTGCTCCAAAATAATTCTTAACAAGCTGCACTGCTGCAGAACCTATCGATCCTGAAGCCCCGTTGACAAGGACCTTCTGTCCACTCCGAATATCTACCTTCCTCAGTAAGTTCAAGGCCATTAATGCACCCATCGGAACGGCAGCGGCTTCTTCATGGGTCATATTGTCCGGTTTGGTTGCCACGAATTCATTTTCCGGCATACACAG
>Ga0209536_100012799_pt1 | contig 12165 bp, 9 predicted proteins | sample DeeMarSeWOR28_12_FD_187461 | JGI IMG/M metagenome (GOLD analysis project Ga0209536, IMG submission 187461) | Marine sediment microbial communities from White Oak River estuary, North Carolina - WOR-2-8_12 (SPAdes) (version 2) | ecosystem: Environmental > Aquatic > Marine > Intertidal zone >...
GGCCGGCTGTTTGAAGCTTCCTTGAGCGCCGTGACCACTCTGCTGTCGAACTGGGTGCGACTTTGTTCCTCAAGGACTTTGAACGCCTCTTCCTCAGACATGGCAGGACGGAAGGGGCGCTGATGTGTCATGGCGTCGAAGGCGTCAACAACGGCTATAATGCGGCCGCCCATGGGGATCTCTTCGCCCATGAGGCCGTCCGGGTAACCTTTGCCGTCCACTCTCTCATGATGGGTGCGGACTGCCAGCATGTCAACTTCAAGGTTGGGGAAGCTCTGCAGGATCCGTGCGCTCCACATCGGGTGCTGGCGCATTATGTTCGTTTCGTTGTTGTCCAGAGGGCCCTCTTTACCAAGGATCGACTCGTCAACGGCGATGCGGCCCAGGTCGTGAAACTTCCCCGCGTTGGCTATGCGCCGGGCTTCTGCCTCCGACAGTTTCAGCAGTTGGGCTACCTGGTAGCAGTTTTCTGAAACACGTTCGCTGTGCCCCCTCAAGTAGGGGCTCTTGTCCTCAGAGATATTCAGAAGGGTCCTGGCCGTGTCGTGAAGAAAATCCTTCTGAATGGCGCTGAATCGTTTCCCCTCAGCCAGCAGCCTGGCAATTGTCTGAACATGGGGAACAACAACATCAAGGTCCTTTTCAGTAAAACTGCTTTGGTCTCTGCGGTTGCTGAAGTTGATGACGCCTATGGCCTCATCCCCATAGATGAGCGGTATGGACAGAAAGGATGGAGAGCTGTACCTGAGCCCGTGCCGGGGTCGGGTAGGCATGAAGACATCCACGTTTTCTACCAGCAGCGGTTCCTTTTGTTTAAGAGCCTGTCCGCAGATGCTGTCCTCTACCTCGAGCACCGTTTTGCGGATCTCCTCTTCGAAACCCTGGAACCCGACACCGTGCTTGAAGACCAGTTTTTCACCGGATTCATCGGTCACCATGATGGAGACCCGATCGGCCCCGCTCAGGCGCGAGAAGAACTCCACAAGGTGGGACAGGAGATTCTCCATGTCAAATACGGTACCGATCGTGTCCAGGAGCTCCTGCAAATCCACAGATACCGGTCGATCTGTCATATCGTGGGCTCCGAAGTACCTGCTCACGGCCTGGTTCCCCCCCGCATCCTTGGCCTTCTTCAGGTTGCCCAACGCTTCTCCGAGAATATCGTTGATCGTTACTGCCTGCGGGAACCCGGAAACCCCTACGCTGACTGTAAATTTGAAATCAGGACCTGCACCCAATGAAGTGTGTGTGGCAGAAGCGATACGGCTGCGCAGCCGATTGCTCAGGAGGCTGGCGTCGCGCAGGTCTGTTTCAGGCAGGAGCAGAGCCAGCGATGATTCGGAGTAGCGCGTGAAGGTGTCGATCTTCCGGATCATGGGGATGATCTGTTCCGCGACTTCACGGAGAAGGATCCCGCCTTTGAGGGACTGAACCTGGTCCTGAACGATGTGAAAATTGTCGATCTCAATAAAAAAAACACTGAACGGCCGTGTATTGCGCCTGCTCCGCAGGAATTCCCGGTTCAGCTCCTCGTCAAAACGGGATTTCGTGGGAAGGCCCGTGAAGGGATCGTGGTCTTCTGCGTGCCCGACGAGAGGCATGGCTACCTTGTGGAACAGCCCCTCAAGCTGAAGGATGAGGATCCAGAGGAAACGAACGTCTTCATCCCTGAAATGATGGGGGTTGGTGCTGAACAGCTGGAGTACTCCGTGGATATCGCTGCCCACGAGGACGGGGATCGAGACCATGGACTGATAAGGGATCTGCTCCATGGTCTCCCTGATCTCCTGAGTGCGTGGTTCTTCGATGCGGATGGGGAGCCTGTTCTCTATTGTCCAGTCAACAAAGATGTTTCCGCGCTGGAAATTGGTCGGCAGGCTATCGGGAAAGCCGTCGATGAGCCCGGGGAAATAGGACTTCTCCTCCTCGTCGTACAGGTAGAAGATCGCCTTGTCAAAACTCGTCAATTCCCTTGCCAGGTCGATAACGACTTTCAGGGCGGAATTGAATTCCAGCTTCAGACTGTAGATCATCGATGCCCTGAGCAGGATGTTCAATTTGTGGATAACGGCTTCGACCGACCGGGGGTCCAGTTCAGGAGACACTCCGACGACGAAACGTTCACCTCTTTTCATAGGGCACTCCATGCTTGAGACGAACCTTTATGGCCTTACCATACACGCAATACGCAAAAAACGTTCCATTTCCCTCTGATATGACGATATTTTCACACCTGAGCTGTTTAGACTGGAAAAGACTAATGACTACGCTTACATCCGCTGCAGCTGCTCACAGGTGGCACAGCTGAAGAAAGAGCCCTTTTCTGGTCCATTCGGTTATTTTGGGAAGCAGATTACCATAAATTAGAAGCAAACGGTATCAGACATCTTAATTGTGCATTTTTTTCGCCAATTATGAAACAGAAATCAGAGGTCGGAAAGAGAAAGAGTTTCAGACACCATGTTCACGTTTTAAGTGTTGGGTTGTCTGTTTAACATTTTACCTCAACCCTCAACCCTCAACCCTCAACCCTCAACCCTTTTTTCCACCTTAATGCCGGATTGAAGTACCCGTATCTCAGGGCCGGGAAACGCTTCTTCAGCAAGTCCATCATCCGCAGAATCCCCAGCGGTGTGGACCTTTTCCCACCCAGCTTATTCAGGTACAGGTCAGGATCGATGTTGAGGTTCCTCCACTGGATCATGTCGAACCTGGTGCGTTCTTGAAGCCTGGACATGGCTGCCAGTTCATCAGGTTCATCGGTGATACCCGGGAAAGAGAAGTAGTTGATGGATACGAACCTGCCCTTACTGCTCGCCCTGTCCATGCTGTGTACGACATCTTCGAATGTATAGTCCCGCGGCCTGAAATACCTGGTGTAAAGTTCCTCGCGGGCGGAGTTAAGGCTCACCCTGATGCTGTCTAAACCGGCGTCAAAGAGATGCTCCAGGATCTCCGGTTTGCTGGCATTGGTGTTAAGGTTGATGGTACCCTCCCGGGTCTGGGCGCGGATCAGAGTTATGGCCTCCATGAGAGTTCTCCAGTTGGTCAGGGGTTCCCCCTCGCAGCCCTGACCGAAACTGACGACAGAGCCTTCCGCGCGCTGGATGTGCCCCAGCGCAACCTCGGCGATCTCCTCCGGCGTGGGGATAAAATCGATGCGGTCCTGGGTACATGGAATGCCTGTGCCCTCCTGAAGCGAAATGCAGCCGATGCAGCGCGCGTTGCACCCGGTGGAGGTTGGCAAAGGCGCCTCGAAACGTCCGAGGAAAAAGTTGCGGGCAGCAGGGCAGCGATACACGATACAGCAGTGGGAGAGGTGCTTGATGAGGCGGTTTCGTGGATGATCGCGCAGCATTAGCTCAGCCAGGTTGTCCTCTTCTCCAGCCTGGGGAAAATTATCAAGGTCCTGACGGGGGTCAGGATCCACGCGCCTTCCGGCCGTGATGAACCCTTCGGGCCCCCATCCCAATGCGGCATAAGCGTACAACGGCAGCACAGGCGCCTTGGAGTCGCGCTCAAAGGCGGACAACAGAAATACCGTATGCGCCGGAGCCAGGAACGCCGACACAGCATGAACGGTCCGCCCTTCATGGGCCTGGATCGCGACCAGCCGGCCGGTGGCAGGGTCGATGCCGATGGGATACCTTCCCGGCAGAACGTGCAGGTCCGATCCGGAGGGGAGTTCCATCAACTCCTCCGGTTCAGGCGGTCGATGGTCCCAGGCAGTGCGTCCTGCCATCCTGAGAAAAGGATGTTCGAACACCTGCCCATCACTGTCGGCCATGACCATGAAGGGAAGGTCGTAAAGGGACATGTTCCCTAGAATAGGGAAGGAAAAGGAAAAAGTAAAATTGCGAATTGAGGATTAAGGATTGAATATTGAGGAAAGAGCGGGACAGCACTGGCCATGATTTTGATCCTCAACCCTCAACCCTCAACCCTTAATTCTCAATTTCTGCTTTAGCTCCTCTCCTTGTCCTCTCTCCCATCTCATTGCTATAATGTTAAAATCGTAACACCAGCCTCGCTTCCAAATTTGTTTTCCTGGAGGATCTGATGAAAAAGCCCCTGATCATCCTGACGATTACCATGGCTGTGCTGACAGCCGGAGTATCCCTTGCAGTAGATACGGGGAAGTATCCCTTCTTCCCGTCCCTTCTCAACACCAGGACGGGGGGACCTGTGTCGAGCAGCGAATTCGAGGATCCGAACCGGTGCCGCACCTGCCACCGCGATATTTACAATCAGTGGAACGGTTCCATGCACTCCAATGCCTGGATCGATCCTGTTTTTCAGGCCCTATGGAAAATAGGTGACGATGAGACCAACGGGGCCATCAGAAACCTCTGCTCCGGGTGTCATTCGCCCATAGGAACCGTTGGTGAGGAGGTGAGTTTCGATCCTGTCAGGGGGATGTTCGGCGCCAGCGAGATCGCCGAGAAGGGGGTCCAGTGTGATTTTTGCCACACAGTGGAGGAATCCACCTGGCGGGACACGCCCACCAGTCAACCACAGAACGGTTCCCTGATCATGAATCCGGGAGATGTGAAACGGGGACCCTACAGGGATTCCGATTCCCCCGGCCACGATACAGCATATTCTGTGCTGCACACCTCGGCGGAATTCTGCGGCTCGTGTCATCACGTATTTCACCCTGTGACCAATTTCCCCATAGAGAGGACCTATGACGAATGGAAGCAATCAGTTTACGCCAGGGCTGGAATCGTCTGCCAGGACTGCCACATGATGCCCGTTGAGAAATCCATCGAAGTTGCCCGTACATTGAAAAAACCGACCAATCCCGGCCAGGCGTCGCCTTTGGGCCCTGAAAGGGAGACAGTATACACCCACGAATTTGTAGGGGGCAACTTCGCGCTTCCGGATCTCCTGGGGTCCGAAAAACACGGCAGAATAGCCCGGGAGCGCCTTAAGAGCGCGGCCGAGATCAGGATGCATCTCCCGGAAAAAGCGGTGAGAGGTGAACTGGTGACCTTCAAAGTGGAGGTGGTGAACGTCGGTGCCGGCCACAACCTGCCCACAAGCCTGACCGAGATCAGGCAGATGTGGCTGGATGTGACCGTTAAGGGGCCCAAGGGCGAGATCCTCATGCATTCGGGAGCTCTGGACGATCACGGGACCATAGATCCGGAGGCCAATATTTTCAGGGCTGTAGCGGTGGACAAGGACGGGAATGTAACACACAAGCCATGGGCGATCTCCCACTTCTCCCAGGTTCGGGTCATCCCTCCCAAGGGGTCCGACAATAGCACCTTCAGCTTCATCCTTCCTGATAAGATCAAAAAGGGTGAACTGACCATCGAGGTGGTCTTGCGCTACAGGTCTTTCTCACAGCACCTGGCCGATCTGCTCCTCGGGGAGGGCAAGATTCAGGTGCCAGTGGTGGACATGAGCAGGGAACAAACGACCTTAACGGTATCTAAAAAATAAGGAAATTCGGTGATCGGTGATTCGTAACCCGCGGATCGGATCGTCGTTCATCCTGAGTCGAACATCACGACACAGATCGAAGACCCAGTGGTTGGATAAAAATAGTAACCAATCACGAATGACGGATTTAAACCAGGAGCAAGCAATGAAAAAACCTTTCATCTGGATAGCCATCCTACCCCTCATCATGATCCTTGTATTGCCCCTTGGCGCTTCAACAAAGGTCCTCTCTCCGGGTGATTTCTTCCCTCAGTACCGCTTCGGTCCTGACATCAGTTCGGCCGATGCCGCCTACCTTGGTGTCGCCCACGTGCTGGAAGGAAAAGGTGAGTTCCATGTCGAGGATGTCTGGGGCGAGGTCCTGGTCCTGGAACTGTTCAACAGATTCTGTTTCGGCTGCCAGCAGGGAGCGCCCCTGATGAACAAAGCCTATGAGATGGTGGCCTCCGACCCGTCCTTGTCCACAAAAGTCCGCTTTCTGGGTGTCGGGGTGGGCAACAACATGAAAACGGTTAACGATTTTCGGCGGGAGTTCGATGTCCTGTTTCCCCTGGTACCCGATCCCCGGTTCGGGATCCTCGACGCTGTCGGCAACCCGGGTGGAACGCCCTACACGATGATCCTGAAAAAAACTTCCGGAGGGCTCCTGCTCCTGGTCGCCCATTTCGGGGTCCTGGATTCGGCTGAGGGGTTTGTCAATGAGGTAAGGAAGGTCGCCGCGGGAGATGTCCAGCAGCTCCTTGGCGACACCCGGAAGGCGGAATTGCCGCCACGGGCCTGGAAAAAGCTTGTTCCCCCTATTTCTGAGGCTCAGATCGAATCTCTGGTCCTGAAGAGCATGGAACGGGCCGGTTACGGGTCGGTAGGGCTTTACAGTGTTCAGCTGCCGGATGGTGAAAGTGTCTACATAGGTGAGAGCAACCGCGGCAAGGTCTTTTCCAGGGTCATCAGCCGGCTCCCGGTTTGTGATGTCTGCCATTCGGTGCACTTTATTCTTACACTCAACAGCAGAGGACAGATTGTGGATTTCGACGCCATCTACGTGACCAAGTACTGGAACAAGGTGTGGAGCGAGGAGGAGGTGGATCAGATGAGGCGCAGGCTCCTGGGCCTGTCTGCACTGGAGGAAAGGGAATTTGATCCCGAGGTCGATGCCGTAAGTACGGCCACCATGTCGTCCTCGCTTATCTTCGACAGCCTGGACAAAACAGGACCTGTTTTTAAGATCCTGAAGGAAAAGGGGATTCTGTAAAATAGCACCACGTTTCAGGTTCCAAGTGGCAAACAACGGATCCCATCTGACATCTTGTCGATCACAAACGCCCAGCCACTTGTAAAAACACGAATTATGTGGTTTACAAAATACTTCCTGCAGGCAACCCGATTGGAACAAAAAATATCCGGAACCCGGAATCCGGAACTGAATACGGAGTATTCCCATGATCATCGTAATGAAACCCGGGGCCTCCAAAAAGAACCTCAAGGAGGTCATTGACAGGATCAAGGAGCTTGGGTACACGCCCCACATTATTCACGGCGAGACGCGCAACGTCATCGGGGCCATAGGGGACGAAAGAGGTAAGGCAAGGCTCCAGTACCTGGAAGCGCTCCCCGGTGTCGAGAGGGTCGTCCCCATCCTTCGGCCTTACAAGCTGGCAAGTATCGAGGTCAAGGACCAGAAAGCCGGAGAAAGATCCGCATTCCAGATCGCCGATGGCGTGACCATAGGCGGTCCTAAGATCACGGTAATGGCTGGACCTTGCAGCGTCGAAAGCCGTGAAAGCCTTATCGGTATTGCCAGGGAGGTTAAGGATCTGGGGGCCTCCCTGTTAAGAGGAGGAGCGTTCAAACCCCGGACATCGCCTTATGCTTTCCAGGGACTCGAGGAAGAAGGGCTCAAGATCCTCGCCGAAGCAAGAGAGATTACGGGGCTGCCGGTCGTTACAGAGGTGGTCAACCCGGGCGATGTGGACCTGGTCGCAGGTTATGTGGATATGCTTCAAGTGGGGGCCCGGAACGTCCAGAATTTTGCCCTCCTAAAGCGCCTCGGCGATGTGAAAAAACCCATTCTCCTCAAAAGGGGGATGATGACGACCATCGACGAGTTTCTCATGTCCGCGGAATACATTCTGGCCGCAGGAAACGAGCGGGTTGTCCTGTGCGAACGCGGTATCCGGACTTTCGAGACAGCGACCCGCAACACTCTGGACATCAGTGCCGTTCCTGTTCTCAAGGAACGCACGCACCTGCCTGTTATCGTGGACCCGTCCCACGCGGCAGGTCACTGGCAATACGTCCACTCTCTGTGTCTCGCCGCCGTTGCGGCTGGAGCGGACGGGCTCCTGGTGGAAGTCCATTCCGAACCCGAGATCGCCATGTGCGATGGACCCCAATCTTTAAAACCAAAGAGATTCAAAGCCCTTATGGAAGCTCTGGACAAGGTGGCCAAGGCTGTGGGAAGGGAGATGTGAAACCGGTTGCTGCAGCGGGGGGAGGGGGCAGGTTGAACAGGTATACAGACTGCAGGCGTGCGATATTTGACCCGATGGTATAAGGGCCGCCTTTCTTGAGTGAATAGCGGCCCGTTTCATGATTATAAGGGATCTTGACGTCCCGACCTGAGGTCATGGACCCGGTACTTGCCGAGCACGATAATAACCGGCTGGAGTGAGAAAAAATGTCGCCTGGGATCCGTCAACTGGGGAAATGGATGCTGGAGGTCATTGAGTACCTGGGCGGCCTGGTGATCTTCAGCCTTGGCTCTGTCCGGAACCTCTTCGGCGGCCCGGTGTTCCTGAGAGAGACAGTGCTTCAGATGCACAGCGTAGGCGTCCGATCCATGCCTTTGGTGTGCCTCGCGGCTCTTTCAACCGGTGCCGTTCTCGGTATGCAGACCATCGATATCCTCGGGAAATTCGGAGCCGTACAGTACGTCGCCGCAGTCGTGGGTCTGTCCGTTGTCAAGGAGTTGTCCCCCGTCATCACGGCTCTTCTTGTTGCAGGACGGTCCGGCTCCGGCATCAGCGCTGAACTCGGTTCCATGGTGGTGACCAGGCAGGTAGATGCCCTCAAGGTGCTGGCTGTAAACCCGGTGAAATTTCTGGCTTCTACCCGTATTGTGGCCTGCATCATCGTTGTTCCCATTCTCACTGCTCTCGCGGACCTGCTGGGTGTTTTCGGCGGACTCCTCGTGGCCGTGTTCCAAAAGGGGATCCCCTACAGGACCTATATCCACAAGACTCTGGAATTTATCACCCTGTCAGATGTCCTGCCGGGCCTTTTCAAGGGGGCTGTGTTTGGTTTGATCATCGGTACGGTGGCGTGTTACGAAGGGCTCAGGGTAAAGGGGGGCACCGAGGGAGTGGGACGATCGACGACGGCAGCGGTGGTTCTGGCATCCCTGTTGATTTTTATCTCTGATGTGTACCTCACCAAAATTCTGATCCTGCTTTTCCCGGAGTAGGGAGGCGTGATTGAGTAAGGACCCGGTCATTTTGATCCGCGATCTCCACAAGGCATTTGATGGTGTTGAGGTCCTGAAGGGGATCGACCTTGAGGTCCTGCGCGGGGAGACTCTGGTCATCATCGGGCGCAGCGGTTGTGGAAAATCGGTCCTTCTCCAGTGTCTCATCGGGCTTCTTACACCCGACAGCGGCAGGGTCAATGTCGACGGGATGGAGGTAACGACGTTTCGCGATGAAAGCCAGTGGAAAAAACTCTGGCTCAGGGTCGGGTTTCTTTTCCAGGGAGGCGCCCTTTTCGATTCCATGACGGTGGGAAACAACATCGGTTTCCCCCTGAAGCACCATACGGGTCTGAATGACACCTGCATAAGCAGGCATGTGTTGGGACTCCTTGATCTGGTCGGATTAGCGGGTCAGGAAGGCAGATACCCTTCGGAACTGAGCGGCGGGATGCAGAAAAGGGTGAGCATCGCCAGGACCCTGGCTCTGGACCCGGACATCGTTCTATACGATGAACCGACCTCCGGCCTTGATCCGGTCACATCCGACGCAATCTCCACCATGATCAAGGATCTGAACCGCAGAGCGGGCACGACCTCTATCGTGGTCACCCACGATATCAGGTCAGCTTTTCTCATCGCCGATTCCATCGCCATGCTGGAAGACGGCCAGGTCATCATGTCAGGTAAGGTGGAGGATTTTAAAAGCTCAAAACAGGAAAAGGTTCAGCTGTTCCTTTACGGACGGCACGATACAGGGGAATGATCATGAAAAAACAGAACCTGATGGAGATCGTGGTGGGCATTTTTGTGCTCGTCGGGCTGGCGACCGTCTTCATTATGGTCATGTCCATCGCAGACCAACAGCACCTCTTTGTTGAGACTTACCGCCTTAACGCCACCTTCCGCAATGTCAGCGGTCTCAAGGCCGGGGCTCCCGTTTTCCTTTCCGGTGTCGAGGCCGGGACGGTGGAATCCATTTCCTTTACTGACGCCGGTTGGGTCCAGGTGGGTCTGCTCCTGAGGTCGGATTACAGGGAGAGGATCAGGAGCGATTCCATGGCCACGATCGGGTCCGTGGGGCTGCTCGGTGACAAGAGTGTCGAGATCACCATGGGGACCCCGCAGGCGAAGGTTTTAGGACTGGACGAGAATCTCAAGACCCAGACCCAGACGAGCCTGTCTGAACTCCTTGACGGTTTCGGAACCGTGCGGGACAAACTGGAAGACGTCCTTGACAACCTGGTGAAGATCACAGGGGCGCTTGTAGACGACCGTGCTGTTCTGGTAAAGGCTCTGGAAGAGGCTTCCGGAGTCCTCGAAAACCTGAACAGCGGCCAGGGCAGTATGGGAAAATTGCTCAGGGACGGGAGTCTGTACGACTCACTCGTTGTGATGGTCGAGGACGGAGACCGCACGATCCAGGCCCTGGAGAAGGCAGCTGCAAAAGCGGTGCCCCTCGTGACGGAGATCGGTGAAACTGCGAAAAACATCCGCGCGTCCTCCGAAAAATATCCGGAAATAGCCCAGTCGGCCTCGCGACTGCTCGAATCATCCGATGAAGCCATGAAAAAACTCAGCGGGCTTATCGATGAATTGAGATCTGCTTCAAAAGACATGCCCCAGGTCATGGAGTCGATTAAAAAGACCGCGGCTAACGTCGAAGAAGCATCGAGGGAACTGCCGGCCGCAGCCAGGAGCACCAGGGCCGCTGCCGACGAGGCCGGCAGGGTGATCGATGCGGCCAAAGGCAACTGGTTCCTGAAGGGGGCCTTCCCCCAGGTTGGGGAACAAACCCCCATGGAGGTGGACGGAAGATGACGAGAGTGAGGTCGAACCTCCGGGCTGGCCTGATCCTCGCGATCCTTGCCGCGGGATGCGGGACAAACAAACCCCTTCCGGAGCCCAGCCTCTTGGAGGAGGCTGCCAGTTACACAGCCGCCTTCGAAAGAGACATGAAGCTGGGCAGGTATCAGCTTGCTCTTACGGACGCGCGGAAGGCCCTTGACATCAGCAGGATCCTGGACAGGGATGATCAGGTGGCTCTATCCCTGAACAACCTGGGCACTGTCCAGGAAAGGCTCGGTATCACTGTGGCGGCGGAGGACGCTTACAGGGAAGCCATGGAAATATCAAGAAGGGCCGATGCCGTCAGGACCCTGGCGGTCTCAATCAACAATCTGGCCGGCATGATCGTCGAGACAGATCCGGAACAAGCCCGGGTCCTGGCTCTCGAGGTTTTCGAGATGGGCCGATCGCGGTCCTGGGAGGATATCATGGCCAGGGCGCTTAACACCAGGGCCCGCGCTGCTCTGGAAAGGGGGACGGCAGGGGAGGCCCGGACGCTGTGCGACAGGGCCCTGGAACTTGCTTTGAAGGCTCATGAAAATGGCATTCGCGCAGCCTGCCTGGTAACCAGGGGAAGGATCGAAGCGCTGGCAGGTGATGTCAAAAGCGCTGTAAGCTCCGTGGAGGAGGCCCTTGCCATAGACCGGGAGCTGGCCGATCCTTACGCTATCGCCATGGATTATAGGAGGCTTGCCGAGATCCACGATGGGGCGGGGGAAGGAAAAGCGGCCGGGATAAGCCTTGAAAAGGCCGACCGCATCTTCCGTATTCTGGGAATCGGGGGAAAATATGTTGAAGGAACAGGCGGGAAGGAATGAGGTGGTGTCCGGTGCTGACCGGGTCCGGGACATGGTACCTTTCTCCTGTTCCTTTTAAAGGGGATGGATCTGGTCCTTTTCGATTTTTCTCATCCTGAGGTCGCCGAGGGTTTCCGTCCCATCGGTGACAGGGTCATGGGGGGAGTTTCCACGGGGAGGCTGAGACCCGGGCTGGGCTGCGCTGTTTTCAGCGGTGAGGTGTCTTTTAAGAACCAGGGAGGCTTTGCATCGGTGCGATCCGAAATCGGATCATGGGACCTGTCGAACTTTGAGGGTGTCGAGGTGCTTGTCAGGGGCGACGACAGGGTCTACAAACTCTCTCTGACCACTGACCCTCGCTACGGTTCGGTCGTGTACCGGGCCCGATTCACGGCTCCTTCCGGTAATTGGTCTGATGTGCGCATCCCCTTCGGGGAGTTTTCACCAATGTATCGGGGAAAGACCGTTCCCGGTGCGCCGCCCCTGGACCCGTCACGGATCAGCACCTTCGGGTTCCTCATCTCGGACAGACAAGAGGGCAAATTTCAGCTAATGATAAGAAGCATAAGCGCTTATTAGCTGAATTTTGCCCGAATCCAAAATAGA
>Ga0209536_100012800_pt1 | contig 12163 bp, 9 predicted proteins | sample DeeMarSeWOR28_12_FD_187461 | JGI IMG/M metagenome (GOLD analysis project Ga0209536, IMG submission 187461) | Marine sediment microbial communities from White Oak River estuary, North Carolina - WOR-2-8_12 (SPAdes) (version 2) | ecosystem: Environmental > Aquatic > Marine > Intertidal zone >...
CATCCATCAGGTAACTAGTTCTTACCATGGCCCCCGATTCGTACGTTACTCTCAACCTTTAATAGTGGACACTTTACCCAAACAATCAATTTCTGAAGAGCCTTTCTTAGGAATTTTTGATGATAAGTTTCCTGAAAATGAGATGCTCCTTATTGATATTATTGGAAACTGGAATATGGCACAAAGTCGAATTGCTAATAGCCAATATCCAACTTATTTTGATGAATATCGAATAAATTGGAATATTACGATGTTTAAGTATCCAATTTTTGAACTGATTGGGAATGGAGTCCTAGATTTTAATTTAACTGCAAATAATAAGGAAATTGAGCTATATTCAAATCAAAGCCTTCTATTTCACTGGATGGATTTCGGGGAAATTACTGATGCCACTTATATCGGTGTTGTTTTAGGGATGAGGACGGATTCAGGGGAAATAAACCAAATTTATATTGGAAAACAGTTCTATGGAAATTTTGTCAATCAATCCAAAGCTCTCCTAAAATTCGCAAGCCCAATAATACCGCTGGGCCAGTATTGGGAACAATGGGGAATTGAACTAGGACCTTTCTTCAGCTATTGGTCCACTGAAACACTGACTCTCGTTGATATTATGTACATCCATCAGGTAACTATTTCTTATCATGGCCCCCGATTTGTGCGTTACTCCCAACCTTTAGTAGTAGATAGATTACCTCCATTCGTTTATGAATATCCATTTCTTGGATTAGTTTATTATCAACCTGAAGAACCATCAACCTCACAAACTACCACATCTCAATTCACTAAAGAATCATCAACATCGCAAACTACCACAACTCAATTCACTGAAGAACCGTCAACATCACACAGTACCTTAACTCAAATCCCTCTCATAACATTTGGGTTTTCTTGGATCGTTTCAATCATTTTACTGTCAATAATAACTTTACATCGCTTGAAAAAGAAAAAAGAGTTTTAGATCATAAAAATAAAAAAGATTTAAACAGTGTGAAGGAATCTAGAATTCTTATTGTTCATTTTGAATATTATCAACACAGGAATGGCTCCACTTAATTAAAAAACATAATAACTTATCTCAAAGATCATCTTCTATTCGTTTTATGTGGTTATGTAAGCAGAGTGTAGAATTATATTTCCATAAATGTAGCTATCACATGATAAAATTCTTATGGATACACTCTCTTTTAAGAACCAAAATCTAAACTCGGATATTAACCAAAATGACTCAAGCTGATTGGGATCACTACGCACATATCAGTTATTCACCAATTATTCGAGCTCATTACTTTTTCACTGTTTGGCGGAATTATAGGATTTTATTATCAGGATTGGACATACCAAAAGGTCAATTACTTGAACTTGGTTCATCAACAGGTCAAACTTCTCTTCGTCTTGCAAAGAAATTTCAATTCATTCCCACATTAGTTGATCACTCTAAGCAGGCTCTTTCTATGGCGGTATTTACCTACTTTCAGGCAAAAATTAATGTAATAACGCATTTAGAAAACGTCTTAAGACTAAATCTCTATAAAAGCTTCGATTTCGTTCATTCCCATGGTCTTCTTGAGCATTTTACAGAAAAAGAACAAATAATTGTGTTTAAAAATCATGTAAAACATGTTAAAGTAGGAGGATGGCTAATTTGTTGGGTACCAACTCCAGATTTGTTTTATAAAATCAATAAAATGTACCTTGTCGGCACGGGACAATGGATTTTTGGTTATGAGAAACCTTTAAGCCTTAAGGAGTTTCTAAACCTTTTTTATAAATTTAAATTAAATATTGTAAAAACACGACATGTTCCTGGATGGCTTGGAGTAGCAGCGAAAAAAATCCTTTTTGATTGATCATATGATTGAAATAAAGTATCAATAATTTCTTTCTAAGAAGACCTTATTCGAGCTTTTAATTCGCTTCTTAATTTCCGATATTCGATTATTGGTCTATCCCCATGAATTAATTTCTGTTCAACCATTGAATATGACGATTTTTTAGGATTCTGAGTAATTACTACTTTTTTATCCTGTCTAAGTATGATACGATTACCTAGAGCTCCAAATTTTCCAAAAAGGGATCGGAAAAATGGAAGTCCTCCCTTTTGATAAAATCTAACATACATGAGTGTATTCATGTCATCTATAGGACTAAATGCAACAAAAATTCTCGTATTATCACTGATTCTATTCATCCAGATGTTTGGAAATCTAAAATAAAGCATCGCTTTATTGATTCTTGGAATTTTCTTTTGAATAGAGTCTTGCCCTATATCTTTTTCATTACGAACCCAAACTTGGAGTTCATTTATCCCATTTTCATTTATTAGCTCAACTCCTGGTCCAAGAATAACTGTACGATTTCCTCTCCCAATTGTAGTTTTGTGGACAAAAGGTAAGTGAACGACATCAAGTTGGTTTTCAATTGCCAAAGAATAATGAACTGCCCAATGATCTGTTATCGTATTATATCTAAAGTTTTTATCAGCTAATTCCTCAAACATTGGAATGGTTGGAAGATTCTTTAGGTCAATTTCAGATTCACCCCACCAAAGAAATACTAATCCACCTATTTCTTTTACAGTAAAGGTGTCTTGTCTAAAATGTTCAGCTACTTTCGAATTCCTTCCTATAGCTGGTATTATCTTTACTTTCCCAGTATAATCGTATTCAAATCCGTGAAAAGGACACTGTAAATGATGATGAATCACATCTCCCTTACTTAAGGCTGCTCCCCGATGAATGCATTGATCTTTAATGCAATAAAGGCTATTATCACTCGTTCTCCAAAATGCTAATTTCATTCCCATTCGGGTTGCTCCTAGAACCTCTCCTCTCTTTATTTCACGAGATTCTAAAACTGCATACCACTGGTTAGGTATCATAATAATTACTCCTGTTTAGAGACGCTTTTCAAGATCTACGAATGGTAACAAAGAAGCTTGTTCTTTAATTATTGGTAGTACTTCTTCCTGTCGCTCTTGAAAAAATGTGTAAAAATTTATTCCAAATTCATGCATTGGTATTTGGTCATGCAACTCATCTCGGAGGCTTTCCAAGCATAATGGTTCCTTTATGATTAGATTTGATAAAGGTAGAGCCTTATTTATAAGATTTTGTTCCATTAAAATCTGTCGCCAATTTTTATCTCTTAGAAAATGATGATCCAGATAAAACAGGTTATTTGATATTCTTCTAATTCTATTGAATGCCATTCTTGTATCCTCTTCAGTTTGTTTTGGATGATAAGTTGATGGACCATCCAGAATTAACTGGTTTGATTTATATTTCAAGATAAAATTAAGAGCTGCCTCATTTTCTAAACCATGGACATCAGATGTAAATAAAACACTATCCTGCGAATCTTCAATGAAAACAGAAATAACCCATCCAGATTGAGACCCTTCTTTCCCATGGGGTATGGGAGGAGAACATATTATTCGTGTCTTACCATATATGAATTGATTATTATCTGCTGAATGGATTGTAATATTTTTTTTCCATAACCAGTGTGCTCTTTTCTTCTGATTATAATTGATATTCTTTTTATGATCTTTAGCTAGTATAGGAATGTCTCGATTTCCATAGATTTTATCTTGTATTTCTTGATTCGTGAATTCATAGGCTCTATTAATCCCTAATGTGAAATGATCGCCGTGATAATGTGTTTGTATAATTATTGAGGTATTTTTTACTGCTTTCAAGATCAACTGGCGTGATAAGTAGGCTGCAGCGATTTCCTTAATGTGTGGTTTCAAGCCATATCGTAGAGGTCCTAAAGACACTGAGGGATCTATTAAAATTTTCTGATCTTCTGTTTCTATAAAAACGCACATTCCTCGTGTACCAAGAGACTCAGCTGCAAGTGGAATAATCTCCATTGTTACTATACCACTATTTAGTTTGATTTTATCTTTTATTCGATTATGACCTTGTTTTAATCCAATTTTGGATTCTAGTAATTCTTTCATAACTCCTCTGTGAAATAAGTAATGATAATCCAAATGTGATCAGAATATTTGTAACTAAGAAAAATGTGAATTCTTCAATTGGTAGGATGCCACCCAAGAGAATATTTGTCGTTTGAAATGGTGAGATTTCCCAAATTCCATCATGAATAGCAATTGCATCGGTAATAGCAAAATAGATTGTACCTAGTCCTATAGTTAATGAAACTGGAATTTTTATTTCCCATAATATATCTGCTCCAAAGAGAAGTTGAGCTGAGATGGGAGGTAAAGCCCATAATAATATCAAATTTAGATAGTTTAAACTCTCAATTTGTAAAATAAAAGTGATTAAAGAGATTATCCAGATAGAGAGAACTGGAAGAATCACCACTAGATTTTTTCTACCCCTTTTCGTTAACAACTCCCTATCATCCGAGACTTTTCCAAAAAATTGCCGATAAATCAGGATGAATGTCAAACCTATTAAGAATGTCTGTAAAATAAAAAACATATACTCTTCAAACGGAACGTATCCGATAATTATACCTAAGATTTTATCAGGATCATATCCCCATACTTCAGAAGCAACCAAATAATTATCCCAAGGTGTAGTATAAATTACAGCAATTATTGCTAGAAGGAATATAAAAAATCCAATTCTCTGAAGGGAAGGAAAATATCTCTGATCATTTAATTCTCTTAGTGGTAATACACTAATGAATATTATAATATTAATGATTAAAGGTATAATAACAAACAAAATTAGAAATAGCAAATAATTCATCGAACTTTACACCTTAGGATAAATTTTTCATTTAGGAATAGTCTTTCTTACCATATTAGCTATGAGTTTTTAATATCAAATCACTGGTGACTTTCGCACTAGAAACCACCCCAGGTAAACCTGCTCCTGGATGAGTACCTGCACCTACAAGATACAATCCTTTAATGTCTTCAGATTTATTATGGGGTCTAAACCAAGCGGATTGAGTAAAAATTGGTTCTAAGGAGAAACCTGTACCTTTATAACTGTTATAATCGGTTTTAAAGTCCAAAGGAGTTAGTATTCGATCAGTCACAATGTTGTCGAGTAATCCTGGCAAATAATTTTCATCCAAAAACCTCAGTATTTTTTCTTTAAATGGTTCAGCAATTTTTGTCCAGTCATCTTTCGAATCTAAATTCGGAACAGGGATAAGAATATAAAAAGCTTCATGACCTTCAGGAGCTAAACTAGGATCTGTTCGTGTTGGCACATGTAGGTAAGAACTAAAATCTTCGCTTAAAACCTTTTTATCGAAAATATCTTCTAACAATTCCTTGTACCGTGGACCTAGAATGATTGTATGATGCTTCATTTCTGGATATTGTTTCTTTGTACCAAAATAGATAACTACAAGACTCATAGAATATTTTGCTTTAGAATATCGTTTATCTTTATTCTTCTTTCTCCATTTTTTATCGATTAGTTGAGTATAAGTAAAAGCAGGATCAATATTTGAAATTACAAGATCTGCAGGAATGATTTCCCCTGATACAGTTTTTACACCTTTTACCTCATTATTTTCAATTAATATTTCTTTTACTTCGCTGTTAAGAACGATTTTTCCCCCTAATTCCTGAAATAATTTTGCTAATGCGTGGACTAATGATGTTGTTCCCCCTTTAGAAAACCAAATACCAAATTCTTTTTCTAAATATTGAATAAGGCTATAAATAGATGGAACTGAAAATGGATTTCCCCCAATTAACAAGGGGTGGAAGCTAAAAACCATTCTAAGCTTCTCATTCTTAATATATTTTGAGACAAAATTGTAATTAGATCTATATGATTGTAAGCGAATAAGAGCAGGAGCGACTTTCAACATTGACCAAAAGGAAATAAAGGGTCTAAATGATAATTCTTCAAATCCTTTCTCATAAATTGGTTTAACCGTCTTAATCATCTTCTTATAACCTTTAACGTCTTCGGGACTAAGAGCTTCAATCTGAGGAATATTTTTATCAGGATGAGAATAATCAAAATATGTTTTATCATTAAAATAAACACGATAGTAAGGTTCTACTGGTAAGAATTTTACGTAATTGTCGATATTTTTTTCAGCTAATTCAAAAAGATCCTTAAATATTTGTGGTACGGTTATTACTGTTGGGCCTGCATCAAATACAAATCCATCCTGTTTAAATACCCTTGCTCTTCCACCTATTTGATCTAGTTTTTCTAGGGTTTTCACTCTGTGTCCTTGATTTTGTAATCGGATTGCAGTTGCTAGTCCACCGAATCCAGAGCCTATAATTATGATATCTTTTTTAGAATCCAATTTTTTCATTAAATTTTCCACCTTCAATTTAAATATATGAATAAATTCAATATTTTTTTATGAGTAAGGAATTTAAGTTCTAACAAAATATTTATATTCATGAACTAAACTATACTACATGAACTTAAAAACTTTGTCTAGTGTTCTCAAAATTGAAAAGAGAGTTTAAAGAAAATGTATATCAATGAGAAACTTGAAAATATTCAGTTACTCCCTGAAAAAATTAATGATAAATATAATCTGATCAATTCATTAGATGAAAGCTATAAATTTTGTCTTGATTGGATGTCAATTCATAGTAAATCATTTTTCTTTGCGTCGAGGTTTCTTCCAAGTGATCAACGTAGAAGTGTTGCTGCGTTATACGCTTTTTGTCGCTTTACAGATGATATTGTAGACGAAGCTTCAGAAGATAGTTCAATCGATGAAATTAATGCAAATTTAGATCACTTAAAACAAATAGTGCTTAATCTTTCAAATGGTTATACTTCAACAAATCCAATTCTTCACGCATTTGGAGACACAATTAAGAAACACCGTATACCAATTGAATATATCCATGAATTGATTGAAGGCGTCCGAATGGACCTAAATAAACCAGAATATTATACTGAGGATGAATTAGACCTTTATATGTATCGTGTTGCATCTACTGTAGGCTTAATGATGACAACTATCTTCATCAACAATCCTACACCTCGAATTCTTGCTAGAGCTTCTGATTTAGGTAAAGCTATGCAATTAACCAACATTCTTAGAGATATAAAAGAAGATTACAATAGAGGGCGTATTTATTTACCTGCAGAAACGCGAAATCTCTATGGGGTTAACGAAACAGATTTTGAAAGAAAAGAGATATCGAAAAATTTGATTGCTCTTATCAGGTTTGAAACAGAAAGAGCACAATCATATTATAATCGTGCTGATTTGGGAATTGAAGAATTGCCTCCCAGTGCTGCGTATACCATCAAAGTTGCATCACGAGTTTATGGTGAAATATTAAATGAAATTAAACGCCGTAATTATCAGGTATTGAAGCAAAGAGCCATTGTTTCAAAGTTTAGAAAAGTTATAATCGCTTTAAAAGTACGATTAACATTTCTTGGAAAAATATAATCATCTTTCCTAATTTCTTGTTTGAAATTAAAATAATTTTTAAACTGAGAAGATTCTAATGCTTAAACTTGACGAAGAAATCATTTTATCTTTAAGAAAGAATCGGAAAATTATTATACAGTGTGATGAGTTAAAAAATGAATTTAATCTTAATGATTCTGAAATCAATGAAGTTTTAACCCGATTAAAAGAAAAAGGTTTCATAACCGAAGAGGAAAACGGATCATCACGTCCAGTTTGTAAAGTAGTTAATTCTCAAGATCTCATTCTGAATTATTTACGAAAAAATCGTAATCGAGAGATCCCCGTCTCTGAAATAGCAAAAAATAGCTTATTTAAGCGGAATACAATTTCTAATGCAATTCATGAGCTTCAATTAAAAAATCTTATTGAAATTTGCCGACGACCGCTCAAAAGAGGTAGATATACCGTTATTTGGTTAACAGGAGATAAAATTACAACAAGATATCGTCATAAAAATGAAATCGTGGCAGAAGATTTTGTTGAGGAGAATATTCAGACTGAATTACCTAAAGAAAAAATAATAATAGATAGAAATTTAAATAAAGATATTCTCTATTTAAGTTCAAACTTATATGATCACATTGAATTTTTTAAGGATATACTACCCTTAACTCATGATATTTTTAGCTTTGTAACAGATTACATTACTCCTTTAATGACTGCTGTAGGAGATCTATGGGAAACTGATCAACTGTCTACAGTGGACGAACATGTTATCTCTGGTCGGGTGGAGAAAATAATAATTGAATTAATTAATCAACGGAATAATGTCAAAGGGGAAGTTATTATTTTAGTCTCGGTTGAAGGAGAATTTCATACATTAAGCTTACTCGCTTTAGAATTACTACTTACTGATTATTCATATAAAGTAATTAATCTTGTTAAACCTCTTCCTTTTAAGGCTTTAATTCGTTACCTTCAGGAAAGTGAAACTCCTAAATGGATTTTAATCTCCATTACTCAATCTATATACAGGGGTACTCTGAAACGTGACATTATTTTACTTCGAAAAGAATTTGGAGATGCTATTAGAATAGCGATTGGAGGACAGGGTTTAATAGAAGAGGATCGAAACAAATTTACCGAAGTAAATAATATTGTTATTACACCAGAAGATCTCTTTCAGTTTTTGACTGGTACTTTCAAAAGAAAAAAAAATGACAAGGATTCTTGTAATTGATTTTTTCTGGTAAAGATATACCTTCATTCAACAATATTTCGGTAAATTGATGGTTCTTTTTCAGGATTAAAGTTCAAAATTTCCTGCGTTGAAAGAATACGTGCAATACGCCCCGTTTTACCATGAATCGAGAGAGGTAAACGAAGTAACCTTCGGGTATCAATTGTTACTTTATGATCAATTCGAGGAACCCAACGACGAAGTATTTCGTCATATTTATTGGTTCTAGCAAGGTTAATGTTGAATTCTCGAAAAACTGGTTCATCGATTTTCCCTTCTTGACGTTTTATAAGACTAATAATATTTGATGCTCTGGAAGGAGTTAAACCTACATTTAATAGATCCTTTCGTTTAATGTCTGTAAGAAAAGCCCTAAAAACATTGTACTCGACACGTTTTCGAAAATCTTCAGGAAGGCTTTTACGATTTTCCACTCGTGCTGTTTCCTCTTCTCCATGAATCACTGTAAGATAATCGATAATCGACATCCGTTGCTCTTGTGTTAAATTAAAGCCACTTGAATCAGTTACCCATCCATGAACTCCACGTCGACCTGAAAAAATCCAAACAATATCTTCCATACCAAAATCTAACCGTAGTGTTTCATCTATAATGTTGATAGCAAGAGTAATTAATTGCCAACATCGATTGCAAAGCTGATCTGCTCCTTGACATGTACAAATATAATTTCGTACAACATCATATTCATTAAGATCAATATCAAATACTAATTCATGACCTAACCATCCTAGTGTATGGATTGGAGACTGACGTGTTGGAGGATTGTCATAAACAGCTCCAACATATGCATGAAGAGGGGTACGATCAACAAGAAAATCATTTAATGCCGAAGGATTTTCAAAGGAGATATTTCGGAAGAATTTATTGTCTAAGGAAGCAAATCCAAATTCACGTGAACGAAAAGTTTTGAAATCAATTACCCTTTCTAATCCTTTTATATCAAAAGAAGTAGCATAATAATCACGAATGGCTATTTCTTTAGAATTATGACTCATTGAGTCTCCCCCTTTGTTTCTTCTTTAGGTTCTTGGTTTCCTACATTATAAATTCCTATTATTTTACTAGAAATCCGTACCCATTGTAAAGGATGGACAATTTTTCTGTAGGGGGTTCGATTATAAATATATGAAAAATATTTAGTACAGCAAGACGTAGGATCTTTTGAACTCTCTTCAACTAATCGATCGATTAAAGTAGGAGAAATTTCTACTGAATGGGCTTTCGTCAAATGATTTTCAGTCAAAAATTCGTGTAAAGACTCTGGATCAAGATGAATGAAGGGACAGAAATAACTCGTGGCAATTGTTGAACATTTAGGAACATTATAATCCTTTTTTCCTCCCTCTAAACCATAAAGATGACGAATTTGATAACCCGAGGTACGAAGAAATTCATTATAACTTATATTTACATTGTCAATTGACTTTTCAAACCAGTAGTTCAATTGCTCATCTACAGACATTCCTACTCGCTTTAAAAAGAACCCTAGTTGAAGTCTTTTAGTATGCGTAAGTCGTCTAGTGGATTCTAGCTCTGTTGAAATATAAATCATACAAGGAGGGAAAATTTCAGGGTGATTATGAAGTAATGAACCTTCTAAATCATCTGATGAAAATCGAGAACGAATTTGGGTATGTTTCGCTAATTGTTGCTCCAGTTCTTGGACAGCTTCGTCAATTTCCTCTCGTACACCTAGTAAATTCTGATTTCTTTCAATTTCTACTTGAAGGGATTTTTCAAATGCCTTTTTAAGGCTTCCTCGGAATGAATTTTCGTTTGATACAACCCATCCTTTTCTTAAATACCCTTTTCGGTTAGAAATCATCCATGGTACTTGTGAAAAGTGAATACAAATTAAGAAGTCCCGTGATGCCCCTCTTCGTAATCCTGCTATATAATCATTGTATAATTTCGCAAGGATTACATTCTTTGATTCATCCTTTGAATTTTTAAATTCTTCATATTCCATGACATTTTGCTCGCCAAACACCCTTCTAAATATCGCTCGTTTTTGATCAGGAGTGGTTCGATCAAAATAAAGTCTTTCAAACAAATCTCCTTCAGATTCAATTAACCAAGCTTCTAAGCTCCTATTTGTTGCAGCTACTAAACGGAGAAGGTAAGCTCCTAAACGATACTGTTCATAAGTTTCATCTAACGAATCTTCATGAGTCGGAAAATAATCTCGTATTACTTGAGATGGATTTGATGGTAAATTCTCTAATAATTTTACACGATGCAATGCCAGTTGTTTCCATTCCCGAATTTCAATATTTAGATTAGGGGGGGATTGAAGGATGAACCAATTTGGTAGTGACACTACAGATACCTACAAAATCTTATTAATTTTTTTTATAAAGCTATTTCATTGGCATTCTTTTTCAAGGAAGGGAAAAATAATATTTTCTTTTACTCAATAGATCTGATTATTATTCTTTTTTTCCATCATTATATAATTTAATAGGACAAAGAAATTTTAGTTCTGTAGCTAAAGATTTCTAAGAGCTCAGACAATTTCATTATTTTTACTATTTTAATTTATTAGAGAAGTAATAATTCTTCATCAGGGTAAGGAAGCTCTTCGGAGGGAAATTGATGGTTTTCATTAATCCCCTGATAATCAATAAGTGAACGGAATAGATAGAGCTCCTTTTTAGTTGTTCTTTGCTCCATACTTGGTGCCCATATTTTTAATCCGGCTTGTAACCCCCAATAGAGATAGGGTAATGCAGCTTGAATTAGAATTTTTGGTAACATAGGGGTATCAAAAAATAATCGATCATAAACTGGATCTTTTATATTAAACCGTCTTTGGAGATTTAAATGGCGATAAATATCATAACGAATATTATACTCTAAATGTTGGAGTAAATAAGTAAACCAATCAGACCAGATCTTATAATGAGATCCAGTTCCGACAGTCTTGAGATTATATTTTGAAGGAGATTTCTTCACCTTTCTAAGAAACTCCAGAATTTCCTCTTCATTAGAACCTTCAACAAAAGTATAGCAACGACCAACCATCTTACGGTGATGATTATCCCCTCCAGCTATACCAGGCAGTTCAAGTTCTCTGGCAATAATCTGAGCGAGATAATTGTGACGTTTCGGTTGTAAACCATTTACAACTTCAATCATCCCAAATCGTTTTAGTACAGAAAACTTAATTTTAAAGGTTTTTCGATCATACCCTCCAGCTGGTGCACTTTGGGAAAGATCAAAAGGATGAGCTAGAACATAAACTGCATTGTTATCATCTAGGTACTCTAAAAATTCAGGTAGTGGCTTAAATCGAATTTCCCAAGGAATTTTTTTGAGACCATATGTCAAAACGTGAGCCCAGCCATGACCTTTTTGATCATATTTTGTAACTTCTTGTCCTATGATAGGGATAATATCCTTATATTTTGAGGCATAATGTAAGAAAGGTTTGACTCCATTCATATTATCATGATCAGTAATGGCGATAGCATCAAGTTTTTTACGTCGAGCAAGTTTAACCAAAAGCTTTGGTGAAATTGTAGAATCTTGAAAAAAATGATCGCCTTTTAATCG
>Ga0209536_100012801_pt1 | contig 12163 bp, 7 predicted proteins | sample DeeMarSeWOR28_12_FD_187461 | JGI IMG/M metagenome (GOLD analysis project Ga0209536, IMG submission 187461) | Marine sediment microbial communities from White Oak River estuary, North Carolina - WOR-2-8_12 (SPAdes) (version 2) | ecosystem: Environmental > Aquatic > Marine > Intertidal zone >...
GTGCCGTTGCAGGACCCGTCAGGAAATATGCAGTGACCTGACTTCAAAAAGAGACACCCCCTGCCTCCCACGTTAGATTGCCGTAAACTGACCATGCTCTTGACAACCACCAAAGACCAATCGGAACGTATTTTTGAGAATCATATAGTGGGCAAAAGTGCCCTTCTTTCAAAGAGCTCAACACCTACGATTCACGATGTGCTGACTAAAGGAAATCCCATAGCCTTTCTTTGCTCAAAGTAGGCTTCGCCGCAGCCTCGAGCCAGGTTCCTGACACGCGCTATATAGCCCGTCCTCTCGGTCACGCTGATCGCACCACGAGCATCGAGCAGATTGAAGGTATGGGAACACTTCAGGCAATATTCATAGGCTGGCAGGACCAGAGAAGCAGACAGAATACGCTTGCATTCAGCTTCATACATATCAAACAGGTTAAGCAGCATCTGGACGTCTGCCTGCTCGAAGTTGTAGGTCGAGTGTTCTACTTCAGCCTGATGATGTATGTCTCCGTATACGATGGAATCGTTCCACTTCAGGTTGTAAACATTGTCCACCCCCTGCAGATACATGGCAATCCTTTCCAGACCATATGTGAGTTCTACAGACACGGGATTCAGTTCGATACTTGCTGCCTGTTGAAAATAAGTAAATTGTGTGATTTCCATACCGTCAAGCCACACCTCCCACCCGAGGCCTGAAGCTCCAAGCGTAGGTGACTCCCAGTCATCTTCCACAAAGCGAATGTCATGGGCCAACGGATCGATTCCAAGGGCCTTGAGACTCTTCAAGTAAATCTCCTGTACATCAAGAGGCGAAGGTTTCAGGATAACCTGATACTGGTAGTAATGTTGAAGACGATTCGGGTTTTCACCGTAGCGACCATCGGTCGGACGACGAGAAGGCTCTACATACGCCACCCGCCAGGGTTCCGGACCCAGCACTCTCAAAAGGGTGGCTGGATGAAAGGTACCGGCTCCGACTTCGATATCATACGGCTGCTGCAGCACACAGCCCTTGCGCGCCCAAAAGTTCTCCAGGGCCAAAATCAATTTTTGAAAAGTCATCATGGTTCTCTCTCCAGGTCAATCGTACAAGAATCCCCATCTTTTGGCCCAGTAAAAAGGCTTGTAAACCTGAAGCGGGGTAGTCTTTAATTCGAAATCCGAAGCACGAAATTCGAAACAAACCCGAATCCCGAACATCAAATGTTCAAAGTATATCAATAGACTTTGGGATGCAGGGACTCACTAGGTCAGGGCTTACTCCTCTAATTCCTTGCAGCCTCAATCTCTTGTTTCGGAATCTATGTTCTAGTCATTTCAACTTGTTTCAAAATCCGATATTCGGATTTGTTACTTTCAATTGTCCGCCCTGGATACACTGAAATCTTCAGTTTGTAAAGCGGTCAATAGGGCAATGTGGCGTCGATCTGCTTTAAGAACTTGAAGCTCCTCGTTTCTTTCCCGAGATGGTATGCTACGAAAGGTTGAAGCATTCTCAGACTTTCGTCTATGGCCTGTTTGGAAAACCGGGCTCGATTCAGCTTTTCTAGTGGTGCGTTCAAAATCCAACGAAGGAGTTTGATAGTGCCCATCGAAAGACCAAGAGGGTCTGCCTTCTGAGGAGCGCATTGTTCGCACAAAACCCCGCCCAGCCTGACATCGAATGTAACGGAAGGACGCCCAAACTGCTCCAGAGGCTTCCGACAGTTAAGGCAGTAGTCAAATCCCGGCCTGAAACCACTCAGGGTCATGAAGCGAAGCTGAAAACTGATATGCAGCGAATGATTTGACGGCCTGCCACTGTTGAGTTGATCAAGTGTGCACTCGAGAAGATTGTAGACAGAAACCTGCCGCTGGCCTTGCTCCATCCACCTGTCAACCAGCTCACACCAGTAGCTGGCATAGGCAGTTCTGGTAATATCGGTTCTGATCTGCTCAAGAGCATGGACTACTGAGGCCTCCAGAAGGACCGGCATCCCGCGACCCCGGCCGAAGCTCCATACCACATCCAAGACCGAAAATAGCTCCAACACCCCTGCAAAACGCCTGACACTCTTCTTCGCTCCTTTGGCAATAAGCGAAACCTTACCCCTCTCATGGGTCAAGCAGGTGACGATTTTGTCGTAGTCCCCGTGTTCTGTTACACGGAGCACAATGGCAGGTGAAGACACGTGGGGCATGAGGACTACAAATGAAGCAATATGGTTGCGATCTGGAAGTAAAAAAACACACTTAGAATGTCAATGGACGTGGTCACAAACGGCCCGGTAGCGACAGCCGGATCAATATTGACCCGGGCAAACACCATGGGTACCAGAGACCCGACTGAGGCGGCAATGGTCATGGAACTCATAACAGCCAGCCCAACAGTCACGCCGAGCAGCCACATGTCATAACGGAAGTGCGCTACAAAACCTAGCAGAAAACCGTAGAAGAAACCAAGGAGAAAGCCAATCGCCAGTTCCTTGAACACAACCTCCCATATTTGTTTTATATTTAACCGTCCAGTGGCAAGGCCTCGGACCACGATCGTGGAAGACTGAGTTCCAATGTTTCCACCCATACCCATGATAACCGGTATGAAGGCGGCAAGATAGACGAGCTTGTTCAGACTGGTTTCAAAGTAACCGATGATGAAAAACGCTATGACGCCGCCGGTCCAGCTTGCCAAAAGCCAGGGAAGTCTGGTTCGGGTGCTTTTAAACACGGACTGTGTTTCCACCAAATCCTCACCAGCACCCGCCATCTTGAGAAAATCCTCCGTGGCCTCCTGTCGGATGATGTCAACCACGTCGTCTACCGTGACGATACCCACAGGTTTATTATTCTCATCCACGACCGGCACAGCCAGAATATTGTAACGTGCCACAATCCTGGCCACTTCTTCCTGGTCCGTGTCTGTCTGAACACTCACCACATCGGTGGCCATGATCGCCTTCAGCTTCGTGTGAGGCGGCACCACAACGAGTTGCCGGAGGGAAATGACGCCGACAAGGTGACTGTGGTCGTCAACCACATACAGATAAAAAGGCATCTCAATGTCCATGTAGTCTATCTGTAATGCCTCAATGGCCTCCCTTGCTGTGGTATCTTCAGTGAACGCGATAAAGTCCGGCAGCATGATGCCGCCAGCGGTCTCTTCATCATAACGAAGAAGCCCTTCCACCTCTTCAGACACCTCCTCGGTCATTAGATCAAGGAGGGCTTTGGACCGCTCGTCAGAGAGCTTCCCGAGCAGGTCGGCCACATCGTCTTTGGGCATCTGCCTCATGATCCCGGCGATCTTCTGGACAGGCATGTCTTCAATCAACTTCAGGACTATCTCTTCTTGCAACTCACTAAACAGCATGGCCTCATGTTCTACATTGTCCATGAGGTCAAACAGAGATTCCTGCTCTCGGAGCGTCAGAAACCGGAAGACGACTGCCAGGTCTGCAGCGTGAGTCTTGTTGACGATCTTATGAAGATGGGACGACGCGTCCCGCCTGAGGAGTCTCTTAATGGTGTCCAAGAGGAGTCTTGTGCGATCAACAGACATGATATGTTTCCGTAAAGACCCAAATTCTTAAGTTGTCATTCCGTTGCCCCAACGTACAATTCTAAACTTAGCCTTGGATTGTCGTAACGGTCAAGGGAATTCAGGACAACTAGCTATCAGCGATCGGCTGTCAGTGAAACATTCCCCCTCCTGCGCCCTGAGCCGGTGGAGTCGGACTTATGACGCCGCAGCTCACTGTTCTCATCGTACGAACGGGTCAAGGTCCCCCATTCACAGAACCCGCCTAAAAGATGTGGATCAGGGTTCTGGGCAAGTCGTAGATCCCTATCTTGCCGTCGGGGATGCGGGGCGGTAAGAAAGCAGAGTCTCCCGGCACCCCGGGACAACGCTGTCATGGAGCTTTGGACGCATGTTTGAGGGGGTTCTATGGGTAGAGCCGGTCCAGCAATCTCGGAAACGGAATCGTCTCTCTGATATGCTCAAGCCCGCAGATCCAGGCCACGGTTCTCTCAATACCCAAACCAAAGCCAGCATGTCGAACACTTCCGTAACGTCGTACGTCCAGGTACCACGCAAAGTCTTCAGCCGGAAGTTCTGCTTTTTCGATCTTCTGTTTCAAGATAGCAGGATCGTCCTCGCGCTGGCCTCCTCCAATGATCTCCCCGTATCCTTCCGGTGCAAGCATGTCCACGCAAAGGGCAACCTCAGGTCGATCAGGATCGTTTTTCATGTAAAAAGCCTTGGTTTCTGCCGGATACCGGTGAATTATCACGGGCTTGTCAAAATGATTTGAAATGATGGTTTCGTGCGCGCCCCCGAAATCCTCCCCCCACGGCATCGATTCCCCGGCATCATGTACAATCTGCACGGCCTCATCATAGCTGATTACAGGAAAAGGGGACTGAATCCGCTCAAGCCTCTTAACATCGCGCCCAAGCTGTTCAAGCTCTTGTTCTCGGGTCTGGAGAACTTCCTGTATGATAGCAACAACCATGGCTTCGGCGAGCTTTATAACTGTCTCGAGATCTGCAAATGCAATCTCTGGCTCTATCATCCAAAACTCGGTGAGGTGACGACGGGTCTTCGACTTCTCAGCCCGAAATGTGGGACCAAAGCAGTAAACCTTACCAAAGGCCATGGCGCCGGCTTCCATATAAAGCTGCCCGCTCTGAGACAAAAAGGCCTTCTTATCTCCAAAATAATCTATCTCAAAGAGGGTGGTCGTACCCTCGCAGGACGAGGGCGTAAGGATCGGGGCATCCAGAAGGGTAAACCCCTGATCATCAAAAAACTTGCGCGCCGCATTGATCACGCAGTGACGAATACGCAAGATGGCATGCTGTCTGGAGGACCTAAGCCACAGGTGGCGGTGATCCATCAAAAACCCAACTCCGTGCTCTTTTGGAGCAATCGGATAGGTTTCGGCAATCTGGAGGACTTCAATGTTCTCCACCAGGACCTCGTAGCCTCCTGGCGCTCGCTTGTCCTTATGAACCTTCCCTGTAACGGCCAACGAGGACTCCTGGGTCAGTTCCGGGTACAAGTCCAAGGCCCGCTCTTCCGTCTCACCCTTGATACAAGTGGCCTGCACAATGCCCGTACCATCTCTCAATACCAGGAAACGAATGCGACCACTGGAGCGCTTGTGAGTCAACCACCCACAAACGGTAACGTTCTGGCCATCGCACTTTCCCAAAGCATCAATCGTAACTGTTTCCATGACCTATCCTTTAGTGGCAAGCAGGCGATAATAAATGACAGACTATAAACCCGTGAAAAGTCAGAGAACAATGGCACAGTAATCCCGACCCGTCGGGACTTAGATGGACTTTTTACGACGCCATACTTACAGAATGATTTTCACATAAGAGCGCTCTCTAAGCTCCTCCAGCCAAGCCTTGTATTTCTCCTCCAAGAACTTCTGATAGAGCTTTTCGTGAATTTCTATGCTCGCCTCCTTTAGGGTTTTTTGCGGCATTTCCTTGATCTCTTTAAGTATCAGGATTTGATACCCTTGAGGAATTTGCAACACAGGGCTGGCTTCGCCTTCTGCCATAGAGGCAACCATCTTCCGAAATTCGGTCGCAATCTCATCCAAGGTAAATAGGCCAAGGTCTCCCCCTGTAACAGCAAAGCCGCTCTCCGAACTCTTCTTGGCCATTTCGTCAAAAGCTGCGCCGGACTTCAATGCCTTTGCAATGGATTCAGCTTTTTCTATCGCCATCTTTCTTTCATCAGCAGTGGCCGACTCGGAAACTCTGATCAGGATCGTAAGCAGATGGTATGTTTTCGCCCCCATGTAGTCTGCCTTGTGGGCTTCGTAGTAGTCTTGAATGTCCTTCTCAGTAATCGCAATCTTGGACTTTATCTCAATATTGATAAGCCTCATCTGAAGCATCTGCTCCCGAATTCTGTCACGATATTCTTCCAGGGTATAACCTTCTTTAGCAAGCGACGCTCTTAGCTCTTCATCTGTCATAAGGTATTGGCTCTTGATCTGCTCTATTTGCTGATCTACCTCCCTGTCATCAACCAGGACATTTAGTCTTTCGCTCTCCTGAGAAGTCAACTTCTGATCGATCATCTTGTTCAAGAGGTCCTGACGAACTCTGAAGAGCATCTCGCGCTGCACCTCGGGCGGATAGTCCGCCCCTTGGATTTGCTCGGCATAAGGCGACACTGCTTCATCCAGTTCTGAAAGAACGATGCAGTCATCATTTACTATCGCCACAATACGATCTACCGTTTCGGCATAACCCGCCACAGGATTACAAGCCAAGCTGAAAAGGATGATCAACAAACCGATACACTTTGTTGCAAGCAAGCGTCTATTCATCAAATTATCTCCTTGTTCACCTTAATACTATACCGTGATCGAAGTTCGGCCAACCACGGCCCATACGCAGCCTCCAAGTCTTCCTTTTGTATCCCCTGCCTTATTTTTTCAATACATTCCTCAATGTCCGGCACACCGGCCTCTCTCTTTTCGATGATTTGAAAAAGATGAAACCCGTAAGGCGTCTCGATCACAGTACTCACATCCCCGGGTTCAAGGTCAAAAAGGGCTTCATCAAGTGAGTCCGGAAGCTGACCGCGGGTTACATATCCCATATCCCCGCCATCTAAAGCCTCTGGTGCCTTTGAATGGAGGCGGGCCAGGGCAGCAAAGTCATGGCCATTTTTGAGCTGTTCCAAAACTGCCTTCGCCTGATCTTCACTCAGCAGCAAGATATGGCGAAGGCGTATCTCTTCCCCGTGGCTCCATTCGTCTTGGTGCTTGTCATAGTAATCCTTTATTCTTCGAGGTGTAACCGAATCTTCTTTTAGAAGCTCCTTGCGGATGACCTTTTCCACGAGTAGCCGTCTTTTCAGCCTCTCTCTCCACACCTCAAATGAGATCGCGTGCTTGATAAAAAGATCTTCAAAGGCTGTTTCAGGATAGTCCTTTTTGAAATTGCGCACAGCCTCATCCACTTCTTCGGGTGAAACTTGAATATGGAGCTCATCAGCCCGTCTCAGAATGATCGTCTCCTCAATGAGTTGCAACAGGAAACCAAGGCGAGCGTCCCGAATGGCAGCATCATCTTTATCGTTTGAGGAGTTATTACCCAGGGTTACAGTCCCAAAGTATTCATTGAATTCGGCCAGGGTAAGCAGATAACTGTCCACCTGGATGACCACTTGATTTTCAGCCGATGGCTCTACCTTGCTTGAGCAACCAGAAACCATACACAGCAGAACGAATCCAATTACTAATTTATTGAGTTTCAACATGCCTAAATTCTAACCCTGGTAACAGATTCCAGGCCGCAGGCACACACAGACAATTAGCTGGCCGACCTGCCCAGCTATGAAATATCAATACCCTTCGGGTATATTCTATAATATCAAAGAATTGCATGGTTAATCCCCGCCAAGAATAAAGTGTATTCCGCCAGCGGATAGGATCCTCTTGTCCGGCCATGTCGGGCGGACAAAATGTCTGTGTCGGTCTACGTTTGTCTGCGCCTAATTCATAAGGTCTCTACAGCAAACTAAATCCCATGCGCGATGCCCAAAACCCGCTAACATGTCAACCCAGTTCTTGCAAGACCTTTTTGGTAGCCTCCATGGTGTCGGCATACACGCCAGGTTTTAAGGAGACCTCCAGTACGCCATCCGGTGTAAGGCGGAACCGGCGTGGGCTTCGTTGGATCAGATCGGTTATTTTCTCTGGGTTGACATGGCAATCCCCGGAAAAAGCCAGTACAAGCCTTTGATCGGCCAGGTCAAGGCGTTCGATCCCCAGCGCCTTGCACATGATCTTCAGCATGATCTTGTCCATGAGGACCTTAGCTGGCTCAGGAAGTGGACCAAAGCGGTCTTTGAGTTCTTCATGAAATGCTTCAAGCTCGGATACTTCCGTCATCTTGGCCAGCCGTTTATATGACACCAGCCTCTGGTCAATAGCCGAAACATAGTCTTCAGGAAGATAGGCCGACCAGTTTACCTTTATCTCGGACTCGACCTCTGGCTCAGCCGTCTCCCCTTTTAACTCGCTCATGGTGCGCTCCATGAGCTGCAAATACATCTCGTAGCCCACTGACGCAATGTGTCCGGACTGCGATGGCCCGAGGATCGTGCCGCCCCCTCTTATCTGAAGATCACTCATGGCAATCTCAAAACCGGCTCCGAGATCACTGTGTTCCATCAAAACCTTGAGGCGCTTCTGGGCATCTCTTGTGAGAGCGCCCTCATGCGGTATAAAAAGGTAAGCATAAGCCTGCTCGTCCGCACGGCCCACGCGACCCCTAAGCTGGTAGATCTGAGCCAAGCCGAACTTGTCAGCCCGGTTGATCAAGATTGTATTGGCCGAGGGGAAGTCCAGCCCGGACTCTATGATGGTTGTGCATACGAGCAGATCGATCTCGCGGTGCAGGAACTCTAACATCACGGTTTCGAGTTCCTCGTCACTCAGGCGTCCATGGGCAACCCCAACGCGTAAACCAGGCACCAGTCTTTCAAGGTGACGGGCCACACCCCAGATGGTTTCGATATTGTTATGAACAAAGAATATCTGGCCACCTCGCTGAAGTTCGCTACGTATAGCCTCAGCAACTACGGTATCATCAAATGGGCTGATATACGTCTTGATCGCATATCTGTACTCGGGTGGGGTTGCAATGATGCTCAGGTCCCTTATCCCCATTAAGGACATGTGTAGGGTCCTCGGTATGGGTGTGGCAGTGAGGGCCAGGACATCCACCAGGCTACGGAGCTTCTTCAGCTTTTCCTTGTGGGCCACACCAAAACGCTGCTCTTCGTCAACAATCACCAGGCCGAGGTCTTTAAAGGCAATGTCTCTTTGCAAGAGGCGATGCGTCCCGATGACAATGTCGACCTTGCCCTCCTCGAGTTTCTTGATAATAGTTCGCTGCCGGCTGAGAGGGCGAAACCGGCTCAGCGTCTCTATCTCCACCGGATAGGGCCCAAATCTGTGTTTGAAGGTCTCAAAATGCTGTTCAGCAAGGATCGTGGTTGGGACCAGAAACGCCACTTGTTTATTGTCCCAGACCGCCTTGAACGAAGCACGCAGCGCAACCTCGGTCTTTCCGTAACCAACGTCACCACAAACCAGCCGATCCATGGGCACGGAAGATTCCATATCAGCCATGACGTCCCCGATGGCCCTGCTCTGATCAGGTGTTTCAGCGTATTCGAATGCAGCTTCAAACTCCTCAATGGATCGGTCCGAAGGTGAAAAGGCATGTCCTTTCTGCACACGGCGGGCCGCATAGAGTTTGAGGAGTTCACCGGCCATCTTGCGAACCGATTCTTTTACCCGCTCCTTGATCCGTTCCCACGACTTACCCCCCATCTTGTCCAGACGAGGAACGATGCCATCCACGCCTACATACTTTTGCACGCAGTTCATGCGGTCCACCGGCACATAGAGCCTGTCCTGATCCTTGTATTCTATCAACATGAAATCATTACAAATACCTGCCACCTCAAGCTTCACAAGGCCTTTGTACTGTCCAATACCGTGTTCTGTGTGAACCACGAGATCATCGGCTTTTAAATCTTCAAGGGTCAGCCAGCGTGTTCTTGTCTCTCTTCTTGCAACTTTTGGAAGCCGGTGCTGAGAGCCAAAGACCTCGACGTCAGTGATGACCGCCAACCCTTCCCGGGGCCAGACGAATCCGGTGGAGAGCTCTCCCAAGCAGATGGCTGGGATCTTCTCTCCGCCACTGCCTGTTGGAAACGCATCCAGGCGCCGCAGCTGGATTTGGTATGGCAAAAGGAGGTCCTCCAGACGCTCGGCCTGTTTTTTGGTCCGGCACAGAAGATAAGGAACAAGGCTGTTCTTCTCGGCTTGGTTTATCCAGTCAACCAGGGGACGCAACAGGTCCTCGGAATGCCTTGGCTGCTTGAGCTGTTGGCTGACCAAATCATTCATTTCAACGGTCAGGTTACAGCTCAAAGCATCCGGCTCCGTCACGGGCATCACCCTGAAGGTAAGATGGGTCCCTTGGCCTAGCCTTTCATTCACATCAGACCAGGTCATATACAGGGATTCAGGTTCTGCACACAATCTGTTGTCATTGCGGGCCGCCAGATAGTTCTTGGTCGTGGTTTGGTCCAGTTCGAACGCCTTGTTCTCTACGGCCCCCGGATCGATGATGACAGGCAGGGTCTCCTGTGGCATGTAATCGAATAAAGTATCAAGCGAGGGGTGGATCAGAGATATAAGGCCGCCGATCCCCGGAAATTGATCCAGGTTTCTGAGCCTTTCCACGATCTCTTCAACACGCAGGCCCGGCATCACCAGAGTATCGCCCTCTTTCCGAACCCGTGCAACCAACTGATCCATGTCTGAGGGATTAAGGACAGTCTCCGCAGCCGGAAGGATCGTCACCTCAGATACAGGTTTTAGTGAACGCTGATCTGCCGCTGAAAATGCCCTGATCGACTCAACCACGTCGCCAAAGAATTCGATGCGGATAGGATCAGAATAAAGGGGTGGGAAAATATCAACCAGGCCTCCTCGGATGGCAAGGTCTCCCGGATCTTCCACAAGGATGGTCTCTTGATACCCACCTTGAATCAATTTGTGGATCAGTGTCTCTCTATCCATTTCCTCCCCTGCCAGAACATATTCTGCATATTCGGACAGGACCTCTTTGGGAATCACCCTCTGGAGTAAGGCGGAAACCGTGGTGATGACAATTGGAGGTTGAGCATTAGTCAACATGCAATAGAGCGTTTCAATCCTCTTACATGCGGTCTGGGGATGATAAGCCACTGGCTGGAAGGGGAGAATATCGTAAGCTGGAAAGATGCTTACAGGAACGTCGGCGTCGCCGAAAAAAAAGCGGATGTCAGCAGCCAAGAGTTCGGCATCTCTTGCCTTTGCACACACTAAGAACAGAGGGCAATTGAGCTCGGCATACAGCCGGTACAACAAGTATCCCTTCTCAGAGCCCGATAGTCCGGTGCAATTGACCCGCCCTTCAGCCTGCCGGATCATGCCCACCAGATCGGAAATAGAATGACCCAATAGTTTCACACCACGTCCCTTTTGCTGTTCCCCCTTCGGCCTTCACCTGAACAAACCACGGCACAAAACATAAGTCAAAAGGGTCTTCCCCTTGCGCCTTACGCCCTGTGCCCTGCGCCTGAACTTTTATATGACACTATGTGCATTGATTCAAGGTTCAAGAAAAGAACGTCAGGTGGCAGACGGACGATGCCTTCACCTCTGCCTGCGTTCTGGCTGCGGTAATAACATGTTATTGCCATCAACAAGTACGTACTTGAACGTATTTCAGGCTTCTGCTATCAGTGACAGGTGACCATCTGGTTTTCTGCGACAACCTCTGTGGATTGAGGTGTGTTCCTGTTCTCCCGTGAAGAAAAGCAAGGTCGAATCAATCAAGGAAAAAGGAGTCAGACATGGGAACAAAGCAACTTAAGAAGCTCCTGGCAAGTCTCGGTCTCGCCGGTCTCCTGGCAGGTGCCGGTCTCACACTTCCCGCTGGCACGGCAAGGGGCCAGCAGACTGCCTGAAGCGGCTGACAAGGGAAAAAACATGGTGCAGGTAGCACCATAACAGAAGAAGAAAAGGCACAGGTAGACGAGCAGAAAGCAACGGTCGAGGAAGAAAAGGCAGAGGCTGACGATGAGAAGGCGGGGGCGCCTCAAACCAGTTGCAGTGGCACCACCAGCTGCAGCGGCACAAAACCTAAAACGTCCTGCAGCTAATCTCCAAGAAAAGTGGTCACATCACGGGTTGTTGCTCAAGCCAGAATTACATTGAGGCTCTCTGGAGCCTCAATGTATCCCCATCCATCGGGGTCTATCGAGACAATTCAGAGGTTCTTTAGACCCTCTGAACCTTCCAACACTATGCCTGTCTCCTTATGTATTTCCCATAATCCTTAATGACTGGATCATACTCCCCATCAAACAAGCTGCTTGATATAATGAAATCCGCAGTGGATCTGTTGCAACCCACTGGAATGTTGTATAATACCGACATCCTGAGCAATGCTTTTACATCGACATCGTGTGGCTGAGACGTCATGGGGTCCCAAAAGAATATCAATACATCAAGTTCGCCGTTGGCTATCATGGCACCAAGCTGTTGATCTCCGCCCAGGGGACCGCTTTTCAGCCTATG
>Ga0209536_100012803_pt1 | contig 12163 bp, 9 predicted proteins | sample DeeMarSeWOR28_12_FD_187461 | JGI IMG/M metagenome (GOLD analysis project Ga0209536, IMG submission 187461) | Marine sediment microbial communities from White Oak River estuary, North Carolina - WOR-2-8_12 (SPAdes) (version 2) | ecosystem: Environmental > Aquatic > Marine > Intertidal zone >...
AGGGAATTGGATTTAAGCAATTCAAGGATCATGTGATATTTGATAAAAAAGAGGTACTGAATGAAAATAATGAACCCTATAGAGTATTTTCTGCCTATAAAAGGAAATGGTATGAAAAGATGAATTTATTGAAATTCTCTTTATATCATTCTGAGCGATTTTTAAATAATCTTTACAAATCAGGGAATATCAGACTTCTTGAATTACCAGATATCGGTTTCCGGGATAAAAAGATCTCATTTCCGGAAAAAGAGTTTGACCATAAGATTATCAGTAATTATGATAAAACAAGGGATTTCCCCTTTATAAACGGAACGACGAGATTGGGAATACATTTTCGGCATGGAACTATCAGTATACGAAAAGCTGTTGAAATAGCCAGGCAGGATAATATTATATGGCTGAATGAATTAATCTGGAGAGAATTTTATGCTATGATCCTATATCATTACCCGGAGGTGGTGACACGGTCGTTTAAACCACAATATGACAATATTGAATGGATAAATAACTTGGATGATTTTGCATCCTGGCAGGAAGGGAAAACCGGATACCCGATAGTAGATGCTGGTATGCGTCAGTTAATCCAAACGGGGTATATGCATAACAGGATCAGAATGATCACGGCTTCATTCCTTACAAAGCACTTGCTGATTGATTGGCGATGGGGAGAAGCTTACTTCGCAAAGAAGTTGCTGGATTATGATCTTGCTTCCAACAATGGCGGTTGGCAGTGGGCCGCCGGCACTGGGACAGATGCCCAGCCTTATTTCAGGATATTTAATCCCCATGAACAAACCAGAAAATTTGACCCTGAGCTTAAATATGTTCGAAAATGGCTCCCTGAATATTCAGATAAAAGTTACCCAAAACCAATTATTGATCATAAATTTGCTCGTACAAGGGCAATATATACGTATAAAAAAGTATTAATATAACGGATCATATGAATATTGGTGACAAAGTCAGATTACTTCATGGAAAAGAAGAAGGCATAATCAGAAGGATTATAAATAACAGGTTGGTTGAAATTGAAATCGAAGACGGTTTCCTGATCCCGGTCCTTAAGAACGAAATTGTAAGTATTGCCTCCGAGGAAAGAAATAACCTTAAATCAGACCATGAATTCGTAATGGAAAAATACGAGGTGTCGGTTGATAATGGACCTGTTCATAATGAGGGATTGTTTTTAGCGTTACAAGTCCGGGATAATATTTTAAATGGGTGGATCATTAATAATACGAAGACTACCATATTGTTCTCCGTACATAATCAAAGGACAAAAGAGACCCCCGGAATATCTCATGGTGTCTTAAATGGATTTTCTTATGCGAAAGTTGAAGATTGGTCTTTAAGTCATATCAGCGATCTGCCTTTGTTAATAATCGATATAATTTACTTTAGTACAACAAATGAGGCCTATATTCAGCCTGTATCTAAAAAGATCGATATAAAATTTAACATGATTGACAGGGAAAAACAGGAAATTCCCTTGCTAAAGACAAAAGGAGTGCTCATCAGTTTATCGGAAGAACAGGTGGAAATAGATCCGGATACCCTGAAACATGCCATGTTCACGGAAGAAGTTAAAACGGATATAAAAAATAGTACCCACAAGAACAGGATTGAAGAAATTGATTTGCATATTGAGGCTTTAAGGGATGATATTTCAGGTTTGAATGACGACGAAATTCTTCAAATTCAACTTTCACATTTTGATGAAACCCTGGAGAGGGCTGTTATATCAGGTCTGGACCAGATCACATTTATTCATGGTATAGGTAGTGGCACCTTGCGTAATAAAATTCACAAAAAATTAAGTCAATATCCCCATATCAAGTATTTTGAAGATGCCATGAAAGAAAAATTCGGTTACGGAGCCACAAAAGTGCATTTGAAATAAGGATTTTTATTTTGTTTTATTAAATTTATCGCGGGATAATACAAAAAAATATTTCTATAATTAATAAACCTGATCTATGGACCTTGATTTTAGTGAATTAATGGAAAAAATTGCCAATGATATTGGCGGTCAATTTTCAGAATATGACAAGACCAAATCAGTAATTATCGTACCTCTTGAAGGGAACCGATATCAGGCTGTTGTTGGAGTTATAAAGTATAGTGACAAGTTGAACAAGACCAGACTTGAGTTTTCTTCCAAGGTCTGTCAGCTTACTGACAGTGTTGACCTCAAGGAATTATTGATGGAAAATGCCAAAACCTGTTATGCACGTTTTGTCATTGTCGATGATTACATACGTGTTGAAGGAGCTACATTTCTTGAAACAGTCAACGAAAGTGGATTAAAGGAAATAATCGAAGAGGTGGCCAAGATGGCTGACGCATGGGAATTAAAGTTGACCGGCATGGATGTCCACTAATTATAATTCAATTTTATAAACCCAGAAAAGAATATCTTCGTATTTTTGAATTGATGCAGGTTTTCTTATCGCCCCGATTCATCGGGGAGGAAAGTCCGGGCAACATAGAGCACCGTACTTCCTAACAGGAAGGTCCCGCCATCGGCGGGAACAGACAGTGCCACAGAAAACATACTGCCCCGCCCATGGCGGGGTAAAGGTGAAAAGGTGGGGTAAGAGCCTACCGCTTCAATGGTGACATTGGAGGCACGGTAAACCTTACGGGTTGAAAGACCAAATAGGTCCTGACCGCTGGTTAATCAGCATAGAGTTGCTCGCTCAAACAATATGGGGCAGGACGGGTAGGTCGATAGATCCTGGCAGTGATGTCAGGACCAGATAAATGATAAGACCCCGCCCATGGCGGGGACAGAACCCGGCTTACAAACCTGCATTTTTAAATGTATATTATATATATGCCCAAAATTCTAATAATTGATGACGAAGCCAGTATCAGAAATACACTGCGGGAAATACTGGAATATGAAAAATACACGGTTGAAGAAGCCGCCGATGGTGAAATTGGTCTCCGTATGCTGGAAGATGAAAAATTTGACGTCGTTTTGTGCGATATAAAAATGCCAAAACTGGATGGCATTGAAGTTCTGGAACGTTCTATGACCATAGGTATTGACACCCCTTTCATTATGATTTCGGCCCATGGAACCATAGAAACTGCTGTTGAAGCTACAAAAAAGGGCGCTTTCGATTTTATCCAGAAACCACCGGATCTGAACCGTCTTCTGTTGACCATCCGTAATGCACAGGATAAATCAAATCTTGTGAAGGAAACTAAAACCCTGAAACGAAAGATCTCTAAGGCCTATGATATTGTAGGAGACTCCTCTGCTATAAACCTGGTTAAGGAAACCATCGAGAAAGTTGCACCCACGGATGCAAGAGTATTGATTACTGGTGAAAACGGGACCGGCAAGGAACTGGTAGCGCGGTGGATACATGAAAAAAGCAACAGACATAAGCTCCCTTTAGTAGAAGTAAATTGTGCGGCCATACCTTCGGAATTAATTGAAAGTGAACTATTCGGCCATGAAAAAGGTTCATTTACCTCAGCCGTAAAACAAAGAATCGGAAAATTTGAACAGGCCAATGGAGGAACACTATTTTTAGATGAAATTGGTGATATGAGCCTGTCAGCTCAGTCTAAGGTATTAAGGGCTTTGCAGGAGAACCGCATTACACGTGTTGGGGGAGAAAAGGATATCAAGGTGGATACGCGGGTTATTGCGGCTACGAATAAAGACCTTAAAAAGGAGATCAGCGAAAATAAATTCAGGGAGGACCTTTATCACAGGATTGGTGTAATTATAATAAATGTACCACCGCTGAGAGAAAGAAAAGAAGACGTTCCCTTACTGGTTGACCGGTTCCTGGATGATATCGCTATAGAATATGGTAATAAGAAAAAATCAATATCACCGGAAGCCATTAAAATGCTTCAGGAGATGCCATGGACAGGCAATATCCGTGAAATACGGAATGTGATTGAAAGACTGGTTATTATGTGTAATATGGAAATTACGAAAGATGATATAACTAAATATGCGATGTTATAACGATCTTTTTATTTATACATCCTGTTCATTTAACTCCTGCTTTTGCATACTGTCTTTCGTATACGTTGGACAGGTTTTCTGAGCACAAGCTGATATCCCAAGTACACCAAGAGCGAGAAGTAATGCTATGATTCTCAATTTTTGCATAGTTCAACAAGTTTATTTTGAACAAATATATATAATCGTTGATCTATTCAAAATAAATAATTTGAATAAATCCATAATTTATGATAGTATTCTAATAAAAGTAAACGATTAAATTATCTTTTTAGTATTTATTGTACAAATAAGCTCCGGATTACTCAGGAAAGACGATTACAGAGCTTTTCCATAACCCAATTTGTCCTTGAGCCGGTAATTCCCGTACTGGGGCATGTGTCTGTACCTAATAATTCACCTACAATGGTATTAATCAATGGCATTTGGATATGCCGTGGAAGCATAAAGGGAATTATTTCCTTCTTCCGGCCTCCCACCTCCAGAGTGACCGTGCCATCTCCAAAATAAGAGAACGATATTTGTCCCTTGCTTCCGACAATCGTTGTCTTCTCAAGGTTTGATACACTGGAAGTTGTAAAACACCAGGTCCCCTGGCCGATGACCCCATTTTCAAAATAAAACGATCCTGTAACAATGTCTTCAGCAGGATATAAACCAGCCTGGTTAAGTGCATATCCCTGTGCTTCCGTGACAGGGCCGAACAGATAGTCAAGAAAGTCGAGTTGATGTGAGGCCAGGTCATAAAAATATCCTCCCCCTGCTATCTCCGGGAATACACGCCAGTTATCTTTACTACCGCTTGCCCCTACAATGTCCGGTTTCAGGGTCTTTAACAGTTTAATATCCACAAACCGGATATCGCCGATAGCACCTTCCTCAACAAGTTCTTTGATCTTGAGGAAATTGGGCAACCTTCTTCTATAATACGCAACGAATAAAGGCACCTCGGCCCTTTTACAGGCATCGATCATGGTTAAACATTCCTGGTAGGTCCGGGCCATGGGCTTTTCAACATACACAGGCTTACCTGCTGCAGCTGCTTTAAAGGTATATTCTGCATGAGAACCGGGAGGTGTGGCGATGTAGATTGCATTAATATCCGGATCGTATATCAGTTTGTCCGCATCGTCATACCATTTGGGTACTTCATGCCTTTTCGCATAATCCGCTGCTTTCCGACCATCCCGGCGCATAACAGCGACAAGTTTAGATCTGCTGACCAGGTTAAAGGCTGGTCCACTTTTCACTTCACACACATCCCCTGTCCCTATGATCCCCCACCGGACTTCAGTTAGTTTGGTTTTAGGCATTCAATATTTGTTTTTATACCTAATATTATACAAAATTGACCAGAATATTCCGAATGCTAAATTAAATTATGCTGGGTGACAAACCGTACGAGTGATGCCGTATTTTTCATGCTGAATTTCGCAAGCAGACTTTTCCGGTGAGTATCAACGGTGGAGGGGCTAATAAAAAGTTGCTCGGCAATCTCCGTGTTGGTATATCCTTCTGCCACCAAAAGCAATACTTCTTTTTCCCTGCGTGTAATAAATGGGTAACTGGCCTGATCATTCCTGGCTGATTTCAGTGCGTTTGAAGCTCCCAGACTGAGGTATTTCTGGCCTTTGTTCACCATTTGTATGGCTTTGGATAATTCCTGTTTGTTCGCATTCTTCAATACATAGCCGGACGCCCCGCTTTCCATCATTTTCTGTACGAAAGCTTTTTGATCAAAAGTGCTTAATCCCAGTACCTGAATGTAGGGGTATTTTTCCTTCACTTCCTGGCATAGTTCAATTCCACTTTTATCGGGTAAGCTGATATCCATCAATATCACATCGGGCTGTTGTTGTCTTAGAAAAGCCAGGCATGAGGCAGCATTGGAGGCATGCCCGATCAGCTCAATTTTTTCATCATATTGCAATAAAGAGTGAATTCCTTCAATTACCATATAATGATCATCTATTATAAATACTCGTATTTTTTTCATATTTAGTTACCCTATACAGGTTTCAAGTTGGTATTTGTTTTTATCAATTATGCAATTTACATATTTTTCCATTTTTAGAATTATCCCATATTTTGCTGGAATAGTCGAAACCAAATATTTAATACAATTGAAAGGCAAAATATAGTATTCAAATCCCTATGCATGTTTACCATTTGCTCCCAAGAAGTTAAATTTCAGGAAGTCAATGATTCCGGTCAAAGGTGATTAAATTCGGATTGTCTAACCTCCCCTTTTTAGGGTATTTTATTCCAGAATCCTTAATATTATTTAGTATGCATTGAAAGAAACTAATCCTAAAATGAAAATCAAATAATTAAAAAACAAATATCCCCTTTTTCAGGGAGGCAGGAAGCTTGTATCAAGGATAATTTTACATAAAAAATGTAATCTAAAACTTAAATCCATGAAAAAGCATATCACTTTCTTATGCGCTGTCAGCGTAGCTTTAATGATCATTTCATTAAATAGCCAGGCGCAGCTTCTTGATAAACTGGGTCAAAAGGCCAAACAAAAGTTTGATAAAACGGCGGAGAACCAGCTTGATAAAACCCTGAATGGTTCCAAGGGAAAGGAAGATCAGGCATCACAGGGTTCTCAATCAATTGATGCATCAGTGGCAGATAATCAAAATTCTGAATCCAGTGGTGCTTCCACCCCTGAAACAAAAGAAGATTATGTCACTTCCTACAAATCAAAATTTGATTTCGTCCCGGGTGAAAGGGTAATTATTTCTGATGATTTCAGCCAGGATGCTGTAGGTGATTTCCCCGCGCTGTGGTTTACCAATGGATCAGGCGAAGTTGTCACATTAGATGGGATGGAGGGAAAATGGCTTATGATAAAAGGAAGATCACAAGCCTATGTTGACCAATTGCTTGACCTGCCTGACAATTTCACCATTCAGTTTGACCTGATGTGTTCGGTGCCGTTTTCATGGTTTTCAGATGTTTTCAATGTCTATTTAGAAGACATCATAGATCTTGATAGATACAGGAAAGGTCAAAACGGTGGTGAAATGTCAGATTATAATATTAACCATCACTTCTGGATGGATTTACATCCCGGTAAGTATAATCCGGGTACGTATAGTACGAAAGGATATGGAAATTATCGAATAAATTCTAATGGTGCGAAGATTGATCTTGATGAAATATGGATGCCAACTGCTGAAAAAAGCATGCTTAAAGTATCGATCTGGAGACAAGGTCAACGATTACGCGTATATCTGAATGAAAATAAGATCCTTGATCTGCCAAAAATATTGCCTGCGGATATGAAACCGAATTTATTTGTATTTGAACCATATGACGTATATGAAGAAGATAAATATTTCATCGGTAATCTGCGCATAGCAGTAGGTAATCCCGACACCCGTAATAAACTACTGACGGATGGTAAACTGGTAACCAACGGGATCCTGTTCTCCGTTAATTCGGCTGAGATAAAAACTGAGTCCTATGGCGTGCTCAAAGAAATTGCCGGCATTCTCAATGAAAGCAAGGACGTAAAAGTGAAAATCGTTGGTCACACCGACAGCGATGGTGATGATGCGCTGAACCTGGACTTATCCAAAAAGCGTGCAGAAGCTGTGAAAAATGCCCTTGCTAAAGACTTTGGTATCGATCCGGGAAGAATGGAAATCGATGGAAAAGGCGAGCAGGAACCGCTGGCACCCAATACGGATGCCATTGCCAAAGCCAATAACCGACGGGTGGAATTCCTGAAAATGAATTGATGCCGTCTGAAAAAAGGTCCGGAAATAAATTCCGGGCCTTTTTTTATTTTGTGCCCTAATAGGGTTGAAAAAGGATAAAGTAAGCTCATTTTCTTGAAGGATTTTTGGGGGAAATTGGGAATTATTTGGACTTTATATCTGCAAGTCAATATTTATCGTAGTTCCTTTATTTTTTTCAGACTGGACATCGATAATCCCCTTCAAATAATCCACCCGGTTATGGATATTTTTCCAGCCGATCCCTGGGGAATCATTAATGGATTGTACATCAAAACCTGTTCCATCGTCTTCAGCACTGATGGTCAAATGATCATTATGATAAGCTAATTGAACGAATATATTGGTAGCGGAAGCATGTTTTACCATATTATTAACCAGTTCCTGTACAATTCGATAAATAGTTATAAGTACCGTCTGATCTGCCTTTAGATTATCCAATCCTATGGATTGATATGATACTGCAATAGCACCGGTATCCGTTATCTTGTCGCAATAATCCTTTAAGGCTGTATCTAACCCGAATTTTAATAAAACTTCAGGCATCAGGTTGTGTGCGACTCTGCGCATCTCCGTTATAGACCCGTCCAGCATGTCCAGGCCGCGATCGAAAAGTTGTTGGTCATTTGGATTGTTGGATAATGACTCCCTTAACTTTTGAAAAGATAGTTTAATACCGGATAACATTCCTCCTAAACCATCATGCAGATCTCGGGCCAACCTGGTTCTTTCTATATCCTGACCCTTTAGGACCGCTTCAATGGCAGCCAGGTGCTTTTCAGTTTCCAACTCCAGTATCCGGCGTTCTTGTAATTCATTTTCCTGATTAAGGATCAGTTGTTTTTGTCTGTAACCCCTGATCAGTAAAAAGCCGACAACGAGTATAGTAAAGGTAATCCCTGCAAGTGTGGTTAAAATTAACCTGTTCTGTCGTAGCTTCAGGACTTGTATATCGCTTTCATGTTCCAATACCCTGATTTGTTGATTTTTTTTCTCGGTTTCGTATTTTGTCTCCAGGTCCTGTATATAATTTAACCTTCTTTCATTAATGGCCAGGTTTTCTATAGAGTCATGCTTAATTTGAAATGATTGAAATCCGGCATAATCCCGGTTGACCAGGTTTATATGTCCCAGTAAAAGATAGGCATTGGCAAGTGATTCCCGTAGATTCAGTGAGGCCGCCTTCGATTCAGATAACTGAGCATATTGCCATGCATCATTCAATTTGTTCTGGTAAAGATAATAGTAGCCCAATCCCAGACAAGCTGTTGCTTCACCTGCTATATCTTCCAGATCTGTTGCCAATTCAAGACCCATTTCGGCATAGGGTCTGATTTTTTCAAATTCTCCTATGCGCCGGTATGCATCAGCCATATTGATTAATATGGATTCTTTTACGAAGATGTTTTCTGTTTGATCTGCTATGGTTAATCCTTCCTTAAGATTGTTCAGGGCTTCATTAAGCTTACCCAAATTCATCAGGGCTAAGGCAAGGTTATCGAGGCTGATCCCCAGGTTGTACAGATCATTGGATTCCCTGGCAAGTTTTACTGCCTTTACAGCAAATTCCCTGGCCTTATCCGCTTGTCTGAGCTTAATATAGATTATAGCGAGGTTATTATACAATATACATTGGTATTGTTTGTTGCCTGTTTCTTCGATAAGATCGCTTGCCTGAAGGAAATAGTCAATGGCATTTTCATACATTTCAAGGTATAGGAAGGAATTGGCCACATTTCCCAGACAGGCGGCCAGTTGCTGAGGCGTGCCATGACTTTTTGCTAATTCAACAGATCTCAGGTTCAGGGAGAGCGCTGAGTCATATTTGCTTTGGGCATTCAAAACATAGGTTATATTTGAGAGGTATTTCAGCTCTCCTGTTATATAACCAAGTTTTTCACTAAGATCCCTGGCCTTTGTGTAGTAAAAAATGGCAGAATCCGGGATATTGTTTTCGTACTGCTGACCGATGCTGATATATAACAATACTCTATTCGTATCCTGGGGAATGTTTTGAAGTTGACTAATAAGTTCCTGGCGGTTCTGGAAGTCCTGTGAAAGTACTGATCCATTAATGATAATGAATATTAGCACTAGAGGCGTATATTTTTTCATATCACAATTTTGCGAAACATAAAATTACGTGTTTACATATTCTGTAATACGAAATCATTCAAGAATATTTTATAGGCTTTTCCCGGTTATTGAAGAATAATTTTAAACCAGATTAACAGACGAATTGATTTACACTTCGCCGACATCGCTGTTGCCCGGTATACTTCAAATCACTTCCGTCATTATTTATGCAGGTAAATTTTTTTATCCAGTCTGGTAAAAAATCAGGATGAATTGTAATAACTTGTTTTATCTATGTTAATTTGATATGTGAAAGTGAAGATCAAATAAATTCCAAATACTTTATAAGGCAGATATTAGAATATCGCTCGCATGCCCATTTGTTAAATTCTTGTTATCTTAATTTTTAATTCTATGAAAAACAAAATTCCATTCAATTATATTCTGCTGATAATCCTTTTTATTGGTTGTGCTGGTGGTAAAAATGATCAAAGGGAAGAAACTAAAATAGAAAACATTTCAGTAAATCCCAATGCCCATGAGGACTTAAATAAAATATTGAAATATTTCTTAGAATTACCGAATAAGGAGGATCAAAAGGTCATTTCCGGGCAAAATTGCTGCCATGGAAATGAGATCACCAGGTGTTTCGGGACATATGTCGGAGCGCTGCATGATTCTACAGGGTACTGGCCGGGAATGATCGGTGTGGATTATGAGTATACCAACCGTTTTACAGTCGAACAACTCAGTGAATGCAATCAGTACCTTATTGATTACTGGAATATGGGCGGATTAATAACCATTAACTGGGCGCCGCATAATCCATGGACCGATAACGGGACGAGGGACCAATCGGTCGTGAAAATACAAGAGCTATATGATCCGGATTCTGACATTTACGGAAAATGGCATAGTGAATTGGATCGTATTGCCTCCGGATTAGATGAACTACAGAAGGCCGGAGTGATAGTACTTTGGAGGCCGATGCAGGAGATGAACGGTAATTGGTTCTGGTGGGGTTCAAAATCCAGTCCCGATGATCCTGAACACTTTAAAAAAGTATATCAGGATATGTATCATTATTTTACAGAAGAAAAAAAACTGAACAACCTGATCTGGGTGTATTCGGTTTCCGTCTACTGTGGCGGAGAATACTCTAAAGATCCTTCCTATTATTATCCGGGAGATGATTATGTAGATATTGTAGGCACCAATGTTTACCAGAGTGAAGGTTTCAGCATTTGCGATTATGAGGCGATTAAAAAGCTTGGGAAGCCAGTCGCGCTAACGGAATGTGGACCTGATCATGCAAAGATGGATGGAAGTTTTGACAATACCTTGATGATCGATGCTATTAAATCCCATGCAAAAGACATTATTTACTGGACCACCTGGCACGACTGGCCCGAGCATTATGTGTCGATGGTCAGCAATAATAAAGCGAAAGAATTATTAGAAGATCCATGGGTGATTACACGTGACGAGATCAGCTGGAGATAAAGGTTTTCAAGTAGTATGGGAGCTATGGCGATTTAAAAAGCTCAGGGAAAAGATCAAAAAAATAGGAAAATTTTGAGATACAAGCATTATTTTATAACCAGCTGTACATTTTTTTATTATATTGCTGTTTAAATTAATTATTTTATTATATTTTTGCTGTTATAATACAGCAACTTGGAAAGTTTATTACGTAAATCCAATCTTTTAATTCAGGATCAATCACTGGAATGGGATCGTTCACTTGCAGGAAAAATAGATTGGAACGATCGCCTGATTGGAATTTTTGGAGCAAGGGGGACTGGTAAAACCACCCTTATTTTGCAGCAACTAAAAAGAAATTATGGAATTAGCAAGAATGCATTATATGCAGCATTGGATGATATATACTTTACGTCCAATAATTTGGTAGATATGGCAGAAACTTTCAGACAACAAGGGGGAAACATCCTATTCCTGGATGAAGTGCATAAATATCCCAATTGGGCAAGAGAGGTAAAAAACCTGCACGATCTCTACAAAGACCTCAGGATAGTATTTACCGGTTCTTCTATTATCGATCTTCTAAACCAGAATGTAGATCTGAGCCGGCGGGCTGTCTTATATGAATTGCCAGGCTTATCATACAGGGAATATTTACAATTCACCGGAACCATTAATCTGGGAAATATATCCTTGACAGATATTCTTACACGGCATATGGAAATAGCTGCGGATTTGGTAGCTTCTTTTCGACCTCTTCAACATTTTAATGATTATTTACAGTGGGGGTACTATCCTTTTTTTGCGGAAAATCCCCACACATATCCCATTAGAGTAGAACAGATAGTAAAACTAATCATTG
>Ga0209536_100012804_pt1 | contig 12162 bp, 11 predicted proteins | sample DeeMarSeWOR28_12_FD_187461 | JGI IMG/M metagenome (GOLD analysis project Ga0209536, IMG submission 187461) | Marine sediment microbial communities from White Oak River estuary, North Carolina - WOR-2-8_12 (SPAdes) (version 2) | ecosystem: Environmental > Aquatic > Marine > Intertidal zone >...
GATGTACTGGATAACAGTTCCTCAAAGAGCACAACATTACAATTAGTTAGATAACTTCACAAACAATTTAAATCTGAATTTTATCTATTTCCGAAATAGATGCTACAAATTTTATTTTGATTCAAAATTTTAATCATCGTCACTGTCTGCCCTAGAATTATAAGTTTTAATATCCTTATTTATCAAATTTCAAATTACAAAAATTTGATACTCTTACTACCTTCTTTTTTAAAAATCTTAACACCTCGACCAATAAGTGAATCAATTATTCGTCCACTATCCTTAATAGAAACACCATCAAAAATAACTGAATCCTCAATTTCTGAACTAATTATCTCACAATTATCTCCAATACTTGTATAGGGACCAATATATGAATCATCGATTTTACAGTTTTTACCAATTAATACAGGACCTTTAATCATTGACTTATTACTTATCAAAGTTCCCTTTTCTATTCGGACACGTCCCCTAATTTCAGATGATACAATTTGTCCTTGATTATATGTGTTAATATCATCTAAAATAAGTCTATTTGCATGTAAGATATCCTCAGGTTTTCCTGTATCCTTCCACCAGTTGTTTACCAATGATGATTCCACCTTATAATTGTGATCAATCAACCACTGAATGGCATCAGTAATCTCTAATTGATTACGATTGGAAGGTTTTAGTTGATCAACTGCCTCAAATATTTTGGACCTGAACATATAAACACCAATAACAGCAAGATTAGACTGTGAATTTTTTGGTTTCTCAACAATATTAACAATCTCATTTTTATTATTTAAAAAAGCAATACCAAACTCCTCAGGATTATCAACCTCAGTTAAAAGAACACTTCCTTCACAATTAGAATTTTCAAACCTCCTAACATGAGTAATAATACCTTCTCTTAAAATATTATCACCAAGATACATAATAAAAGAGTCGCCTTCAAGAAAATCCCTTGCTACTTTTATAGCATGTGCAATACCTAGAGGTCTATCCTGCTCAATAAACTTGATATTTGCATTCCAAGATACACTATTGACAGTATTAATAACCTGATCCTTATTTGGACCTAGAATAATTCCAATATTTTTAATTCCTGCTTCAATTAGATCTTCAATTCCATAAAACAGAATTGGTTTATTAGCTACAGGAATAAGCTGTTTTTGTTGCGAATATGTAAGTGGTCTTAAACGTGTTCCAAATCCTCCAGATAAAATCAAACCATTCATTTATGTCCCTCTATTTCGTCTCTTAAAAAATTCAAAGAATCTATTAATTTATATGGTTTTTTAAATTTTGAAATCTTTGATATATTTAATGAAGAATCTTTTGGTCTCATAGCTAACCAACCCATATCCTCCATCTTAATAGGAGTAATGAAAGATTTTTTCAAACCAAATACATCAGCAATACTATTAACTAAATCATATCTACTAATACGTTCTCCACCGGCAGTATGAAAAACACCTGCCATATCATGTTCAATCAAAGCAACAAGCTGTTCAGCAAGATCAGTATTTAATGTAGGAGACACGAATTGATCATCAACAATTTTAATATTTTTTTCATTTTTTAGCATATCAATAACCCAAGTAACAAAATTTTCCTTAAAAGCTCCATATATAACAGAAGGCCTTGCTATCAAAAAATTACTACAAATACTAGTTACAAATTCTTCTCCTTTAAGTTTTGTCAAACCATAATAATTAACTGGATCTGCAGCATCTATTTCCTCATATCTACCTTTTTTCCCATTAAAAACATAGTCTGTAGAAATAAATACAAATTTTGCATTTTGTTTTTCTGCACCTTGTGCTAAATTTATTGTTCCCTGTACATTGGTGTTATAAGCCTTATTTTTGTCTTTTTCACAGGCATCAACATTTGTAAATGCAGCTGCATGCACTATAGTGTCAGGTGAAATTTTTTTTAAAATATTTTTAACATTTTCTGAATGGGTAATATCCAGAGTAAATACTTTTTCTTTTCTGATAGATTTTTTATGAACAGTTGAATAAACATCATAATCATTTTTGTTGAGAACTTCTATGAACTTGCTTCCAAAAAGTCCATTTCCTCCAGTAATTAATATTTTCATCTCTCGGATATCACCATCTTTTTATAACATATGTTAAATAGATAATATTTTAACAAATTTTTTTGTCAGATAGAAACAATAGATTACATAAAAACCTTACCTATTATTTTCAATAGAACGTCTAATGGATTCTGATTCATTTTAAGCTAAATTTATGCTTTTAATACACCTTTACAAATTCTTATATTATTTCTAATCCTCTTTGCAAATGAAGGGATACCTTTATTATTACCCCTAATATTTTTTAAAACAGGTTTTACTAGAGCTTCTAGGATATAATTAAAAAAAATCATGGTTTTCAGCATTCCTACATATTCAGGTTGATGTTTTCTAAAATATTTTATTTGACTCTCCATATAATTCTGTCTAGCCCAATATTGATCAGCTTTTTTAAAAGAACTATATGAATCATGAATAACTTTAACATTTGGGATAAGAAAAATTTTGTATCCTTTATCCCAAATTCTTCTACACAAATCAACATCATTATAAAAAAAAGAAAAATCCGGATCAATAATGTATTTATCTTTATCTAACAAACTATATCTAACAATCAAACAAGCAGCAGGTGGTTGATCTAATTCAACAATATTATTTACATCCAAATTTTTTCCAAGATAATATTGGTGCTTCTTATTTTTAAAAAGAAAACGATCAAGAAACAACCCAACCAATGTATCAATATAAAAAACCATTAGAATATCAAAAAATTTAAAATAATACATCTGTAGGCTCTTATCAGGATTAAGTAACAAAGCAGATGCAGCACCAGCATCTTTATTATTATCCATATATTTGACCAAATTATTAACAGCATCTTTTGTTAATATCGCATCAGGACCGAGAAGTAAAAGATAATTACCTTTAATTTTATCCTTGAATTTATTTACAACCATTGGGCCTTCATTTATCTCATTTTTACTAAACTTTAATTGTTTATATTTTGAATATTTATTTATGATTTTATTAAAATCCTCATCTTCAGAATTGTTATCTATGATAAACATCTCATAGTTAATGTCTTTAATAGTGTGGATAACAGAATCAATACATTTTTTTAGTTTATCACTAACATTCCAATTAATTGTAATAATTGATAAAAGTGGTTTGTTTTGTTGCTTATTATTTGATTCTAAATTATCTTTTATCATCCTATCTCCATCACCTTATAAACTACTTTTCGTATTATAAAAACTAAAATAAACAATATTGACAATCCTAATAACTTTTTATATATTATGTAACATACATTTCATAGGTATCATAGTTTATTGCTCTTGCACCAAACCTTTCTTTGAAATCAATTAAACCATGATTTAAAAACCTACCATTTCTCTCAGTGGAAATTCCAAAATCAAAGTATCTTTTATTTTTATAATAATCATTTATCAGATAACCAAAAAGAAAATGTGAAGCACCAATTTTATGCCCTTCCTCATTACTTGCACTGTACTGTGCATGAGCTAAGTTTTTTGTCTCAAAAATAATTGTTCCTGCAATCATCCTATTATTAAATGTTGCAAAAAGCTTAATATTTTCCGGAAATTTACTTGCAAGATACTTTATTTCATCAACAGTATGAACAGGTTTCACACCATATTTTTGCTGAAGGACATCTTCTTCGATACTCATAAATTTATCAAAATCATAGCTCCTTTTAATTTCTAAACCATTATTACAATAATTTTTAATACAGGATTTAATGCATCTGCTAAAAGGAACATTTTCACCCATAAAAACAGTTGAAGCAACATCCCTTCTAATCAGTTTTGCTTTAAATCGATAAAGAGCATATAGATCTTCTTCAGAAGGTAAATAATGATATATATGGGGTATTGCTTTATAATGGAGTTTCTTAATTCTCTGTTCTTTAAGAAAATCTTTTAAAGAGTAAAAAATAGCCATCATCAAAGACATCTTCATTTTCTTATCTGAAACAACACCTCCATAAGTTAATCCTGCATGACTATACAATGTACCATTTGTTCTATTTGCAGGCATAACTGCTATTAACCTATTATTATAAAAAAACATCAGAGAGAAATCTTTGTATCTATTTGAATGATATTCCATATAATCTCTGTTAAAAAGAAAAGTACTATTCTTGGATCTGGATATAAAATCATCCCACATATGTTTCTGTTTTTCATCATATTTAAGAATATTTATTTCTTTTGAAATTGATTTAACTTTTTTAATTTCGTCTAAAGTCATAAATTGACTTCCACTAGACATAAAGTTTCCCTCACCTGTTATTTTAATTTTTTACTTATTTAAAACTTATTATACAACTATTGCCAGGTATCTTTACAATTGTTAATAAAAAATTCGATTAAATTTTATTATTGATTGCTAAAATAGACATTCTTTGTTTTCCCTTTTCAGTATCAAAACCATGATTCCTAATAACATTCTTTAAATTTGTATATTGTTGAATGCTGCCATGAACTTCAATATTCAACATTTTTACATAGTTCATCCATTCTAAATTTTCTTCAAATATTTTTATTTCCTCGCCTTCAATATCCATTTTTAAAAAATCTATAGATTCTAATTTAAATCTTTCAATTAATGATTCAATTGTTATAGAAGGAATTCTTACAAGATTATTATCATTTTTTTCTGATACAATATGATATGCATCAGATAAATCATCGGCTTTATAGCATTCATATCCACATTTAGTTGAAATAGCCATATTTAATAAAAAACAATCATTAAAATTTTTAATATTTTCCTTTGCTAAATTATAATTATCACGATTCATTTCAATACCAATTATTTTAGATTCAGGGTAAAGATTTTTTAAATGAATGATTGTATATCCGATATAAGAACCAAGATCTATTATAACTGGTTTTTTAGGTAATGGTTTTGGAGGTAGATGATACTGATCTTTAAAAACATGGAAGAGATTAACAAAATCCTTAGTATTTGGTCTAGCAAGAACTTTTTTTCCATTTATTTGTTTTATTGGTACCGATACAACCTTCTGATTATTTTGTTTTCTTAACATAAAATATTGCTTTATAGGATAAGTATGTCTACATTTTAATAGATCTATGACTATTCTTAGATTAGAAAATATAAAACGTGGTAACTTATCCATAATCTTATGAAGAAGAAAAATATCTTTCATTTTATCTTACACTTCCCCCAAATATTTTTTTTTTTAATATTGACAATGATTTATAAACCTTTTCTTAGTTATTTTTTATATGATAATAGCTGCTGATAATTTAGATATCTTTAGAAATGTTTTTTTTCTTTATATAAAAATTTCATCTATATAGAAAATCTTCCATCAGCTGAAAATGGACTAGTAATCTACTATACTTATTATGAACAAATATATTTTTATTCTTGTAATAAATCCTTAAAAAAACTATAAGAATCTATAGTTAATTCTTTCGAAAAAATATCTGATACAAAAACAAGACAAATCGCTCCTATTGAAAAGTTATTAAACTCATGCCATATCATAGGTGGTGTATATAATCCTGTGTTAGGTTTGTCCAAGTGATAATTTTTCCGTTCTTTACCGTCATCTAGTATAACATCAAAACTACCACTAATTGCAACTATCAACTGATGAAGATTTTTATGAGCATGCCCTCCTCTATTCATCCCCTCAGGTGTATTATAAACATAATAGACTCTTTTAATTTCAAATGGTATATGGTTAATTCCTTCAATAAAGGTTAGATTACCTTTAGGATTTGTTACTTCCGGAAGATCAATTATTTTACATTTTGATAAACTCATAATTTCTTCTACAAAAATTCCTTAACTTTTAAAACATTAAATATATTTCTAATTAATTTCTCATCTTTTAAAAATGTCAAATACCATATATTTATATATAAAAATTGTAAAAACCGTTAGTTTTATTTTTCAATAGAGAATAATTTTAAAAAAGTCAATTCTTTGTATTAACAATGGCAACAGCAATTGCAGTTTCAATGGAATGAGATAAACTAATTTTTATATCAAAATCAACGATTTTTTCATTTAAAATATTGACAAAAGGTATACCCTCCTCTTTATTTAATATCTCAATTTGATTTAAATGAAGTTTAATTCCAAAACAATAAAAAGCCTTAACAACTGCTTCTTTTCCAGCAAATCTAACAGCGTAATGTAACGCAGAATTTACCTTTTTTTCACAATATTGAATTTCATTTCTTGTAAATACCCTATTAATAGTATTTTTTTTTGATAAAATATTTTCAGTAAAACGAGAGATATCAACACAATCAATACCAACTTCCAACTAATCACCTTAAATAAATAATGATATATAACTTAAAAATGGTTTTAATTCTTTTTATAAAATATGAGGAAAAACTTTCCTTGAAATATTAAGATTGTAACTTTTAATTTATTGAAAAAACGATTAGATTTTTAAATAAACAAATTAATAATATAGTATATTTATTATGACTGAATTCAAGAGGAAAATACATGGACAATAGTGATGATTCAAAAAATATTTCCTATGGAAAAAATGTTAAGATTAGTGATAATGTAAAGTTTAAGGGAAAAATCGTTTTAGGTGATAATGTTAAAATCTCAGATAATGTAATAATATATCCTAATGTAACTATCAATGATAATTCTTATATTGGTCCAGGATGCATAATAGGAGAACCAACAGCTGATTATTATCAAGAGGACAACCATTTTTTTAAACCCACAATAATCGGAAGAAATTCAATAATAAGGTCAGGTTCTATAATTTATGAAAACAACACCATCGGAGATGAATTTCAGACAGGACACAATATCATTATAAGGGAAGGAGCAAAAATAGGTGATAACTGCAGTATAGGAACCCATACTGAATTACAACCCAATGTAAATATCGGCAATTATGTAAGGATTCATTCAAAAGTAATGGTTGGAGCATTAACTAAAATCGAAGATTTCGTTTGGATATATCCTCATGTAGTAATAACAGATGATAGATATCCTCCAATGGGGGATTTAAAGGGAGCCACTATTAGAAAATATGCCCAAATAGGAGCTGGATCATTACTTTATCCAGGTGTAGAGATAGGAGAGAACGCAATTATTGGAGCTAATACCATGGTAAAAAGAGACGTTAAACCTGAAAGGGTCATCTCTGGAATACCTGGAAGAGACATCTGTTCGATTAGAGACATAAAAGACGAACACGGAAATACTATCTATCCTTGGAAAGACCATATAAAGAACTATAAGGGATATCCCTGGCAGAAAAAAGACCAATAAATTTCTTCAATTTATCCCTAATTTGTTTTTAACTAACTGAATAGTGTTAGTATCTTCTATTTTTCTGATTCTATCCAACGCAACATTACGATCTAAATTACCTTCACGAACCAACTCAGCTAGTTCATAAGCATAAGGGTGAAAATTATATTTCATCTTATGAACACTATTGGCAAATGAATTAAGAAGACAATTAGTGGAATTAGCATCAGTATCCTCAGGATTCTGCCAACCTAGAGAATGAACAATTTCTAAAATTTCTTTTTCATCATAATCTAAAAATGCTAGCGGATTAACACTATAAGGAAAAACCTCAAATCTATTAAAATGCCTTTCTTCAAGAAAATAGGGTTTAATCATATCACCAAGATGATTGTATAAAGGCTGGAAAACTATATCCTGCATTTTCCTAATCATATCAGGATTTGTTTTAACAACAGATGTAACAATAGGTGCCTGCCCAGGTGACATACCAAATATGATGATAGGTATCTCTTTTTCTATAGCTATCTTAAAACAAATAAATCTAATCAACGATATACAAGTGGTACAAATACTAGAAGCCCTCTCCAGTGCTTTAATAGAATATACATCATGAGTTACAACTGTTTGAATTATCTTTTTAAAAACATCAAAAGATGGTTTTACCTTTAAAAGATCAATATCAAGACTTTTCACAACCCTATCGATATTGTCAAGAGCAGTTTCAGATTGAAACCAATTATCATAACTAACTGCCAAAACGTTAAGATTATATTTCTTCTTTAATAAATAAAGAGTATAAGTACTATCCTTACCACCGCTAAAAGCAGCAAGACAATCATAACTATTTTTACCTTGAAATTCATCTATAACCTCATCAAACTTCTTTTTGTATTTTTCCCTAAGTATTGACTGTTCCTCCTTCTTTTTATGCTGCTGACAAAAAATACAAACATCATTATCATTAAAACTAATGCCTGGAAAATTTTCATCAAGTACACAAATTCTACAAATCTGCATCTTTTCACCTCTTTTCAGAAGAACAAATTTTTTTACAAGCAGTCTCAAACACATCAAGAACAGACTGTATTTGTTCATATGATATAACAATAGGAGGCTCAATCATAAGAAATGATTGATTTCCAAAAGCTGGAAGCATAACAACCCCCCTACTAATCATTTCTTTTGACAACTCAAAAGCCTTATTTGAACTAGCCAATTCAACGCCTAACAAAAGTCCCCTTCCTCTAACCTCTTTTAATAACTTGGGAAATCTCCTAACAATTATATTAAGTTCTTTTACAAAAAATTCTCCCTTTTTTTTACAATCTTTTAATAAATCACCTTGCTGCAGAATTTGAATAGTAGATATAGCAGCCTGGCAAGCCAAGGTGTTTCCAGCAAAAGATGAAGCTGACATAGGAAAACTCAAACTGAATTTACCCCATAAACTAGTTGAAGCAAACAATGCACCAATTGGAAAAATGCCTCCTCCTAAAGACTTACCTGCTACAAGAATATCTGGAACAAATCCGAGTTCTTCACATGCAAACATACAACCCATCTTTCCAAAACCAGTCTTAATTTCATCGATTATTAAAATAACTCCCTTGTCATCACAAATACGACGAACCTCTTTAAAATAACCATTTGGAGGAACCATAATGCCAGCTTCATGCTGAATCGGTTCAAGTAAAACAGCTGATGTATCAGAATTTATTGCTGACTGTAGAGCTTCAGAATCGCCGAAAGGAACATGAATTATTCCTGGAACCAATGGTTCAAATAACCGTTTAAAAGTAAGAATGCCGGTTGCAGATAGAGCTCCAAAAGTATAACCATGATATGAGTTCTCAGCAGTTATAATCTGCTTTTTTCTATTATGTAATCTAGCAAGTTTAATGGCGTTGTCAATTGCTTCTGAACCACTATTACAAATAAATGAACAATTCAAATCCCCTGGAGTAATTTCAGATAACAATTTGGCAAGTGTAACCTGAATATCGGTGATAAGAGGTTTGGTAAACAATTGTTTTTTATTCAACTGATAAATTATATCTCTAATGATTTTAGGATGATTATGACCGATATTAAAAAGACCATAGCCGCCAACACAATCAATATAATCTTTTCCACAGGAATCAGTTATAACAGATCCTTCTGCCTTAATAGCTGTTTTATTAATCCCAAATTTTTTTAAAAATGAAGGATAGGAAGAACTAATAAATTTTTTATAAAATTCATATATCTCTTTATCTTTAGATGAAGGTGATTTATTAGACAAATCTTCACCTGAAGAATTATTCATAATTCTTTCTCCTTGGAAAAAACTTTATTCAATACTGGAGGCAAACTCCGAAGATGTTTTGTCGCATTATATTTTGCAGTGATATCTCTAAATGCACGCTTTACCTGTTCCTCAGACAAGTTCATAACCTTACAAACTTCAGAAACAGCGATTTCATTTTCCCATGCATAAAGCAAAAGATCTAATTTATCATATGGAATTCGAAAATAAAACTCCTCATCACTAACCTCAAAACTGAAGGTATCAGGACTAGGAGTTCTATCGATTATCTCCCTTATTACACCTAAATATTCAGATAATTGATAAACCTGAGTTTTGTACAGATGTGCAAGAGGCTCAATATCAACCCCTCCATCACCATATTTAACAAAAAAACCCTGAATAACTTCACTTCTATTTGTTGTTCCACACACAAGATAATTCTTCATTTCAGCATAATAATAAAGATGCATCATCCGAGTTCTCTGCTTAGTATCTGTAGCAGCAACTATACCATTCAAAGAATCCTTATTTAACCTAGCAGATTTAACATTACCCGCTCCATCATCAACTGTTAAAGTAAAAAAGTTAAAGGCATCCCTAGATAATAAATCGGGAGGAAGTGTAATTTTTAATTTATATCCACTATTATATCCAGGAAAAATTTCTTTTATTATTTTATCTCTTTTTTCAAAGGCTCCAAATCCTTCAAGAGTGGGAGTAATATCAATTTCTTTAGTTGCTATCCCTAATTTCTCAGCATGTTTTTTCGCATATTTAGCACTGATCTGACTTGATTCTTTTTCAGGAAGTATCAAGCCATATACTTTTTCATGCCCAATTGCTCTAACGCATAAAGCAGCAGAAAGCGCAGAATCAATACCACCACTTAATCCTATCACTATGCCATTTCGTTTCATCGTAATTGTTTGCTGTTTGATAAAAGAACAAATACGATCAACCTCACTCTTACAATCAATTTTTAGAATGTCTTTGTGGATATTCATAATATCTTTACTCTCCAATATATCTAAGATGGTAGGAATGATTATCTTAGTTTTTTTTATATAAGATCTTTTCTACGAATCTTACCACTTGAAGTCTTAGGTAATTGTTGACGAATTTCGATGTATTTAGGAACCATAAAGTTTTCTAAATGTTCAGAACAATACAATATGATATCTTTATCAGTTAATTTAGAATTCTTCTTCAAAGCTACGACAGCTTTTAACGCCTGACCAAGTACTTCATCAGGTATGCCAATAACAGCAGCTTCAACAACATCATCAATCTCATACAAAACATTCTCAATTTCTTTAGGACTAACTTTTTCACCAGAAGTCTTAATAATATCATCCTTTCGAGCAATAAAATAAAGATATCCTTCGCTGTCCATTTTGAATAGATCACCAGTGTACAAAACCTTTTCACCAGGAAACAATCCTGGTTTCAGAATATTAGCGGTCTCTTCAGGAAGGTTCCAGTATCCTTTCATAACATTTGGTCCTTTTACAACCAATTCACCTATCTCTTCAGGTTTGTTAATTTTGTCCCCTTTTTCATTAACAATATAAACCTCAACATTAGGCATTGCAATACCAACAGAAGTAGGTCTCTTGGAAAGTTCCTCTGGAGGAAGATAAGATACCCTCTTACATTCTGTAAGACCATACATAGAATATATCTTTGTATGAGGAAACAATTTTTGAAGCTGGGTGATATGTTTCGGAACCAAAGCTTGTGCAGTATTAGTAATATAACGTAAATTAGAAAAATCTAGTTTATCTAAGTTTTTAAGCTGTAAAAGAATCGCAGCAATTGTAGGAACTAAAGGAAAACCTGTAACCTTTTCTTTTATAATCAAATTGATAACCTGATAAGGGTATAGAAAGGATTTTTCTAAAACGACAGTTCCTCCAAATTTAAAAGCCATTAATACCTGGTATAATCCATAATCAAAAGATAAAGGTAAACAATTGATTATAATATCATCTTTAGTATTCTCCAGATATTCAATTATGGAGTTAGCTGCTGATACCATATTTAAATGAGTAAGCATTACACCTTTTGGATTACCAGTTGTTCCAGAAGTATAAATAAGACTAGCTAAATCATTATCATCGCAGGAACTTTTTGGATTAGTGGAAGGATATTTTTGTAAAATATCATAGAAAAAATTAATTTTAAACCTATCATTTGAAGATTTGATAATTTTCTCATCTTTAGATCTATTAGTTAATATTACTAGTTTTAAATTTGGACAATTAGACAAAACATTTGATATCTGCTCAAAACGCATTTGATCAGTTATTAAATTTTTTACCTGGCAATCATTCAAAATATATTCAGTTTTTTTCTCCTTTGTCTGTGGATTAATAACAACAAAAATACCCGAAGCCCTTAAAATTCCAAAAATAGAAATAACAGACTCAACAGAATTCTCCAAATAGATAGCAACCCTATCCTGTTTCTGCAAACCATAATAAATCAAAGCATTAGCAATTGAATTAGCAGTTTTATCAATATCTATAAATGTTAATCTTTTACT
>Ga0209536_100012805_pt1 | contig 12161 bp, 8 predicted proteins | sample DeeMarSeWOR28_12_FD_187461 | JGI IMG/M metagenome (GOLD analysis project Ga0209536, IMG submission 187461) | Marine sediment microbial communities from White Oak River estuary, North Carolina - WOR-2-8_12 (SPAdes) (version 2) | ecosystem: Environmental > Aquatic > Marine > Intertidal zone >...
GAAAAAAGGTTGCTTTGCGAGTAAAAACTATTTCAGTAATTCGGGATTGAAAGGAGGGGCCTTGTTAGGATTAAGTTCTATTTTTCTCTAAACACGGACATTGCTGGAAAGACTTCGATTCCGTTTTTATCTATTGTATAGGGTACAAGGTTGGGGTTGATATTGGCGCCTCTCATTTTTTCAACTTGCAGGGCTCTTGTTGTTGTTCCTCCATGAAACAGAGTTTGCATCATTATGACTCCATGAACAAGAAATTCTTCATCCATAAGATTTCGTTCAAGTCCTAAGCAACTCAACTCAGAGGTAACTATGGTTGTAACGTTTATGTCGGATAAAGATTCAATCAGGTCTATGCCCGCTGTTCTTCGCTCGATGGGGTCTAGAAATCTGTAGAAAAGCGATGCAAGCGTATCCAACACAACCCTTTTAGCATCAATCTGTTGGACCTTAGCTTGCAGTTCTTCAACAAGCCTGTCAATTTGTAATTCTTTTCCTCGTAAGCTGCTAGTTTCTTCTTTCAACATCTTTTCTTTGAGAATGGCCACTCTGGATAATCTGGTTGCGTCTATGAAGATGAATTTGCCTTCTTCCTCTGCCTTTTTGAAGTCCCATCCAAATTTTAACATTTCAGAATAGTAGTGGTTTTTGTTTTCATCTAAGCTTACAAAGATTGCGTTTTCGCCGTATTGGGAGATTCCCTTGTATAAGAATTGAGATGAAAGAATTGTCTTTCCAGCACCTGGTCCTCCCAGTACGAGAATAACTCTTCCTTTGGGGAGGCCTCCGCTTATTAGTTCGTCTAACCCTTCAACTCCAGTTGGCAGATGTTCTGACAAATTAATACTCACCTTTAGAAAATTATGGTCTTCAGTAGATATTTATAAGTTGCGCAAGCTTTTGCGCATGCTAGTTGAGCTTATTTAATTGTTAATTGGTAAGAAGCAGTTGTGGTTTAGTTATTATTTTTTTTGACAAGATTATCGTCTGTACAAGTTTTGGGCGTAAAAGTATCCTGTTGGGCTTTGTATCCAGTTACCTACGTTAAAACGTACTAGGCCGTATATGTCTGGGACATAAAGAAAAACAGCTGGAATCTGATCAACAATAAGCTGTTGGGCTTCTTGGTATGCGCTTTGCCTCGTTACCGGGGAAGACGTGCTTCTAGCTTGATCGAGCAACTCGTCTATTCTTGAATCAGAGAGCCCAAAGATGTTCGCTCCATCTGGTGCTAAGCTTGACGTGTGGAATTGTGGGGTTAAGTAGCTGTCGGCATCAAGGTAATCTGGCAACCATATGTTTAGACACATATCGTATTCCATCGATATATACGCGTCAATTGCGGAATACCAATCTAGTCCTTGTAGGCGCACGCTAATTCCTACATCTTCTAGACTGTCTCTTACTACTTCAGCGGTTCTTCTTCTATCTAAGTTGTCGATATTGTAGGTAAGTGTGATTTCGAAACCATCTGGATATCCTGCTTCCGAAAGTAATTGCTTAGCTTTGTTTGTATCGCGCTGTATTAGAGGCAAATCTTTGTAGCCGAATATGCTGGGCGGTACGGGACCAGCGTTTCTTTTAGCTACTCCTGCCATAACATCGTTAATAATGCTGTCATAATTTATGGCATAAGAAATGGCTTCTCTCACCCTTATGTCACTAAGTGGCTCTTTTTGCGTGTTAAAACCCAAGAATTCCACACCTAATCCAGCCACTTTTGATACTTGAATATCAGGGTTTTCTTCTAAAGTCACTATGTCATTAAGTTGAAGGCCTGTTGACCCTAAAACAGCGTCATACTCTCCTTTTAGCAGCAGTGATATTCGTTCAGACGATTCTAACACTGAATTAAAAACCAGTCTTTCGTAATTTGGGGCTCCCTTGAAGTATTCTCTATTAGCAGTTAAGACAAGTCCAGATTCCCAAGAGTCAAACTTGAATGGGCCCGTTCCAACTGGATTACTGTTGAAAAGTTCGTCGCCGAGCTTTTCAACTGCGTCTTGGCTAACAATTGAGGCTGGGGGGGAAGCCAATACTTGGAGAAATGGTGCGAAATCCTCGTAAAGAGTGATTTTGACTTTGTAATTATCTATAACTTCCACGCTTTCTATGAATGCTCCGATGTAGGCGCCCATTTCGATTGCCCTGTCTAAAGAGAATTTTACGCTTGTAGCGTTGAATGGTGTAGAATCATGGAAATACACGCCCTCTAGCAGGTTGAATATGTAGGTTTTTGAGTCTGGGGTCTCCCAACTCGTCGCTAAACTGGGCTCTATCTCGACGGAGCCTTCTTTATATTGAACTAGCCTGTCGAAAACATTAAGAATTATGGTGTAGGAGTCAACGTCTATTGCCCAAGCAGGATCTAAATCAACTGGTGCTAAATCAGTTGTAAATGTCAACAGGCGAGTACGTTCAGCCTCGTAATATGGTGTGTATATGAGGAAGTATGAAGAAATTCCAGTAGACGCCAACAGTATTGTTGTAGTTATTAGTATAGCTGAAAATTTTTGGGATTTGCCAGCCTTTCTACTCATTATTAATCCACTATTAAAACAATATTTGCTTTGTGCCTATTTATTATATTTGGTGTACCAAAAATTGAAAAAAGGAATTGATTTTTTTTAGTTTGTTGATGTGTTTATCTTGTTCTTCCCCAAGCGAAACCTGGTCCAGAGGCGATGAAAGTATCAGCACCATTATTCAATGTCCCCTCAACCCTTGTCGCTGCGACAGTACCTATCATTGGAAGATCCTTAGAGTCGAATTGGATTGTGACAGAATTCTTTGAAAGGTGAATATTTTTAGGTTCAATAGTAATCTGAGTCAAAGGATCATCTACAAGATAATATATTGCTGTAACTGAGGTTAAGTCTACGTCTTTTCCTGAGAATCCAGTTGTCTCAAATTTCCAAGTCTTTGCATTAGGCGAAATCGTTAATACAAAAGTATACTCCAGAGCCGCCGCAAACCCAATTGAAGAAATTGCAATTACTAATAGCGTAACTAGTCCAACTAATAGGTGTTTTTTCATGATTCATATTTCACCTCCCATTTCAGTTGCCTGAACATTCGATATATATTTTAAACTTATTCTAAGTTCAGCATTATGTTAAAGCGCGCTGTTTCCGATTTGGAAGCCCTAAGGTTATTTAAGGATTATTTCCACCGTTTTTGATGTGCCGTCATCTAAGTCCAGTCTGATTCGCAATTTCCCCACAGACAGCGCTGATGTGTCTAAGTTGAATATGTACTGGTTGCCTGCTGAGCGTATTATGTTATCACCTGTGCCGTCTTTTGTTGAACCCGGCAAATAGGGTCCTATTGTGCCATCGTCCGCAACATGTGCTACGTAAATTCTGGCTACAGCGGTTGTAACGGAATTTCCTTGAGAATCTGTCAATTCGAACTTTACAGGAACGGTTCTTCCTATATTGTATTGGCTATCTGGAACTGGCGTAAAGAATCCACTGAAGGCGTATCCAACATTGTAATTTATTGTCAGGGTAGCCGTATTTCCAGCGTTGTCGTAAGCGGTTACGGTGAAGGTTTTGGGGCCTACTGTGCTTGTATCAATTGGCAGACCGCTTGCAACGGTTCCAGATGCAGAACTAATTCCTGACAGAGAATCCAAAGCGCTCCAATCTGCAACAACTGACCCCCCTATAGTATATAGGGTATTAGTTGGACTGTTGATAGTAATGACTGGAGCAGTAGCGTCATACTTGAAGTTTGCAGTGACAAAACCAACGTTACCCGCTTGATCAGTTGCAGAAGCAGACACTGAAGCAGGATCCGAATCAGGACCACCGTAACTAAAGTCTGCGGTCTTGGAAGCCACCCCACTCATAAGGTCAGAAGCACCAACAGTCCAAGAGATCGCATAGTTATACCAACCATTATGGTCAGTGTTTCTGTCAGGAGCCAAAGTAACCGTTGGAGGAGTCTTATCAACTTTTACTGTCTGAGAAGCGAGCTCGAACATGTTACCAGCATTGTCATAATCTCTGTGATAAAGCGTGTAAACTCCGTCGTCAATTAAAGTGAAAGGACCAAGGTAATTAGTCAAGGTGCCTCCATTGATCTTGTACTCAGTTCGGTTCCATCCTGAAGTACTATCATCACCTGTCAAGGTGACGGTAACATCAGTGGTATACCATTCATTCAAACCCAAAGTACCAGAAAGAACTTTAGTCAAAGTCGGATCAGTATGGTCAATATTCACCATCTGAATGTGATGACGCCCCTCGTTTCCAGCGTTATCAACACCCCAATATTCTAAGGTGTGGATTCCATCCGTTATTATATCGAATTGTGCGCTGCTACCGTAAACTGTGATTTCGTATTCATCCACTTTGTAATGGATTTCAGCTATTGAAATTGGCGGAGTTGCGGTAGGGTCTACTATGCTTGTTATTGTAACTTGAACAGGGGAAACGTACCAATCGTTTAGCCCTTCATTTCCAGCAAGAGAAGCTGTACAACCAAACGATTTCACGTCTTCCATGTAATACGTTGCCAATACGGTTCCTTCGCTGTCTAACACTTGAATCGCTTCTGTGCCTACTGGTGGGTACGGGATTGCGAAGCTGAAACCCGCTTCATCAGTATCAATACGATCCCCGCCCATCGAATCTCCAGGCAGCTCTCCAGGCATGGAGATTTGCAGAGTGAAGGACAAGCCAAAACTGATCGGATCTCGAGTAGTTGTACCGCCCGCGCTCACGAAATTGAGCGAGTAATCTCCAGCGATTAATGTATCTGGAATCCCCTCCTGCATATGGATCCAATCAAGTGGAAACTCGACTGTGCCGTCGTCGTAGATTATGCCGCTTACCAGCAGAATTTCAGGATCATTTTGGATTACTCTAGTCTTAGTGAATAAGTATTCATACGTGCTACTTGAGTTCACCCAAGTCAAGGCAGTATCCTGGTATTCTGCGACACTCATGAAACTGTAGCCGTTTCTCCATTCGCCAGCGCTAGACTGGACACCGCTTGCAGGAAACGGATTACCCGGTAGTATGTATTCTTCTGGTACTCCATAGTACAAGCCAAACGTGTGGGCCACCTCATGGGCTGGAACCGTCCAGTACCCATCTACCGCTATCACACCTTTCACAGCGGGACCGAAACTTACTCCTGCGGCTCCTGGGAACCCGTGATAAGCAAAGTAATCTGTTGGGGCGATAGCAACGCCTATTGCAGATCCACCCATATTTAATTGAGCTTGCTGAGCCACGGCCTGTATATCTTTTAGCATGCCTGCATATGGATCTCGACGTGATCCGGACTTACTCCCGCTTATACTTTGACCCATAGTGGCTGTTACGCTTTTGACTGGGAAAGTTGCATCTATGAAGTCACGACTTTTTTGCATCATTTCAGTGGGATTATCTGGGCTACCATAGCTTGATTTGGTCAAGGGAGCATAGTATAAAGATAAACTAATCGTATCTTTTACGGTAACTAATGTTGTTGTCATGGCAACTGGACCTCCTAAATTCACTTGGTATATCCCGGTGATATCCTTGTCGCCAGTGATGCTCGGCGCAATAGGATAATATGAAACTATTGGGTTACTTGCCAAGTCAGATCCCGTAACATCTCTGGTGTAGACGTTTCCCTCAAACGCTACAGAGACCTTAACCGAATCGGTAGAAAGAAAAGTGGGTCCTGTTAGATTCACAAGTATCGCGGTTGACTTTTCAAGAACAAGATCCAACCTGCCGTCATTATTTATATCAACATCCCAAGCGGCTTGGACAGGTATGGGCTTAAGCGGGGGGATACTATAATCTAGATTAGGAGGAGGCGGCACAAGACCCGACAATACGAAGGCAGGCATAGCATTGTTGGTGAAAGTTACAGTCTTGCCTTCACTTGATTCAATATTGACAACTACCTCAGAGCCACCAACAACTTGACTACCATCATACTTGTTGCTTGTTATAGTCATAGTTGTAATGTAGCCAAACTTGGAGGTCTCGAATACTCTGTACGCACCGCTTCTTAAGCCCCCAAAAGAATATGTGCCCTCACCTTCAGCTGGGAGGTTGAAGCTAGCTGTGTATGGTGTTGATTTTTTTGGCGGGCTTAATTCTGTGATTGTGTAACTCCAAACCGAGTTGGGAACTGTGCCGATAACCTCGTTCTTAATAGTTATGCTTGTTCCTTTGCCAGGAACTCCAAACGCAGGCAAAACATTCAAGCCTAGAACTCCAAGTGCTAGGATAGTTAAACAAAAAGCTGAAACAATCTTTACTCTAATCATTTTCCTGCTTCTCCCCGCTTCATAAATTTTATAACAGAGTTATATGCATGGCAGCCTAAAAAATATTTCTAAGTCGTGCGTGATGACTCTTAAGATGTCTCGACGAAAACACTTCCATGATATTCAGGAAAAACAGATGCTCAACCTAATAACCTAAACAGCACCCTACCATTGCACTATAAAATTGAGAACTCTGCCATTTAATTCGAACTTCATTAAAGACAAAACAAAGAATTACCCCAATTAAAACGCTGCAGATTGTAAAAATAACAAAAAAAATCTTTTAAGCATGAAAGGCGTAAATGCAGGTATGAAGCAGCCTGCAAAAAACGAATTATGGTCAAGATATTTCAAGCTTAGAATTAATAGGAAAACCCTTGCCACTCTTCTAATATTAATAACTGCTTTTCTCGTCTGGTTTTTCGCCTTTCCACAATTTGGACCAATACTCTCAGAATTCTTTAACAGTTTTCATGCACTAGGTATTGATAAGGGAAGATGGATACTGTTGTTCTTGGCATCCATGACTGCTTCGGCAATAGGCAGTGGTTTTCTTGTCGACAAAACTTTAAAAAAAGTGTTGATAATAATCCTGATCACGCCAATCATATCAATTTTGACTGCTGCTTTTTTGTGGTTGAACTTTGACTCTTCTTTTCTCTTCGCAATTCTGCTAGGTTTTACGGCCGGAGTCAGTCCCGTCGCTATTGGAGCCTACTTCGCAGACCATACATCTCCCGAAGATAGGGGAAGAATAGCCGGAGTGGCCATAGGTGCAACCATGCTGATCTCGCAGGCTTTTCTACTTACTGGGCCTCTCAGCGTAGGATCTATATCAAATACAGAAGTACTCATCATAGTAATTGTGCTTCTCCTCACCTTTGCAGGGCTCGCTTTTAGACCAAAGGGAAACTCTCAACATAGTACATCAACAAAAACTCGACAAGGTCCTCCACCAAAACAAATCGCCCTCTATGCAATGCCAATATTTCTGTTCTACGTGGTAGCTGGAATTCTATTCTCAATTGTTTTTTCTACAGTTCAGGACCACGTTGGTAACAGCATTTTCTACATAATTTGGGCAATTCCATTTATGGTTGGAGCAGTCTTTGCAGGCGTTCAGCTTGATATTAGAGGAAGAAAATTTCCAACAATCTTAGGGTTAGCCATTACCGGCGTTTCGCTAGCAGTCTTTGGAATACTCGGCGTAAATTGGGGTTACTTATGTATCGTTCCATTGGCGGTAGGCTATTCCTTCGTAATTATTACTTCCCTGATAGTTTGGGCTGACTTGGCGCCTGAAAAGTCCCGAGGAAAATACTACGGAATTGGCTTCGGGCTGATTGCAGCAGCCCAAATGGTCGGTCTTATTCTGTCGGGAGCCAGTTTCGGGAGCGCAAGTGCAGCACAAATAAACTCATATATGCTATTTGCGAGTATCGCCCTTTTCCTATGTATACCCCCGTTATTCTTAGCGGATGAAGCACTGCCGAAAGAACTCATTGAAAAAAGACAACTGTTGGACTATTTAGAAGGCGTCAAGAACAAGTTCGCAGGAAAAAAATAACTCACTCTTGACTATCGCAGTAACCCTCAATATATCGGGCCAGCTTCAACACGGCATCCGAATAGTCTAGTTTTTCATCTATGAGAATCTGCTTGCCCTCAGCAATATATGACTTGACTTCGCAGAGACATGGTACATACCCTAAAATCTGTTCTCCGAAAATCTTCTCCAGAGTTGGTGTCAAGACCTTTTTCTGTGTCGGTGTAACCATGTTTACAGCAACAACGGAAGGCTTCTCTAAGAGTTCATAAACTCCCTTCATCATTTCCTTTGTACCGAGAATATCCATACTTTCCATTCTCATTACTAAAACCACTAAATCTGATGCGATGACTGCATTTATTGCGGAGTAGGCTAAACCTGGAGGTGTATCAAAAATAATCTTATTGAATCCCATTTCCGTTAATGAGGTTCTTAGCGAAACAGTCTTGTTTAAGGCTTCCGTTTCCCAGCTTCTAGACTTTCCCACTATATCTCTGATAGCCTCTGCATCAGGGTTTGCCAGACCAACGTATAGGTTGGGATAAGCTTCAGAAATAACTTCTTTAATTTCACAATCACCATTTAGATAGTCGTTTATCCAAAAATCAGGCTCTACCTTTAACATGCCATGTAGACCAGGAGCGCTAAAGTCGTAATCGAGCAGACAAACCTTTTCTTTCTTGGAATATGAAGCGGCAAGATTTGTAGCTAGAAGGCTCTTACCAGTCCCACCCCTATAAGAGTGAACCATAATTGCCAGCGAAGTCATGACCATAGTAAAATGGCCTTCTGCCATATATTCTATTTGATTGGCGTTTTCTTCTCTATTCAATTTTTTCTTGGAAAAGGGGTCAAATAGACGTGGTTTGTTTAGATGTAAAATTATCAATTACTCTAAAATTGAAAGTCGATCTGTCGAAAATATTGGATCATTCTTCATTGTTATATGGGGGCCTCTATTTAAGTTCATTTATTCTTCAAAGTTAAACTTAGAATCCATTTAATTGTAACCCCCTTGGGTTGAGCAAGAATTGCGGAGGGCTTTCCAAACTCAAGACTTTATCCTATTAGCATCATTACCCGCCAAAAACCTTTGTTGAAACAAGCAGTGGCAGACTTTACAATCCACATAAGCCTATAAGGTTAGTTGCTCGTTCTCAAGGGTCCATTCTTTCTTTTTTTAAGGTTAACTCGTTCTCCAAATATCGTTGGTTGTAAAGTTTTACAATCCTTAGAACTTTCTCTATACCTTTCTCGGTTTCTTTCTCGGAAATCTTGATTTCTCCTTCGAAAAGGCCCAGAATTGCTTGTACTTCTTCTCGAGAATGCATATGGGGATTAACTACTCCTAAGGTTGTGAACCCTTTTGACTTTAATTCTGGAAGAAGTCTGCTCAACCATTTTCTGGTAATCACTGCGTGTTGTTGTAATAAAACATCGGATATTATTTCAATGCAGGCTCTTCGGGGGTTACTTTGTGATGCATCTAGCAGGCGAAATGATTTGGCTAAGGCGATGCTAATCTCGCTAAGATTCTCCACTCCACTGAGCTTGAAAACGTTGGGCAGGCTACTGATCATTAAATCTGCTCGTGGATTGCAAACAAATAGGTAGAAATTTGACTGGAATTTTTCTGCCAAAATCTTTCCATTCCCGGGTTCTACTGCGATGTGAAATGTTATTTGCCCCGCTTCAACACCGGCAACAAGAAATTTCTTGATAATTAATTCCCTCTCATCATTGGATGGTGAAGTCATCAAGACAGAATAGTTTTCAGGTATTCCTCCAAACAGTAGATTGTCCAAATCCTCATATCCTGTGGAAATTCGACCTGGAAAAACCCTAGCTAAAACATTGTACGTCTTAGGTTCGAGCGTAGTTATCATTTCATGTCTATTATCGTCTAGAAAAATTATCTTTGGTTTTATTTCAAATATACCTTTTCTCAGCGGTTTAAAAACGACTCCTATTTCGAGGTTACCACATGGAGCAAGACGTTTTTCTTTCATAATGAGATGCGTTTCTTCAAACTTGGAGCTTGCGGGTTTACTAATAAGTTGAAAGCCATCAGGAACAAGTTTCTCTACTTTTGTTAGTAAAAACGCTTTCTTACAATTGTTTTCAATATGAATTTCAAGGTTAATGGTCTCTCCAATATGAATTTCATCCTCATGTTGGATAAGCTTTGCATGAACATCTGCCTGCTCATATTCTTCTAAAATCCTTATACATTGCTCGCTTGGGTTTGTTGCACGTAAATTCGCTGTTGATGGCGAAATAGTCGGCAGATGCAAGAGTTTTGTTAGATGGGTCCTTAGCCTTTCAATTTCACTCTCAAATAGAGATCTATCGCTTGGAGGATCCATAGCTCCAAAAGCCTTAACATCATATTCACAACGAATTGCAACTAGAGGTGTAGAATAGAGTTGTAAATTTCCCACAGGATTAAACGAAGCTCTGAGGCTGATTCTATAATCCTGATTAATTGAGGAAGCCAAGTCTATAATTCCTCGTCTCTTCAACACAAGTAGTGTAGGCCTGATTGCGTTCTGCTCCGCATAACCCAGTTTTAGAAAGAAATCTCGCGCAATGTCGTACGCTCTTATAGCCTCTGCATTAATGACAAAAGATTTTGCTACTCTCAATGGAACCTCAACTGCCTAGATATAAATGAAGAATAATTATAAGTATAAAAATTTGTCACTTCAATCACACTTGCTTGTTGGTCTCATATTTTCTTTGAAATATCAATGTTTCCTATAATAGATTTTACTTTTTGTTTTCTCAGACGAATAAAAAAAACATTAAAGCCAGAAAGAGAATCTCTAAATCTGCAATTGAAGAACTACCAAAATATCTTATTCATTTTAGTCCTAGGGAGCCCTTCATGACTTCAACGTCCAAATTGCCAGCGCTAAAGGTCCTGCCAGTTCTGATGTTATTTATCGCCACAATTGCTGGAGCAAATATGTTTGGGTCAATTTTGTAGAAGTCAAATCCCGCTTCTTTGAAGACGTCGAGAAAACGGGGGTTTTTCTCTGCAAGCCTTTTGGCTTCCTGCAGCATTTTTGACGCGGAGGACGGTGCCTGTTTCACGATGTCTTCAAGTTTCTGTTCATCTTCATATTTAAGAGTGTAATTCGTTACTCCCCCGTACAGAATTGCATCATTTGTTCTTCCCATCGCCTCACCAGAGCTTGGGTGGATCGGTACGATTGGCGCGTAGCCCCATGCATGCTTAACTATTAGAGGGTCAAGGCCTAACCTTTCGAGTTTGTGCAGTCCTGTTTCCACGACTCTACCTGAAACTTGGGTGGCTCCTACCACACTCGTGGTAGAAAACATGATTAAGAACAGGTTTTTGGGATTGACTTTGCATTTCTCAGCAATTTGTTCGATGACAGCCTCTGGCGGTTTTTTTTCTGTTTCGAGAACAAGTACTGCGGTGTTTGCTTCGTCTTTGTACTTAAGTTTTTCGTAGAGATGCTTAGGTTTAAGGGCCAATGCTCGAGCTGGACCAGATGCGATAGCCGAGAAACCGTCACCTTTGATTTGCCAACCTGCGAATTGAGATGCCAAAGTTGACAGCGCCGGGTGGTCTGTTATTACAAAAACCGAGGGTAAAATTATATCTCCGTATTGTATTGGAGAGACGTTTGCTCTTCCATATCCTCCCAAGCATATCTCGGTGATTATCTCTCCCGCGAAGAAACCGCCGTCCACGTTAATGCCTGCGTCTATCAAGGTTGCTCCAGACACTGTTTTTTCCACAATAACATTGTATTTTTCAGCTTCGTTACACAGCTTCTGAACTAATTCTAAAGCTGCAATGTTCAAGCTAATCTTCGACAAGGACATTCCAATCCCTCAGCCAACATTTAATAGACAATTAACAATCTTCTAGAATAGGATAAGTTTTTCCCCAGAATAAGCTTAGTGTCTTCAGTTTATTAACTCTAAGGTTAGCAGTTTTTAAATTAAAAATCTGTTTCACCGGGCGATTGTTTTCTCTTCGAACAAAGATTCTGGATCAAATTTTGCGCTAAAGCGGCTTAGAATTGAGGTACCCTTTAATAAAGAATTCGAGTTAAGCTGACCACGACTTCTGCAAGACGAACTTAACCTCTTCGCACCAGCAACGCTGATAGTTAACAACATAAAAACTGGGTGCACCTTTAGTGTTGGAAAGAAAAACTTTGAGGCTTTGAAAGAGTCTTTCGGTTTCGGCACTGAATAAGCTTCACTGTTCTTTTTCAGCTGTTTTGGTTTTGGGCGTGCTTTTTGTGAAGTGCGCTCTGACGAAGTTGCTGAAGCCCGTGTTGCCCATTAACGCTGCCA
>Ga0209536_100012807_pt1 | contig 12159 bp, 7 predicted proteins | sample DeeMarSeWOR28_12_FD_187461 | JGI IMG/M metagenome (GOLD analysis project Ga0209536, IMG submission 187461) | Marine sediment microbial communities from White Oak River estuary, North Carolina - WOR-2-8_12 (SPAdes) (version 2) | ecosystem: Environmental > Aquatic > Marine > Intertidal zone >...
AATGCTCTTGATATGACAACAAACGTCTTTGGACGAATTTTTCGGCAGATTTATGGCCAAAATCAACTTGATTTTCGTCAACTGGTAAGGAGAGTAACCTCCCGGGTGTATATAAATGTTCATTTTTTGGCCGATATCTTCACAAGAATAGGTTTGCCTGTCAATTTCTTTGATTTCATTGTCAAAGATGAAAAACCTGTCTCAAAGAAGCCTCAGATTTCATTTCGATTCCTAAAGAACATTTTTCGGCTTGGAATTTTTGTGTTTCGCCAATCCCGGCAAAGACATGCCATTAATAAATTTATCAGAATACACGATGAACGACTTGAAGAATTCCGCCAACAAAAGTGGGAAGCGTTGAGCCAGGATCAAGTTATTTACAAGCTGAAGAAGCTCCGAAAAATGCACCTTAAAACACAGTGGTATATGTGGATCGGGGCGATGAATATGACTATCCGTAATAAGGTGTTAAAGAAGTTTGTACAACGCAGGGCACCGCATGTGAATCCAATCAATCTTATCCGGGGCTTGGTGGGATTGAAATCTCTGGAACCCAATTATGAAATGTGGAAATTGGCACAGAGAGCCAGAAATTTACCCGTTAGATTACAAAAGCAAATATTTACTGGCCAACTTGCTCACCTTGATTCTGAAGAAAAGAATAACAATGTTAACATATTTTTAACTGAGTATCAGCGTTTTTTAAACCGTTTTGGTTATTTAAGTATGAATGGAACCGATTTTTCTATTGCGCCGTGGATAGAAAATTCTAATCTTGTTTTGAAATCTATAGAACGACTCGGCTCAATTTCTTCCCCATTAGACAAAAAAAGGGTCCAAAAAGAGAGAGATTTGACCCGGATGCGGGTATGTGAAAATTTACATGGTTTTTCAAAATTATTTTTTAATATGTTACTAAAATCTACCATCCGATATATTGCGCTAAGAGAAAGGCTGAGCCTTCTTATGTCTGAAGATGCCTACCAAATGAGACGAATTTATCTCAGATTGGCAGAGTTGTTGGTGAGCCAGAAAGTCTTAGAGCAACGTGATGATATTTTTTATCTCTATTATCTGGAGCTACTGTCATTATTTAAAACGGGAAGAAGAATATTATCCCCCAAAAGCATCATCAATAAAAGGAAAAACGAAATTCGGGCTGACTTGGAAATTGAGCCGGCAGATATAATATGTGATTATCACGTAAAAGTTAAAGAGACCAAACGTTATAGTTATTTGGTTGGTATCATTGGAAGCCTTGGTGTGGCCAGGGGAATTGCCCGGATTGTCAGAAATCCGGATGCTGTTGAATATGACCTGAGTCCTAATGATATTTTAGTGGTTCCGTTTATTGATGTGGGATGGACACCTCTGTTTCCGTACGTTGCGGGTGTTGTTACAGAAACCGGAGGTCAGCTGTCTCACAGTGCCATTATTGCCAGGGAATATGGTTTGCCCGCTGTTTTGTGTGTAAAAAATGCAACTTATGCAATAAGTGAGGGACAGGCTATAATCGTTGATGGTAATGTGGGCAGAGTATATTTAGAAAATCATTTATAATAAAAAGGTATGTGATATGGATACATTCTGGTTCATTATCAGTTCGATTATAGGTTATTTGATTGGGTCAGTTTCCTCGGCCCGGATAATTACTAGGATTTTTGGTAAAGGTAAAAAGGTTCCGGAAAAAACCAGTTTTGGTATTGAGGCAAGTGATAAAAAAATTGAGACAAAATTGGTAAGCGCCACCACCGTTTCGGTAAATGTCGGAGCCAAGTTCGGATTTTTAACCTATGTATCCGATGTGTTTAAAGTTTTAATTCCTGTCCTTATACTCAAACACCAATTCCCCGACACCTATTATTTTCTGGTAGCAGCATCTACCGGTGTTATTGGCCATATCTGGCCAGTCTATTACAAATTTAAAGGTGGCCGGGGGATATCGGCAATCTATGGAGGCGTATTTGTTATTGATTGGATCGGTGTCTTTGTTGCGGCTGTAGGTGGGATGGTATTGGGTTTGTTTGTGTTAAGAGATCTCTTCTTTACTTATCAGGCAGGACTATGGTTACTCATTCCATGGTTGTGGTTTCGTACGCATGATATTCATTATGTGATATACGCGGTTGTGATTAATATCTTGTTTACGATATCATCGATTCCGGAGATGAGACAGTGGTTCAAGATTAAAAAGGAAAAGGGATGGGATGATCCGGCTCAGGCGTTTCAGGTTTCTGCGATGGGTCGTGGAATTATAAAAATGGCACAAAAAATCGGTTTTTTTAAAGCAACGTCAGTTCCACCAAAAAACTCTTCGGATTCTGGGAGCGATCAGGATGGGAGTCCAAATGAATAAAAAACTTATCCTCCTTGGATTCATCGCCGTATTAGTCCTGGGGACAACCCTCCTGCTGTTAGCAGGTCGATTATCGTACTGGCAGGCCTGGGCTTTTTGCCTGGTTTGCTTTTTACTCATTGTGAGTATTTCGGTTGCCTTTGGTAAAGATTTTGATACCATCAAGGAGCGAATGAAGACGGGCCCCGGGACAAAATGGTGGGATAAAATTTTCTGGGCTATTTATGGCCCCATGAATTTAGCTGTCGTGGTAACCGCCGGGTTGGATGCAGGGAGATTTATCTGGTCCCCACCGATACCTCTCTATGTATATATTGTGGGATATCTCTTCTTTATTTTTTCAGCTTCAGTCCATTTGTGGGCTATCTGGTCAAACAAATTTTACGCCAGTACTGTCAGAATTCAGAAGGAGCGGAAACAAAACGTGGTAGATAGCGGTCCCTATCGTTACGTTCGACATCCGGGATATATTGGTATTATGCTGATGGTATTGAGTATGGGATTGGTGCTAGGATCCTTGTGGGCGTTATTACCAGCGCTGATCGTTTCTGTCCTTTTACTCATCAGAACCGGACTGGAAGACCATGCACTAAAAAATGAATTGCCGGGTTATTCTGAATATACTGACCGGGTCAAATTCAGAATTGTACCGGGCTTGTGGTAGCCGGTATTTTTTATGGCATCTGTCGTATCCGTACCTCAGTTTCCTTAAAATCCTTCAACAAATCGATTAACTCATTCACATCCGTGCGCCCATAATGATAGGGGTATAGGATTTTCGGTTTGAAAGCCCGGGTGGCGTCGGCGACCATCTCCGGCGTCATGGTATAGGGAAGATTCATGGGCAGAAAAGCAATATCGATTCCGCTCAGCTGTTTCATTTCCGGTACATTTTCAGTATCACCGGCGATGTATACTTTTTTGTCGCCAAAGGTGATCACATAGCCATTACCCACTGCCTTGGGATGGAAGGGCTCACCGGTCTCTCTTTTATGGACCAGGTTATAGGCTGGTACCGCTAAAATGGTCACCCCCTTGATGGTGATTTCGTCCCCATTATTTAAGGGAAAGCTGTCCGGTAATTTTCCTTTGCAGGCCTTTGAATAGATATAAGAAGTCTCACGCTTACTGACCTGTGCGATGGCGCTGGAATCCAGGTGGTCTCCATGATGATGGGTTACCAGGATCAGGTCGCCTTTTGGCATGGCAGTATAATCTGCATAACGGCTTACCGGGTCAACATGAATTACATTTCCTTTAAAGGTAAACATCAGGGTGCCATGTCCGATGAAGGTAATGGTAAGATCACCGGCAGTGGTCCGGACCGTATCCGTCTGAAAAGATTGTTGACAGATTCCTGAAAAGATAAAGAATAATAGTACGGATAAAGTTCTCCAGATGATATTATTCATCATAGCCTCCTTTCCTTAAGATTAAAGATGAAAGATTAAAGATCAAAGAAGAATTTGGGTGAAGTTTTCCCGCGGGGTATTTTTGAAACTTAAAGCTTTTGAGGAGTCTCTTTTACTCTGATTCCAGCAGCGAGACAAATTTTTCGGCATTAAACACCCATCGTCCGCTCCGATTTGATTGAAGGGATTCTCCAGATGATCCTGGATGTTGTCCAGCGAAACCAGAATGATACTGAGCAGAACCGGTAGAATGTATTGCAGCCCCGGGACGGTTTCACCGGCAAACTGGGCGAAATAAGGTCCATATAGCACCGGTAGAAGTACAATGAAAATATCAATATCAGAATTCTGGCCTCAGTTAACCTTTTTTGCAACATATCAGCCAAATCATGGTCAAATACGGTAACTGTGTACTTACCGGAATAAGGAGACAATGATGATTCGAAATTATTTCAGGAGCATAACCCGAAATTTTACCAAAAGATGGCATTTTTCCCTGATTAATATTCTGGGCTTGGCACTGGGCCTGGGGGTGAGCATACTTCTTCTTCTTTACGTCAGGAATGAACTGACTTACGATCAATATAATCCCAATAGTGGCCAGAAATATCGCATTTCAACCCGACTGGCATTACCCAATCGTCAGATGGAGCTGGCTTCGGGGCCCGGACCACTCGGACCTGCCCTGCAGGATCAGTTTCCGGAAGTGCTCCATGCTTGTCGCTTAAGACAGACTGGAGAGAAAATTGTATCTTATGAGGACAAATTGTTCAGAGAATCGGGAATCTTTTTCGCCGATCCCGGAGTGCTTGATATCTTTGCCATCGAGATTCTTAGCGGTAATCCGAAAACATTTTTGGAGGCACCTTTCAGTCTGGTTGTTACCCGGGAAATAGCAGAAAAATATTTCGGCAGTGAGAACCCGCTTGGAAAAACGGTGAAGTGGAATGATAAGCACGAATTTACAGTGAGTGGAATTGTAAGGAAAATGCCTGAAAACTCGCATTTTAAGTTTGATATGCTGGCCTCCCTTTCCACTTTGAACCAAATTGGCGGTGGGCCGGAACGGCCGGATCAATGGATGGGCTTCAATTTTCATACCTATATCGAATTAGCCAAAGGAACGCCGATAAACGGTCTGGATGAGAAATATACTGAATTATTGACTGCCAATACCGCTGACTTTACGGCGCAACTGGGCGTAACAGCAGCGCTGTTTTTACAGCCTTTGCGGAGTATACATCTGCATTCAAATTTAATGGGTGAGCTTGAACCGGGCGGAAATATCACTATGATCCGTATTTATATCCTGATAGCGGCTTTTATCCTTCTGATAGCCGGGATCAACTTTGTAAACCTTTCCACCGCCAGATCCAACGAACGTGCCCGGGAAGTGGGGATGCGTAAGGTCCTGGGGGCATCGCGGGAAAAGTTAATTGCTCAGTTCCTGGGAGAAGCCCTGTTTTATGCATTTTTGAGCATGCTCCTTGCCATGCTTTTCGTCCAGAGTATGCTTCCTGTCTATAATGAGCTGATCGGTAAACGGTTCTCGATTAACCTATTTTCCGATTGGCCATTGATGCTGACACTTTTTGGCCTGACCATATTAGTGGGAATTCTGTCAGGTATTTACCCGGCGTTTTATTTGTCGGCGTTCCGCCCGGTACAGGTCCTGAAATGGGGTAAAAAATCCCGTCGCGGACCCGGTTTTTTTCGGTATTCGTTAGTCACCGTTCAATACATTATCTCCATCGTGCTGCTTATTTGTACTCTGGTTATTTACACTCAGCTGCATTTTATCAGTAGTAAAAACCTGGGATTTAACAAGGATCAGATTCTGGTCATCCCCTTAAGCGGAGAAGTTCAGGGAAGTCCGCAGGTGTTTAAAACAGAAGTGAGGAATATTCCGGGAATTGAACGAGTGGCGCTTTCTTCTCATGTTCCCGGAAGGGGAAGAATAGAGACCCTGTTTGAATTTGAAGGACTTGAAAGCGGAGAACCACAGTCCTTTCCACTCCTGGAAATTGATGAGGATTATGTGGAAACCATGGAAATGGATATAATCTCGGGACGGAATTTCTCCCGGGAGTTTCCGGGAGATCAGGTTGGTTCGATGCTGGTGAATGAAACACTGTTGAAGCAGTTGGGGTGGCAGGATCCCATTGGGAAGCGGATTTTTATGACCGATGTTGAAGAGGAAAAATTCATCCAGGTTCCCTATCAGGTCATCGGGATTGTACGGGATTTTCATTTTGAATCGTTGCATCGCCCGCTGGAACCGCTGCTGCTCAAAATGCCCCGGGATATCGGCTGCCTTTCGGTGAAGATAGCTACCCCGGATATACCAGAACTTTTAAGTTCAATTGAAGCCATATGGAAAAAAATGGAACCGGCAAGACCGTTCGATTATTTTTTTCTGGATGATACTTTCGACAAGTTATATCGGTCCGAACAGAAACTGGCTGAGATCTTCTTCGCTTTTAGCGGGATTGCCATTTTTATCGCCTGTCTGGGCTTGTTCGGTCTGGCATCCTATACCGCTGAACAACGCACCAAAGAAATTGGAATTCGCAAAGTTCTCGGTGCTTCGGTGTCTTCCTTATTCCTGATGATGTCCAGGGATTTTATGAAATGGGTGATTCTGGCCAATCTGGTGGCCTGGCCGCTGGCCTACTGGGCCATGAAAAACTGGCTGGGCAACTTCGCTTATCATATTAATCCCGGGATCTGGATATTCCTAGTTTCTGGTATTATAACCCTGCTGATCGCCATTGGTACAGTCAGCTTGCATACCATCCGCATTGCTCATGCCAATCCGGTGAACAGTTTGCGCTATGAGTAGGGGTAATAAGAAAGCAAGAGGACAAGATACAAGAAACAAGATCTAAAAAGATAAAAGAAGGTGATATGATAATGGGGTTGTTTCTGTAATAGGATTAAATTTTTTGAATAGAATATAGATCTTAGAGTATTCTATTAAGATTTCCATTGGTATTGGGGGAGTGAGATAGAATCGCTTTCATCAAATTGAACGCCTTCGGATTCCAGAATGGATTTCTGCATGCTCCAGGCAACACTGTCCAGGGGAAAACTGATTCGGCCCCGGCTGTTTATGACCCGCTGCCAGGGTACCTTGGTTTGGGAAGGAAGATAATGCAGGGCGTACCCAACCTGCCGGGCCTGACCGGGAAGACCTGCCAGGCGGGCGATTTGACCATAAGTGGCCACTTTTCCCGATGGTATTTTTCTTACCACTTCATAAATAATACGATAACTGTCTTTTCTCCTGCTCATCCGTGCTATCCCAATGATAGGTAAAATAAACATGAGTGGACGTATGTCAAAAGGGAATTTAGGTCTGTCACTCCTGATTGAATAAGACGATTACTTTCATGTGTGAAATATGTTTGTTTAGAAAGGTGATTATCGGTTTCTTGAAATTCCGGGATTGTATTGACAGTAAACCCGGGATAAATAAAAAAATTCCCCGCATTCTCTTTTTAAGGAAAAACGGGGAATATAAAAAATATTGCGAAATCATCAGTTGTTATTCGACATCTCTCTGATTCTATTTCAGCGTCACCTTTCCGGAAGCAGATTCCAGACTAATCAAAGGTTTATTTCCGGAACGGGTGATAATTTTTTTGTCATATTCTCTGCCATGCCTCTCAAAGGTCTCTTCACTGTCAAAGGCCACAGGTGCCGAGATTCGAGAACCGTTATGTCTTGCGATCATCTCAAAACGCCCCTTTAGTGAGTTTCCGCTGTATTCAAGAGTGACATCCCCGGAAGCGGCGGAGAGTTCAAGATCATATTCGGCAGAACGCGCCAGGGAAACCGAGATATCTCCCGAAGCGGCGCTGAATTCGCTCTCTGCATCCAGTTCGACCTTTTCAACCTCGATATCTCCGCTGGCACAGTTCAGATCAAACTCACCCTTGGCATTTTTAACCTCCATATCTCCCGAAGCCGTATTAAATTCGAAGGATCCTTTCAGATCTGTTGCTTTGATGTCTCCACTGGCCACCGAGATCTCCAGATCCCCCTCCACATTTTCCAGATCAATATCTCCGCTGGCAGTGGAAGCCTCGATATCTCCTTTACACATCTTTAAAGTCACGTCTCCGGATGCGGTGCTGACCTCTATGTCGCTGCTGAGACCACTGACTGAAATGTCTCCCGAGGCCGATTCGACATCGATTTCTGCTTCCGGCGGAACGGTAACAGTCCAGAGAACCTTACCACTGGAACTGCCTGACCAGTCTTCGGATAATTTAATGCGATCACTACGTTCTTCCATTTCCGGGGTAAATGCGTCGGCCGGACGTACTGTGTATTCCACCACGACGGTAATTTTGTCTGCCGGACCTTTCTGGATGATGCAGTCACCACTGGTGGTACTGAGTTCAACCAGCTTTTTTGCCGGAAATGTTTTGGACACTTTTTCCTGTGCATAAATCGAAAGGGCAAAGATCAGGAAAAGAATCATCACAGCACTCAGTTTAAAAGCAGTGTTTCTCATGGGTAAAATCTCCTTAGTTTAGTTATGTTTTTGGTAAAGACATTTTTGTTTTGCATCGTCTGGTGCAAATCTAATAAATATAAAAGAGGTTGTCGCCCGATATTGCAATCTAGAACCAAGGAAGGGTTCTCTTTTGTGATTCCGAACCTGTTTATAAAATAGCTGGCGGTATAAATCGAATTACTTGTCGGTGATTTTGGACTGATGTTGTTTAAATTCGGAGGGGGTCATACCGCTAAATTTTTTAAAGGCGGTATTGAAAACCGACTTTGAGTAAAAACCACAATCATACATAATTTCAAGAATATTTTTTCCGTCATTTGCATTATTCCGCAGCATTTCCTGAGCCTCCTGAATACGATACCGGTTTATGAAATCGTTGTAGTTCATGCCGAATTTCTCGTTAATGATACGGGATAGATGATTCGGATGAATTCGGATTTCTTTGGCGATGATTTTGAGACTGAGGTTAGGATTTAAATATGGCTTTTCCTCTTCCATTAAGCTCAATAATCTAGGAGCTATTTCCGTGGCCTTTTGAGGATCCAGGGAAGAGGTTTTATATTTATCTGCCTGCCTGCGGATATTATGACGACGGATTCGGTAATAAATTATTCCTGATCCGACCAGAACGACTATGATAAGGACTATCCAGAAGAATTTACTGTAATAATAAGGGGGGGTAATCTCAAAATTAATCGTCTCCCTTCCCACATCACCCAGGTGATTGATGGCGGAAATATGAAACTTATATTGTCCTGGAGGAAGATTGAGATAGCTTATTTCCCGGTTTAGCGGTGAAGCTGATTGTACCCAGGAAGAGTCATAACCGTCTAATTTATGATAAATTCTGGTCCTGGCAGGAGATGTATAATTCGGGCAGGAAAAAGAGATATTGAGGTGATGAACGGGATAGGAAAGAACGGTTGATTCCTTCAAAGAAATAGATTGTCCGTCTGCCACGAAAGAGTCAACATAAACCGGGAATTGGGTATGCGGCCGGGATAATAGCCCTGGATCAAAAATTGCAACGCCGGCTGCGGTGGCATAATAGATTTTCCCATCGCTTGTTTTCCATGAGGCAGGTTTTCCGCTGGCACTGCAGCGACTGCTGGCCATCCCGTCACCCTCATCGAAAATATCGGAAATGAGAAAAGGATCTTTGTTTCGATTGTCTGAAAACAATTCATGGCGTGCTATCCTGAAAATCCCGGTGTAGGAACTCATCCAGAGATCACCGTTACCATTTGTGACAATACTGAATATATGGTTTTCCGGTAGTCCCTCTGCCGTAGTCCAGGATTGAATACCATTCTCCTGAATATGATAAAGACCCTTCCCGTTCGTTCCCAGCCAGAGATTATCGGGATCCTCCTCATGAATGGATAAAATGTCCAGCTGTTTTAAACGATGCTGATATTTTGTGGTATCGAAGGAGCTTCCATTATAGGTCAACAATTCTGTTTTTGAACCGATAAACAATATTCCCCTTTTCCCAGAATGTAACGTTCTGATATGATGGCCGGTACGCGCGGTTGAAATAACTCGGGGAATTTTACCATTTTCCAACTCGTTTAGGCCACGATCGGTACCTACCCAGATCTTGCCGTCCCGATCTTCTGCAATGGTTGTAACAAAATCTGAAGTGAGCCCTTCTCTCTGGGAGAGTTGAATCAGTTTTTTCCCTCTTACAATACTCAGTCCTTTATCTGCTGTCCCGATCCATAAATCTCCACCGGAGTCCTCAAACAGCGATGTTATCCGGTTACTGGCCAGCCCGCTCACTTTATTGAGTGTCTGAATCGTGTGATTATTACGCAGGCGGTAAACACCCCCGTCCATCATACCAATCCAGAAATCGCCCTGGTGATCTTGCAGGATCACATTCACCGGGCCATCCGGTATTCCATTTTCCCCGGTGAAGTTATCAATGTTCCGGTTTTTCAATACAAAAAGACCAGTGGCGTCTGTTCCAATCCAGAGGTTGTTCTGTGAATCAATCAAAAGATGGTGAATATAACTGGAGTTTTCTCCCTGTCCTGTTAATTCTCCATCATGAAGACGCCACAGGCCATCGGTCATGGTACCGATCCAGAGGGCTCCCGATGAATCTTCCAGAATCGAGGTAATGGGGACCAGGGCGGTTTCAGGAATGTACTGAATGCGGTCCCGTTCCCCCTGCATAAAATAAAGACCGTGCATAGTTCCAATCCAGATCTGGTTTCGATAATCTGTAAAGAGAGACAGAATCGGCCCCGGCGGTAAATCTTGCTGATGGTTGTAGATACGTACCATTCCGTTCATAAATTGCATCAAACCGCCCCGATAGGTTCCGATCCAGAGAAAACCCTGTTTGTCCAGGGTCAGTGTGCGGATCATGTTATCGGTCAGTCCCTGATGTGTGGTATACTGCTTTATTCCATCACGGTTGAAGCGGTTTAAACCGTAGTCGGTCCCAATCCAGACATTCCCCTCAGGATCACTGGTAATGGTCCGGACATAATCGTGAGATAAACCTTCCTGAGAAGTCAGGGGCGTCCAGGCGCCATCTCGCAAGAAATATGCACCGCCTCCTTCGGTCCCGATCCACAGACGTTCTTCCGGATCCAGATGTAAAGTTGTGATGCAATCATTCTTCAGAAGCGGAGTGTTTTGGCGGTTGTATATTTTGAAATCCACCCCGTCGAAACGGACCAGTCCGGAAGGGGTTCCGATCCACAAAAAATTATGACAGTCCTGAACCAGGGCAAATAAAGTATTTTGCGGTAAGCCGTCTTCACGGGTCCAGTTTTTTTGGAGATAATCGGACAGGTTGCGGGAAGGATCCAGAGCATTTGCTGATGGTGTCCAGGATATCAGCAAGAGAGAGATAGCCGTAAACCAGAAGATTTTTCTGTTTGATATTCGCATCATGCGTTTTCCGGATAGCTGGTATTCATCGATACCCATGATTTACGATAGGTAAAATATAAGGTTGCTGCGATTGCTAAATGAACCACCATTGCTAAAAGTTAAGAAATGATTAAATGAGCCGCAAAATAAAATCCCTCCGGTGTTTCCTGTCCGGAGGGATGTAAGTATCATTTTCTACTTGTTTCGTCCTCAAATCATGAGAATATAATTGGAGGAAAATGGATCCTCATTATTCCATGGCGTCTGCTACCACAATTTTGCTCTGGATTAAATTATTCATTTCCCGCAGATGCAGCTGCGCCACCACGCTGGCATGATCCGACGGCCATAAACCAGAAGGCGTACGATCTTTGAAATTGGTTCCAATCACCTGGGCCTGCACCGGACCGATCGGTGACTGAAAATTCTTGGCAAAAATCAGGTCGAGTCGCTGGTACAAGTTGGGATAAGGATCAAGTAGCGCAGCCGAGAACGGGGAGGTATATCCTGGCCCCTGATTTCCTTTGAGATTATGGTCCCAGGTATCGGTGTAGCCCGCTGTCATGGTAATGTACTGATATGAAGCATCCATGTAGGGATTTGGAGGTGTGGGATCGTTCGTATTAAAATCACCGACCATGATTATTGGCAAGGTTTCATTTGCAAAAATAGTACAGAGTTCTTGCGCCTGAGGCAGGCGATACAGCTCAGTAAAAGCCTCCAGATGAGTATTGATAAAACGGTAAGATTTTTTTCCTACCTTAGCTTCCACCGATACATAACCGCGAGGTATATCAATACTGCTTGGAGGGTTTGTTGGCACAGGTACTGATAAAAATGCGGCATAATTTCCTTTAATGGGGTTGGAGTACTGAACATCGTTTCTAACCAGGATGACATCTGAATCGACTAAACGAACCAGGTCGTATTCCAGGTCGGTGAACCCATCGGCCTGGGCACCGGCATCTGGCACGAGC
>Ga0209536_100012808_pt1 | contig 12158 bp, 12 predicted proteins | sample DeeMarSeWOR28_12_FD_187461 | JGI IMG/M metagenome (GOLD analysis project Ga0209536, IMG submission 187461) | Marine sediment microbial communities from White Oak River estuary, North Carolina - WOR-2-8_12 (SPAdes) (version 2) | ecosystem: Environmental > Aquatic > Marine > Intertidal zone >...
AGAAAGCAGAAAACACAAAATTTCTTAAAAGATGTTGTTGTGGAATATCTAGAGAAGAATGAAATACTCAAAAAACGTTATGAATAATATCTAAAAGGAGGATCAAATGGAACACATTATAAGTCCGTGGCTGATTTATTTTATCAGCTTGGCAGATTGGTTAAAAGTTTCTTTTATTATTGCTTCTGGAGATAAACCTTGTTCTAATCTGACCAGGACACGATCGACATCATTAGCAGAAAGGTTGAAGAATTGCAGGTATTTATTCTCGATACCTGGTAATAAATCTGCTTTGGCTGCACTTCTAATATCGATAGGAACAGATAATGCCTCTGCTATCTGTAAAATCTGACTTCGATACAAATTTCCAAGAGGCATCAAGTCAGAACAATGACTATGACCCCATATTGTAAAAAGTCCTGTCAACAACTCTGTTTTATTTATTGTACCTATTAAAATACGATTTTCAGTTTCTGCAGTAAAATATGCCATTGCCATTTGTAATCGGGAACGCAATTTATTATAAGCAATAATTTTGTGCAGAACTTTCTCTCGTCCAGTATTTGCTTCTCCCACCATTCCAAAGGTACCTTCTAATTCGGTATCTAAAGTACTTTTGAGTATAGAATGACTCAATGGGTGAAATAATGAGGGAATTTCACGAATGGATCCTGGGACTAGATTTCCTGATCCAAAATTCCGTAACATTGGTTCAATTTCACAACGGAGTATTTGATCCTCATTAATTCCCAGATATTCAATGGAATGAGCAATAATATCATCTTGGTGATCAATAAATTTATCACTTCTTATTAACAATTTTACTTTCTCTTTTCCAACTGCATCAATACACAATCTCGCTATAACAGTGGAATCAATAAATCCTGAGAATAATATCAATAAACCACTTGCCTTTCTTTCTTCCATGCTCGTTTCAATAAAATTAGCTATTTCCTGAATTATTTCTCGGATCTTTCCACTTATATTCAGATCATCCAACTAATTATCATCTCCATTAATATTGAAACACTTAAAAGTTCTGTAATTTTGCTTAAATTGAAAAATTACAATCCTTAATAATTAAATTAATTATTTACAGAAGAAGATCATCTATTAATACTGAATTTAAGTATCATGATAAAAAAATATCTCAGGTTTTCTTTATGTTGAAATTAAAAGAATGCTAATTTTACTTCATTCAGATAGAAAAAGAGCTAATTAAACAATAAACAATAAAATTTTAGTAATAATCTGATAATTTAAAGACATAACTGGTTAAAATTAATTTTAAACTATTTTTGATAAATTTTATTGCCAACAAGAGAGTACATTTGAAGGGATTTCAAAGAATTAGGAATAGTAATATTATGAAATGTAGCTTTTAAAATGCTTAAGTAAAAAGTAGATTTAGTTCAAAAGTGATTTAACCTAAAATTCTTAACTTTAATTAATACCTTATACTATATAAAGTAAAATTTTGCCCTGAATTGAGGATTTTTCCTTTAAAAGTTGATTTTAATGGCATTTGAGATACTGGATCAATCAATACAAACACTCCTTAACGAATTAGGGATAACTCCAAATCCAGGGCAATTAAATTATCTCCAAGGGATAATTAATAAGGAAAATCTTTTAATTGTGGCAGGAACTGGTTCTGGAAAAACTTTTGGGACTATTGTTGCCTGTCTTCATCGTATCGTCATTGAAAGACCAGAACCAATATCAACAATTGTGATCACACCATTAAAAGCTTTAAATCGTGATATATTTAGACGAACATTACCTGATCTAGGAGAAAAACTTGGGATACCCATAGCTGTTCGTCACGGGGATACAACAACTTCTGAAAGACAAAAACAAACAAAAAATCCTCCTCAAATATTGATAACAACTCCTGAACTTTTTCAAGCAATGCTTCCAGCAAAAATATTAGGCCGTGAGAAGCTTAAGAATGTTCAAACCATTGTTATAGATGAGATCCATGAGCTAGTAACCACAAAACGAGGTATTCAATTATCTCTAGCCTTGGAGAGATTAATGAATCGTACAAAGAAGAAGATACAAAGAATTGGGCTTTCTGCAACATTAGGTGATCCTATTAAAGTATTGAAATATTTAGCTCCTAATAACGAAAAATGCAGAGATATTATAATTCCTCCAACAAAACAATTAGATATTCAGCTAATTTATCCAAAAGAAGTTCCACCTGAATCAAAACAATTGATTAAATCTCTTCATACAACAGAGGAAGCTGTTTCAAGATTCCTGAAATTACTGGATATTATACACAAAGAAGATGGAACTATTCTTCTATTTACTAATACACGTCAAGAAGCTGAAATCTTAGGCTATAGATTTAATCGATATAATGAAATTGTTTCACTAGATAATCAGATAAATTTTGAAGTCCATCATTCCAGTTTATCAACACAATCACGTCTTCGTGCAGAAAAAGAAGTGCGTGGAGGTAATTTAGACATTATTATTGCTACATCTTCATTGGAATTGGGAATTGATATTGGTTCAATTAGCTTAGTTATTCAGTATATGAGTCCAAGAAGGATAGAAACCTTAATACAGCGAATTGGACGAGCAGGTCATGGATTAGATAAGATAAGTCGAGGAATTATAATTGCAGATAACCCACGAGACTTAGTAGAATCTTATTTCATAAAAGAACTAAATAATCAAAGAATGATTGAACCAACTCATATCCATTCTATTTCATGGGATATCTTGTTTCATCAAATAGTAGGAATTCTTCTTGATTTTGGAGAAAGTAGTATTCAAGAGATTCTACGAATTATAAATGGAGCATATAATTATCAATCAGTTTCTCCACAAGATTTACTTCCTCTTTTAGAATATGGGAGAGACAATCATTTTTTTTATATTAATAAGGATACCTCAACTGAAATAATCTCTCTTAAAGTAAAAAGAAAAGCATATCAATATTACTATTCCAATTTAAGCTCAATTCCTACAAAAAGAACATACAGAGTGATTGATGTCGGCAGACAAGCACGAGTAGGTCAATTAGATGATGCTTTTGTCTCAACCAGAGCTGAAAAAGGTGCAGTATTTATTCTTAATGGACTACTATGGGAATTATTAGCCTTGAAAGAAGATGTGGTTGAGGTACGACAGGTTAAAGGTATAACTGATGCAGCATTACCAACTTGGGAAGGAGAATTAATTCCAGTTTCATATGAGGTGAGTCAAAAGACCATTGACCTGTTTTCTAATCAAATAAAATTTTCAAATGAGGAATTTAATGTTTCCGCAGAGTTAAAATCTTTCAAGAGGCGACAAATTGAGTCAATTGGAATACCCCCTTCTAAGAATAACTTAATAATAGAAATTGTCGGACGAAAATATGTTATTCATAGTTTTTTGGGTTCTAAAGGAAACGAAACCTTAGGTATTCTCCTATCTTCCCTCATTGGTGCGAAACATGGTCATTCAATACAATATCGATCAGATCCTTATTCAATTTTTCTCTCGATGATCCGACCAATTGATCTTCGTGATTTAATTCAATCTATTGAACCTGTTCATATTCTCCCACTTCTTAAACATCGGATTAGACATAGTGATTTATTTGCCTGGAAAATAAAGCAAGTTGCTAAGAGATTTGGAGCTATCTCAGAAGAAGTAGAAAGCTCTCCTATGATGACACGGTTGATAGTATCACGCTATCGTGATACAATTATTGGAGAAGAAACCATCAATGAAATACTAGATGAAAAAATGGACCTTGAAGTGGTTCTGAGCTTCTTTGAACAAATTAAGGAAAAGAGAATAAGTATTCATGAAATACCTGTTAAGGGATTTGATTCACCTTTATCAACTGCTGCAACCCAACCAATTTCTTTAAATATATTGAAATTACGCCCTTCTCATCTTATTTTGGAGAAGGTGGAAAAGCGTTTAAATAATACCTGGATTAGATTGGTATGTATGAGATTGGATTGTGATTATGAACGCACTCAACGTATAGAAAGTTTAAATGATATCCAATGCCCGAAATGCCAATCACGGTTTATAGCTGTTGTTCATCAGAATAGAACAGGGTTAAAAAAGCTTCTAAAAAGATCAGTATCAAGGAAAGAAAAATTAACAAAGAAGGAAAAGAAAGACTTAGATTCAGCAAAAAAGTCAGCTGATATAATTCTTTCTTTTGGGAAAAAAGCTGCTTTTGTCTTAGCAGGAAGAGGGATAGGACCTCAAGCTGCCATTAGAATCTTAAGAGAACCACATGAATCAAAAGAAGATTTACTTTCCTCAATTTACGAAGCAGAAGCAACATTTTCCCGTACTAGAGAATATTGGGACTAGTTTATAAGTCAGAAACACGTCCGAGGTATACACCATCAGTTAACTGAACCTCTAGTTTTGGATGGTCTAGGATATTCTTTAAAACGGGATATGAATTGTTTTTTTCATTTTCTGATCCTATTTTATTTAACGAAAATCCTCCGAAAAAACGATTATAAGCAGGTAATATTGTTATTGTGATATTTTCCTCAACTACCCCTGTAAGTTTATATTCCAATCCGAAAAGGGTAGAAAATTCTGCTTTTGATATATTCAATTTGGCAAATACTGGTAATTTATACTTTACATTTAAGTCATCCTTTAACTCAATAGCGGGGTGGACGTGTCCAAGTACAATCTCACGAGCCTTTAGAAGTTCTTCTGAAGGTTTTATATTACCATGAAATACCCCAAGCTTATTATCAAATAGTAAAACACCAGACCCTGGATAATTAATTATTTGAGCTTTTAAGGTTTCATAATATTCGATATCTTGATTTCCTCGAATTAAACCAATTGTTAATCCTTCAATTGATAAAATTTGTGTGTTAAAATATTCTAAAATCTTTTCTTTTGTTCTTTTTCCTGAAACCCAGATCTTTTGAACTTTTTTCTTGGATCCCATACGAAAGTGTCGGAAACTATGTTCTAAATCTCCAACAATTAAAACATGAGTTGGTTTTACTTCAAGGATATCTTTTTTAAGAGTCCTAATAATCTCAAATGACCATTGTGGGTTTGATATATCTAAACCACTTTGATGCCATTCAAGTTCGATACCTAGATGTAAATCGCTAACTAAAAGGACTTTTTTGGAGTTATACTTTCGTAAAAGAAACCTTCGGTCGAGATTATCTTCTAAAAAAATCATATTCATAATTTTAATCCTTATTTCTTAATTTTTCTTTTCCCGATCACGTAGATTATTACTTTATATGAAGTGCTTAAGTATTTCTTTATGATTTTGTAAAAAATTGGATATAATTATATCATATCAATTTATCGATTAAAAAATTTCTTAAAGTTCCTTTAATCCTGATAGAATCCTTCTGGAAATTTGGTAGAGACTCTAATTTGATTTTTGGTATCTTCTTCTAACAATAGGATTTTTATCAGCAAGGGTTTTGCATGCTTGCTCAAAATTCTCATCAGAAGTTAATGAGTAGTTAATAAGCACTCCAGTACGTCCGATTTGATCCCGTCTTGAAAGTACTCGTATTCGTTCTTCAACTATCCGTTGGGATATTGAAAGCTTATTCATTACATCAGGAATATTCCCTATTATTGAAGATTGCCAATAACCATCAACATCTGGTTCTATTAATAATAGTTTTTTAGATACTCCAATCACTCTTTGATTATTTTTCAACTCAACATTGGTTAAAAGTCCAGAAAATTTATAGAATTCGATATCACGTTCATCGGGATTAATTAATGGAAAAGTTATAGAAATATCTTCATCAAGAATAAGTAGCCCTTTGATAATCGAATTTGGAGTCCCCATAATAATTCTACGATCTTTTATTAATAGCTCCTCTAGAATTTCTAACCTGAATGAAGGAATTATGGAGGGTATGTGAATATCAATATCTGAAGATGCAGTTATATCGCCTCTAGCAACAGATCCATGAACAAAAGCATAAATTTGATTTTTATAAAAAAGATCGAGAATTCTTTGTGCTTTTTCCCTGATTTCACTTAGCTTGAGTAATTCATCTGAGGAATATTGATGATATTCACGACCAGAGAATCTTTCAACCTTTACTCTGGGCATTGTAACCAATTTTCTTTAATAAATAAATCTATTAAGCTGTTTACTATTAGAATTTTTAAACTACCAGCCAGAAACAGGTTTTTTCATATAGGTGATATCCAACGTTTTAGTTTCAAAATCGATAGAAAAATCTAGATCAGAACCAAAGGACGACTGAATTAGGGGAATATCTCTTAAACAGCTTTTACATATATCGAGAGATGAAAGAAAACTTACCAGGCAGCTTAACTCTTCTGTATTGATCTTTTCTGTAGTAAAGTTACGAACTCTATAATTTTCTATTATCATGCTAGATAATGGTTGGTTCAATGAATTTCCTCCAATATCTATTTACATGCGGAAATGAATCGATGGAAAATTCTAAAATCACCATATTATGCTAATATTACCACTACTTTATCCTGCTAGACTTAAAAATTCAATCTGAATTTTCCTAATTCTTTCTAAGAAGGAAGGATTCAATATTTTCATAGTTTTTAGGCTAATAAGTTAATCGTCAATGCTGTTCCCAAGGCAAAGCTTCGAACTAAGTCCTCAAAATACTCATTAATTGCAGGATTTGCTATTATTAAGCACACTTGGTTTTTCATGAATAATTTGATACTTGATTGGAAATTTAATGCAGTCAATACATATTTCTGAAAACCAGCGTTAATAACAGTTTTTATCTCTTCATTCAGATTTTTCCATCCTAATTTTGATAAAGAAGTTGTTGAACTTCCATAAAACGATAAAGCTTTGGAAATATCCTTTCTTCTTAAAAGATACGGAAACAAGTGTTCAATTGCGTGATTATTAGCGATAATATGGGTTAAAGGTGAATATACTCCAAGAGGAGGATTAAAAACTGAGGTTGAAATTCTTTGATCTCCATGTAGCATGAGAGGGATTATTGATTGATAAGAATTCATCCATTTCAAAATATTCCCTGTTGGAATATTTTCTGTTCCTAAAAAGATCAGAGAATTCTTTCGTTTTCTTATTCGTTCTAAGAGATTAGGAATAGCATTAGTGATAGAGTTTTTACAATTAACAGTTGAATAATAAGGATGTCCTGCGACTACACAAAACATTAATCTTTGGGATGAAAGATTCTCCAAATAGTTTTCAAGTAAGAATCTCCCCTGTTGATGAAACTCACTAGCACGAGCAGCTATTGTAAAAATAATTACTCCAGTAGTCCTTTCCAGAATAGATTTTAGCTGAGTGGGATCTAAAAGTAAACCTATCCCCTCATATTCTATAAATGCAAACTTATGGTATTTATGGGAAAAATTAATAGCTCTAAGAAAAGCTTGACGGGATAAAAACTGGGAACGCTTTAAAGCTATCCCTGTTAGGCAAGTCGTATTATCTAGCATAATTTCCTCATTATAAAGGAAAATTAATCCTTTATAAGCTCAAAAAAATTTAAAAAATCAAAAGACAAACTTGGACTGTAAAATTAATTCTGAAAGTTTTTCAAGACTTTATATCCTTCCCTATTATGCAGAAGAAAATGAATCAAGAGGATGTTGTATCTCAGGAAACAAACCTAGATAATATAAAGAATATTTCAAGCCCACCTAGCGTTTTAATTAAATTTTTAGCTTTTTTAGGATCTATTGCTTTGATCCTAGGCCTCTTTACAACATTAAGTGTAGTAATTATTTCTCTTCCTTATTCTGGCATCGTTCATCCCCATGGCCTCCTAATTGGTATTTTTTTAATACTAGGAGGTTTAGTATTATTATTTAGTTTAATTATTCTTACTAATACTGTGAGGATCCATGAAAATCAACCTTTATCCCCCTAAGATTAAGCTTTCATTGAATTACCTTTGATGATTATTGAGAATTTATCAACGAAATAAATATAAGAGAGAGATAGAATAAAAAAAAAAGAGAGACCGTGTTTGAAGGATATTCAGAATATTATGTACCTTTAACAATATAACAGAATAAGATGAAGGATTATTAAGTGCCAATAGACGCCTCCTTTTATAAGAGTAATATATGTTTTATTTAGGAGCGTTTTTTTGTGGATACTTATTCTCCAAAGGCTGGCCAAGCAATTCAAGTTATTTCAGTTTTCGCTGATCCTACTCGGCGAAAAATCATGCTGGAACTATATAAAGCCAGACCTACGGGACTTACAGCCTCCAAACTGTCAGAACATCCGGAAATCAATAAAAGTATTCCTACTATTCTGCATCATTTAGAAAAGCTCCAAGAATTAAATTTAATTTATTATAGTATGGAAAAAATAGAAAATTCAAATCGGGAAGTAAAACACTGGAAAATTGATTATGAATCCTTTCTAATTAAAATTGATATGCAAAGCCTAGCATTAGATGATTTTAATCCTGATGTCTATATTTTTGCTCTCTTTAATCGTCTAAAAGATGATAAATGGACACTAACAGAAGCCTTTGGGCATGAATATTCAATAGAGCAACTTAAAAATGATTTAAGTCAGAAATTTCCTGTGATTACTGATCGAATTGTTCAGATTCTTTGGAATTCTTTACAAGATAAAACTGAATTCTTAAATTTCGTTGAAAATTGGATCATTAATACTTTTCGTGAGTCAGGTGGAACTTTACGATTAGATTTTCAAGAATTTGGACATAGTTTTAGTTTAGATGATTATCTTCGACGCTATATGTTTGAGAAACTCATGGCCTCAGGGAATTTCACATGGGATTTAACTGAAGGAAAACAACGAATTATAATAAAAGGAACCCACCTTAAGGAAGAGTAATTTTTTAATACTCAATTATCCACAATGTTGAACCATACAGTTAAATAAGATTCTTTAATGCTTTTCTTTTAACTTGAAATAAAGCCAATAATGCTTGAGGATTGAAAATGAACAAAACTGAAAAAAATTTGATGGTAGCTTTTGCAGGAGAAAGTCAAGCCAATCGAAAATATCTAGCTTTTGCAAAAAAAGCAGAAAAAGATGGTTATAAACAAGTTGCGCGTCTTTTCCGCGCTGCTGCAGCAGCGGAAACTGTCCATGCTCATTCCCATCTTAAGGTTTATGGTGGTATTAAATCAACAGCAGAAAATTTGCAAGAGGCAATGAAAGGAGAGCATTATGAATTTACATCTATGTACCCTGAGTTCCTTAATGATGCGAAATCAGAGGATCATAAAATGGCTATAAGAAGCTTTGATTTAGCATATAAGGTAGAACAGGTCCATTATAAGCTCTATGAAGCAGCTTTTAAAGCTGTTGAGAAAGGAAAAGACCTTCCACAAACAGCAATGTTTGTTTGTGATGTTTGTGGGTACACTATAGAAGGCGAGGCACCAGAAATATGTCCAATCTGTGGAGCTGTTCATGATAGATTTATGGAGATTCAATAATCTTTAATTTAAAATAATCTCAACTCAAATGTTTTAAATTGCTTACCCACTGTAGCATCTGTTCATGTAATGTGGGAGATGCTACAACTAACTGATCAAAAATTTCATCAGTTGGATGAACTGGTTTCCCTTCTAAATTAGAAACTTTTAGTCCAAGTCCTTCTAGTATAAGGAATGCTGCTGCAATATCCCAGAATTGTCCTTTAAACCCCGCACCCCAAAAAATAGCTCCATGTAAGGTGCCTTGGGCGACTAACATTAAATGCTGTGAAATTCCTCCTCCTAAACGGTATGCACGACCAATACTCCCATTCAGATCAGCTAAAGCCAATTCTCTTTTTAATGTATCTTTCAATCGACTAGAAAAGTCTACTAATATTCGAGCTTTCTTTAATGCATAGGTTCGTGGGCGTGGTAAGGGAGACCCATTTAAACGAACAGCACCTTTTCGTGCTGCAGAATAAAGCATATCGGTAAAAGGATTATATACAACACCAGCAATCAAGCCATTTTGATCCCAAGCTGCTATAGACATACTTACAAAGGCAAAATTCCCTCGTAAAAATGCTTTAGTTCCATCAAGAGGATCAATAAACCAGATAACATTATCAGGGAAGGTTTCCAGATTTATTTGTGACTCTTCTGATTGGATTAAATGATTTGGAAAATGCATTAAGATATGATTTTTTATTAATCGTTCACTCTCAGTATCAAAATTTGTATAAACATCATTCTCTCCTTTTCGGAATATCTGTAGATCTTTGAATGACATTAATCGTAAAAAAGACCCCGCTATTCGTGCAGCTTGTTCAGCAATTAATCGGTAATTTTCAAAATCCATTAGAATCACCTTTTTAATTTAGAAAGGACAAATTTCACCTGAGCACTTAATCCGTCTAATAACGGCATCACACTCCCCACAGTGCCAGGAACCGCCGCGGCAACCATGAAAATATCTTCAGCTACTGGTGAAACATAACATTCCCGAGTAGCAGTTCGAAAAATCAAAATATTAATATTGTCTTTAGTCCGGCTATTGAATGCAGATTTCAACTCTTCAAAAGCTATCAATCCTAAAATATTGATTGATTCCATTTCTTCAGCTATACATGTTCGAGTAGAATATAATTCTAATCCTTCAGTCGCAGAAACGATTGATATACAGAGTGGGATTTCAATATCTTCACTCTCAAAAACTTTAGATACAACATCAATCGCTTTTTGAGCAATTGTAGACATTTTTTTCATCTCATAAACAATAATATCGTAGATTTTATGGCTATAAAGGAGAATTTACCACAAATGATTACTTTTATTTGTTTTTTAATTTAGCTTATTGAAAAATATTTGTAATAAATAGAGCTTCAGCAATTGGGAAGAAAGATTCTACCTTAAAATCTTTAACTTGCAATTAAAAATTCATTTTCTATTTTTAACGGTCATATAAACGGAATTGAAGACTGTGAATCCCATTTTAATAACATAAGATCAGGAATCATTAAAGAAAGCAACAGAGATTTTAGATAAAATATTTCTAGAAAGGAAGCTTCCTAGTGAATTACAAAATGAATGGAATAAATGGGGTCAATGGCTTCTAAAACAGAAAGAAGCCTTTATTCAAGGGAGAACGACCATTTAAAAATATTTTACTCAGATAAAAAGGATTCAAGAATTTATTTTGGAAAATACACCACTTAAGGAAGAATATATATTTCAAATGAGTTTAATTAAAAGAGAACGTGTTTATAATCTTACAAAAGTAACTTTTGAAAAACTGGAAGCTCTATCTACTGATGAAAAAGAATCTCTTAATAAATCGATTTATGAAAATTTAATAAAATCTCCATTAGAGATAAAAAATAACCCTGCTGTTGAATCATTAGTCTTAAAGAAAATAGAAAAACGATTTGGAAGGAAACTTCTAAAAAATTTAAATTCTGAAGTAGAAAGATTAATGATGTTGGAAATTACTAAAGGAGAAGAAGACGCTTATTTTTCTCAATTGGGGGAAATTCTTCTTGAATTAAGAAAATTAGATCAAGCAAAGTTAATAATTAACAATATTTCAAATGATAAAACAAGATATTCTCTTCTCACCTAGATTTCATTCCTAGAAAAGAATTATTCTGCTTTTAATAGGAATATTCAAAAAACCTATCCTGAAACATTTGAATCCCAAACAAATGATCCATATACCCTCTCGTTTTTTATTGGAAACAAGAAGAATTATAAACTCATACTTAATGAAGAGGGTAATCGAACATTAAAATACACATTCACAACAGGAACCTATCAAATAGGAAAAACGGACGTATTTTGATCTTTTTTAGACGATTTAAGACAATCCCCCGATTATAGATTAGGAATTTGGTTTCGTCCAACGAATATTAAAACCCAAAATGTTACTACTGATACCTCCTCCCTTGAATCTCAAACAAGTGATTGGTTGGAAAGATTTCACGATATAATTCAGGGACTATGATATGAATTTGTGTTTGATAACCTAAAGTTTTTTTGTGGTTTTTTTGGAAGCTTTTATTCAAGGTAAATTACTTATTCAGATTCACGGAGACATTTCATTGAACTTTCCTGCTCTACCTGAAAAACCAAATCTTCCTAGAAGAGAAGAAGAAATATTAAAATTATGGGAGAATATTAATCTCGAAAAAAAGATTCAACAAGCGTCAAGTAAAAATCCCCCATTTGTTTTCTTG
>Ga0209536_100012809_pt1 | contig 12157 bp, 7 predicted proteins | sample DeeMarSeWOR28_12_FD_187461 | JGI IMG/M metagenome (GOLD analysis project Ga0209536, IMG submission 187461) | Marine sediment microbial communities from White Oak River estuary, North Carolina - WOR-2-8_12 (SPAdes) (version 2) | ecosystem: Environmental > Aquatic > Marine > Intertidal zone >...
CTGCGGCCCGGAAAGCTTTACTCCGGACGACCAGTTCCACATGGGCGAGGCGCCCGAGCTGAAAAACTTCTACGTCGCCTGCGGCCTGAACTCGGTCGGCATTCAGACTTCCGGCGGCCTCGGCCGCGCGCTCGCCGACTGGATGGACAAGGGCCACGCGCCGATGGACCTGTGGGGCAACGATATTCGCCGCATGTTCCCGTTCCAGTCGACGCAAAGATACATCGAGGATCGCGTCACCGAGACGCTGGGCCTGCTCTACGACAACCATTACCCTTACAAGCAGATGGAAACCTCGCGCAATCTGCGCCACTCACCGCTGCACGAGCGGCTGGCGGCGCACAACGCTTGTTTCGGCGAGGTCGCCGGCTGGGAGCGCCCCAACTGGTACGCGCCGGAGGGCGTCGAGCCGAAATACGAGTACAGCTTCGGCAAGCAGAACTGGTTCGAATACAGTGCAGGTGAACATCGCGCGGCGCGCGAAAAAGTGGCGTTGTTCGACCAGAGTTCGTTTTCCAAGTACCTGGTGCAGGGCCGCGACGCGGTCAAACTGCTGCAGCGGATCTCGAGCGCCGACGTCGATGTCGAGCCGGGGCGCATGGTCTACACCCACTGGCTCAACGACCACGGCGGCATCGAGGCCGATTTGACGGTAACGCGCATCGCCGAGGACGAGTTCTGGGTAATCAGCGGCGCGACGCAGACGATCAAGGACTTGCACTGGATGAAGTCGCATATTGCCGACGGCGAGTTCGTCTGCATCAGCGACATCACCAACGCCTGGGCGATGCTCGGTGTGATGGGGCCGGGCAGCCGAGACCTGCTAAGCGAAACCCTGCGCCACGACATGACTACCGAGGCCTTCCCGTTCGGCTCTTTCCAGGCGGTGGAGCTCGGCATGTCGCGCGCCTTTGCCGGTCGCGTCTCCTACGTCGGCGAACTCGGCTGGGAGCTGTATCTGCCGGTGGACCAGGCGCGGCACGCCTTCGATTATCTCTGGGAAAAGGGCCAGAGTCATGGTCTCAGCCTCGCCGGCATGCACGCGCTGAATTCCTGCCGGCTGGAGAAGAAGTTCGTCCACTACGGACACGACGTCGCCGATCATGATACGCCGCTGGAATGCGGTATGGGTTTCGTATGCGCACTCGACAAGGAAATTTCGTTCATCGGTCGCGACGCTATCCTGCGGCAGAAAGAGAGCCGCGGCTTCATGCGTAAACGCCTCGTGCAGTTTCTGCTGCACGACCCCGAGGCCGTGTTCTGGCATCACGAACCGATCATCCGCGACGGTGAAATCGTCGGCCACCTGACCTCGGGCGACTATGGTCACAGCCTCGGCGGCTCCGTCGGCCTCGGCTACATCGAGGTCGAGGACGAGGTCAGCCAGGAATACATCGACGCTGGCAGCTTCGAGATCGATGTCGCCGGCGAGCGCATTCCGGCGACGGCCAGCCTGCGGGCGCTGTACGATCCGAAAGGCGAGCGCATGCGCGGCTGATGCTGTCGTCGCGGCTCGGGGGCCGTAATGACGAATACTTCTAACCGTGTCATGCCAGGATGACCAGATGGATTATTCGATATACTGGCGTCTATTCCGACGAGCGGAGCGAACATGAGTATCCAGACCACCTGCATAGGTGCCTATCCGAAACCCGATTTCGTCCGGCTGCCCGACTGGTTTAATAATCCCGACGGCCCCGATACCGGCGATCCGACCGCGCTCTGGGAAAAGGCGATGGCCGAACTCGGCCCGGATGCCGACGAAATCATCGCCCGCGGCGTGGCGCAGGCGATCCAGGATCAGATCGAATGCGGCATCGATATCCCGACCGACGGAGAGATCGCGCGCGAGAACTACATCCATTACCACTGTCGCCATTTGCATGGTTTCGATTTCACCCACCTGACCCGCAAGGCGGTGCGCGGCGGCACCTACGAGGCCAGCCTGCCGACCATCACCGGACGGGTATCGGTGCGCGATCAGTTCCTGGTCGCTGACTGGAAACGCGCGCAGGCCAATTGCAGACGGCCGGTGAAGATCACGATGCCGGGGCCGATGACGATTTCGGACACCAATCACGATGACTTTTATCATGATCCGCGTCAGCTGGGGCGGGATCTCGCCGAGGCGCTCAACGTCGAGGTGCGCGCGCTGGCCGACGCCGGCTGCGTGCACATTCAGATCGACGAACCGCTGTTCGCGCGCAAGCCCGAGGCGGCGCTCGACTATGGCTTCGAAAACCTCGAGCGAGCCTTTCACGGTTGCCCGAAGCGTGTGCGGCGCACCGTGCACATGTGCTGCGGATACCCGGACAGGATCGATCGCGAGGATTATCCGAAGGCCGACCCGGACTCCTACATGCGCATTGCCGATACCATCGAGGATTCCTCGATAGACGCGATTTCGTTCGAAGATGCGCACCGGCACAACGACCTGTCGCTACTCGAGCGCCTGCCGACGACGACGGTTATTTTCGGCGTGGTCGCGATCGCGCGCAGCGAGGTCGAAAGCGTCGATGCGATTCGCGCGCGCCTGCAACAGGCGTTGCAGCACATCGACGCCGAGCGCCTGATCGCCGCGCCGGATTGCGGTCTCGGCCTGCTCGGGCGCGAGCTGGCGATGGCGAAGCTGAAAAACATGTGCGCCGCGGCAAAATCCCTGTAACGCGATGCCTGCCACGAAAAGGCACTCGAGGTTCCAGGGTAATGCTCATTGCCTGAACGCTTTCCGGATTGCGCTCACGCTTTTCGATCCCCGGGCGTTGCCATCGTTAGCTTCGTTGACTCCGCGGCCATCCGGGCGGGCGCGATCTGCTCTGGCAGCCCGGCGATGACTCGAGGTATGTTATCGAGTCAATGACCTTATGATTTATGGTTGGCTCGCGAATTAAACGTCGAGCTGCGGCTTTTTTTGTGACTAGAGAAATCATCATGACGAGAGAAAAATACGGCTGTGCCTGCTGTAGCGGCGGATTTCACCGGCTGGTCACGGGGAACCGGGCGTTCCAGTCGATGAAAGCCGAGGCCGAGAGAGGCAGGGGATGGTCCTGTAACTGGGGGATTGATTTCAACCGTATGGGCCGGCGTGATTTCATCAAGGCCGGCGTTGCGGCCGCCAGCCTGACGGCCTTGTTGCCCGGATGCTCCAGGACAGAGGAAAAATCGGCGAAACAGGAACCGGCGACCACGGTTTTCACCGGCGGCAAGGTGCTCACGGTTGATGCCGATTTCTCCGAGGCTGGGGCGATCGCGATTCGCGCTAACCGCATCCTGGCGGTGGGCGCCGACGCCGACGTGCGCCAGGCGGCAGGCGACGGCGCGAAGATCGTCGATTTGCGGGGCAAGACCGTGCTGCCCGGCTTCGTCGATCCGCACACCCACGTGATCGCGGGCTCGATCGTCGACGCCGTCATGGACTATGTCGGCATGGCTCGTTTCCAGACCACCGACGAAGTGCTCGCCCATATCGCCAGCCGCGTGGCCGAGACGCCGAGCGGGGAATGGCTGGTATTCCGCAATTTCGACCCGGCGGTGCAGGAAGGGCTCGACGCGCTGACCTTTGCGGAGCTCGACCCGATTTCCACCGACCACCCGATCTTCGTGATGAACGCCTCGGGCCATCTTGCCTATGCCAATTCCAAAGCCTTCGAGGTCGCCGGGATCGCCGACGATGTCGCGGATCCGCCCGGCGGCGAATTCGTACGGGACGCCGACGGCAAACTGACCGGATTCATGAAAAACAACGTGGCCTTCCTTCAGGTTGCGTCTAAATACCCGGCGATGATGGAGGCCGATCCGGTGGAAGGCCTGATCAAGCTGCTCGACAAGTGGGGCGCGCTCGGCCTGACCACAGTTTCCGAATTGAGTCTCGGGGCCCTGGCCCAGTCACCCGCCGATGCCCAGGTCATGGCCGCGGCCGCGCAGAGCGGCCGGCTGAATGCGCGGATCCGGGCTTATCCTTTCTATACTCTGGGCGCGCAGGCCTGGGACGAGGCCAACATCCATCAGGGCGATGGCAACGCGTTAGCGCGCATCGCCGGCTACAAGCTGGTGGCAGACGGTTCCAACCAGGGGTTTACCGGTTTGCAGCGCGAACCCTATCTCGGCACCGAGGACGATCGCGGCCTGGCTTATATGTCACCCGAGGAACTCACCGCCGTCGCGTTGGAACGGGCCGGGAAAGGCTGGCACCTCTCGATCCACGGCAACGGCGACGCGGCCATCGACAATATCCTCGATACCTGCGAGGCTCTGCGCGATGCCGGCATCGATCTGTCGAAGATTCGCCCGCGGATCGAGCATTGTTCGATCTTGCATGATGAGCAGATCACGCGGATGAAGAAGCTTGGCGTTTCCGCCAGCTTTCTGATCGGGCACGTGCATTACTGGGGCGTTGCCATGCGAGACGAGGTCTTCGGCGAGGAAAAAGCGCAACTGCTCGATCGCTGCCGCAGCGCCGAGGAGGCCGGGGTTGGCTTCAGCCTGCACTCGGACTTCATGGTGACCGATCCTGACCCGCTGCACATGATCGAGATGGCCGTAACCCGCAAGACGTGGAAGGAGCCGGATTACGTGCTGGCGCCTCAGGAGAGAATTTCGGTCGAATCGGCGATCCGTGCACTCACATCGGAGGCGGCCTGGCAGCTTTTCTCCGAGCATGAAATCGGTAGCCTGGAACCGGGCAAGCTTGCCGATCTCGTGATCCTCGACAAGGACCCTCGCGAGGTAAATCCCGATGCAATCAAGGACATCAAGGTGGTAGAGACCTGGATGGATGGCAAACAGGTTTATCGGGCGTAGTTTCTTCAGTAGGCAACTCACCAAAACCTGAGCGGCGGTTTTCTCGATAGCAGAACCTCGGCGAACCCAGGTAGGCGGCAAACTTCGGCCATTTTCGGACGCCTGCCGATTAGACGTTAGTTTGTAATCAGGTCAAGAAACTTATAATTTCTCTGTTGGCTAAGTTAAGGAAAGGCGGACCGATATGAAGAAGTCGTTAGATATCTCGATGGCAGTTGCAGTAATGACGCTTGCATTTATGCCTTTCGGCACGCAAGCGGCAGACTTTGATTTGCAGAAAGCTGATGTCCACGACCGCATGACCTACCATCGCGCCATTGATGCCGCGGTGTGGGCGATGCCGCTGATGAACTTCAAGTTCTACCGGGATGCACTCGCAGACGCTGGGGTAGGCCCGAACGACGTCGGCTACTTTTCAAAACTCCAGGACTGGAGGTTCCAGACCGCTACGCCGAACAACACGACGCCCTACATCCTGACCTACTGGCACCTCAAGAATGGGCCCATCGTAGTCGAGATACCCCCTTCGGCAGAGGGAGTTGGCATTTTCGGGACAATCATGGACTCCTGGCAGCGGTCCCTCGATGATGTGGGTGCCAAAGGCCGTGATGGAGGCCGCGGGGCGAAGTATGTGCTGGTGCCCCCACACTATGACGGCAAACTTCCCCCGAACGCTTTTGTCTACGAGCAGGAAACCGAATACGGTTTTACGGTGCTACGTCCGATCATGGCGGGCGGGGCCACGCCGGAGAATCTGGCCAAGGCGGCGGCTCTTACGAAGCAGGTTAAGATCTACCCCCTGGCAAAAGCCGACAATCCGCCCGAGATGACGTTTGTCGACCTCTACGGCAAGCTACTCGAGATGACGCCCAGGCTCGACGGAAGCATCTACCGGGAAATCCACGAGATGATCCAGGAGGAGGTCGTCCTGGACCGGGATCTTGCGATGATGGGCGCACTAGCCCGCATAGGCATCAAGAAGGAGCAGCCCTTCGAGCCAGATGCAAAGCTGCAGGCCATGTTTGACCAGGCAGGCCCCGAAGCGCTTGAGTTCATGCTCGAGCAGTACCACCGTGAACTGAATCCCCGGATGTGGAAGGGCAAGAGGTGGTCCTTGCTGGCACCTCCCGGCGTCCTGGAGACGGACTTTACCTACGAGTTCCCTTCTTACTACGACTACCATGCTCGCGGTGCGCTCTTCTACGCGATCATCACCACCGTGAAGAACTATGGCACAGCGACTTTCTATCTCGATAACGCGGAAACAGCGGACGGCAAGTGGCTGGAGGGTGGCAAGAACTACAAGCTGGTGATGCCGCCTGACGTGCCGGTACGCGATTTCTGGGCCATCACGACTTACGACCTGGAAACGGCCTCCTACATCCGCAATATGAAGAAGAGTAGCATCGACTCACAGATGAAGGAGGTCAAGAAGAATACCGATGGTTCCGTGGATATTTACTTCGGGCCAGAGGCGCCCAAGGGCAAGGAGAGTAACTGGCTTCCCACCGACCCGAAACGGCGTTTCTTCTTGCTCGCGCGGTTCTATGGGCCGGAACCGGCGCTGTTCGATGGGAGCTTTAAGCTCAACGACATCGAGCTGTTGAAGTAGCACAACCTTTCAAATGCTGATGAGAAGTACTGGGAGTCCGAGAAGGCTCGTTTCGCGTCGCCCGGCTAAAATCTCCCAGCATCTGCTTCGGTGCGATTTCCGAAACTGCTTTGCTGTGCCCTGAGCCGACCCTGGTAACACTTTCAAATTGATTATTGGCGAAAGCGGCCGGATCGACCGCTTCGCCAAACTTGTGATCTAAAGAATCGGATTCAGGTTGGTACCGCCATCGATATTGTATTCTGAGCCAGTGATGAAGCTGGCCTGGTCTGAGGCAAGGAAGCCTACCAGATTACCAATGTCGTCAGACTCACCAAATCGTTTTAGCGGAATTCTGTCCTGCATCGCGCCAGCAAATTCAGTGATTGCCTCTTCCGGCATACCCAGCTTGCCAAAGATTGCGGTATTCACCGGACCCGGATTTATCGAGTTGACCCTTATCTTGCGCGGAGCCAATTCCGAAGCCGCGGTGCGAGTCAGTGAATTCAATGCCGCTTTGCTGGCCGCATATACCGCGGTGTTTGGCATACCCGTGTAAGCATTTATCGATGAAAGGTTAATCACCGAAGCCCCATCGTTTAATACGGGTAACAGCTTTTGGAGAGTGAAAAAGGCTCCCTTGAAGTTAACATCCATCATGTTGTCAAACTGCTCCTCACTGGTAGATTCGACGGGAGCAAATGAGGCAACCCCCGCGTTGATAAACAATACGTCAAGGCTGCCGTATTCCTGTTTGATTTGATCCGCCAGTCGCTCTATGTCGGCAATCCTGGATTGATCTGCCAGAATTCCCTTCACGCCAAGTTCATCAGCAGCTCTATCCAGAGCTTGCTGATTTCTTCCAGTGATAATCACGGTTGCACCCATTTCTTTCAGTTTTCTGGCGCTTGAATAACCGATACCGCTGTTGCCGCCAGTTACCAATGCCGTCTTTCCGTTTAAATCGTTCATGTATTGTCTCCTGTAACAGTTATTTATATACCGATCGGTACATAATTGCATTCTGTACCGAATGGTATATAATTGTCAACCATCATTAACTAAAAAATTCTTGGTGTGTCATGGCGGCTGGCAGGAATAGAACTTTTGAAAAGGAAGATGCGCTATTGAAGGCGATGGAAGTTTTCTGGCAGAAGGGCTACAGCGGGACGTCTCTAAGCGATCTGACAACCGCGATGGGCATTAACAAGCCCAGTCTTTATGCCGCTTTCGGCAACAAAGAGGCTTTGTTTGTGAGTGCGGTTAATCGATATTCGGAAAAATACGGTGTTCCGCATTTTGAAAAACTGTCACTTCCAGATCTGTCACTGGGAGAAAGACTGACTGCCTACCTGGAGTCGATTGCGAAGATGCTCACTGATAGCAAATTGCCGGGTGGCTGTTTTGTTGCAACCAGCACCTGTGAGGCAGGGAGTTCCTGCCTCCCTCAAGAAGCTGTCGACAGCATTCTGCAAATCAACAAAAGCTCGATAAAGGGGTTTACCGAGTTCTTCAAGAACGAACAGAAACAGGGCCATATCGACCGTGAGAAGAGCCCGGAATTGCTTGCGGATTACCTGTTAACGCTGCAGTTTGGAATGGCTGTAATGGCGAGAAACGGAGCAACAAAGGCCAGGTTGAAGCAGGTGATTCAGACTGGACTTTCCTGTGTTTGAGCGCTTGATGACACCTATGTCCGGCTCCTGGTTCAGCTTCCGCCATTTTCCCAGAGCGGAGGTCCGTCCAGGCGAGCCGGGCGGCGAAGAACGTCCGACAACAGACGCCTAAGGCTCCATGACGATAACGATTTTCCCTTTGTGCTTGCCTTCTCCGAAGTAACGCAATGCTTCAGGCACCTCGCTCAACGGATAATTGCTGTCGATAACGGGAACGAGCTTGCCTGCTTCGATAAGCTCACTCAGATCTGCGAGGCCCTTGTTGGGCCCCTCTGCCACCAGGCAAAGTTTTTTGTCGTCACGGATTAGCCGCCCGAAGGCACTGAGCAGCCACAGTTGATACACACGCGGTATCGAGCCGCCAACCATGGCATAGGTGCCGCCGGGATTGAGTGCTCGCTTATGGTCAAATAGCGAACGGAAGTTCTGGCAATCGACCACCAGATCGTAGCGTTCGCCGGTCTTCGTGAAATCCTGCTGCCTGTAATCAATTACGTGGTCGGCATCAAGCGAACGGACAATGTCCAGCTTGTGCGAGGCGTCTACCCCCGTCACCTCGGCCCCCCAGTGTTTGGCGATCTGAATCGCAAAAGTGCCGACGCCGCCGCCCGCTCCGTTTACCAGGACTTTATGCCCGGGCCTTAGCTGTCCGCCCTTGAGTAATCCCTGCAGAGCGAGGACACCAGCCTGCGGCACGGAGGCTGCTTCCGCAAAAGTTGAATGCCGGGGTTTGAATTCAAACGAAGTTTCCTTGCCGCAGGCGTATTCGGCAAAACCGCCCCAGTTATCCCAGAGATCCCCAAAAACCTCATCGCCGGGTTGAAAACGTCTGACGCTCTTGCCGACTGCCTCGACGGTTCCTGCAACGTCTGAGCCAAGTATTTGCTTGCCGGGCCCTGGCTTAAAAAGTCCGTAAAAGAGACGGAGGATGAACGGTTTTCCGTTCAGGAACTCCCAGTCCCACGAATTGATAGAGGACGCATGAACGCGAACCAGGATTTCGTCGTCCCCTGGCTCGGGTTTCGGCACCTCATTTAATTCAAGGCCGTCCGGCGACCCGTATTGAGTGAATACGATTGCTTTCATGAAACACCCCCGCGACAGCAATGATAACTTGAGACCCGATGCGGGAGTCGATAATTTGGCTGGAATTATTATCTTCGGTCGGTTAACTGCCTATCTTTGGGGGAGCGACTGACAACAACAGACTCTCAACACCGTAATCCAGGAGGCTCAGATCGGCCAAGAACCGCCATTTAGAAATTAAACTGATTTTGAGCTGACAGTCGCTTCGTCAGAGTCGAGAATTGTGAGACGGGGCCCGACCTACTGTAGTTTAAAATGTTCGGATAGCCCTTACTCCGGTTGTGCCATTTCTATCAAGTATGTGCACACTGCCATCATCAAAATCCTGGAACCACGCCCCTACATCAAACATCTCTGTAGAACTCCAGTAACCGTTACCACTACTGGTAAAATTTCCCACTACAGCTCTTTGCAGGTACAGCTCATTCAACTCCTCTTTTGAAGGCAAATACCAGTCATTAAAGCTGTTTAATGTGTAGTTATCCGCTAATCTCGCCGCAATGCCGAGATCGGAACATGCAGCGAGAATATCCGCAGTATTTTGTGCTCCGGTTCCGATTGCAGTGCCATCGGCTCCATTTATTGTTAAACCTCTGCATCCCCATGTCACACCACGCATTGAAGACGGAGGTTTTTGGTCTGCTGGCGCGGCTTCTAAACCGTGTAAACCATCAGGTGCCATGTAAAAGACGATTCCCCCCGCAGGTCCGGTATCGCCGATGGAATAGGAAACATTGGTTACTGTTGTTTCTATCGTATAATCGCCGGTCTCAGTTGAGAACGACTTGGCAACTATCAAATAGTCTCCGGCTGCGAGGATTATACTGATTCGAGCGTCTTCGCCGTTTGTGCCGCCTCCACTATCATCATCCGAAGACAGGACATCACTCTCGTCGCAATCTCCATTTCGACAGAGCACTCCCTCTTTCATAATAAATAAGACTGAATCAATAGTGTCCGAAAGCATTCTAATGGTCACATTCCCTGGCACATCTAATTTCAAGAGATACCTATCTACATAAGCTGGATCATTGGAGCTCGGGGCCAGATCTACAAGTCTACAATCGTCACTTTGGAGGGCGCCCGATACCATGCTGCTTGGGCCAATTTCTTCCGCTGCGCCGCATGCGATATTGACAGTGTTGTTGTCATCTTCATCACCGGCGCCACCACATGCGGAAACAAGAATTGCGGTAACTAACAGGCTTGATACAAACTTGAGATCAGAGAATTTCATTATGCTTGCTCCGCAAAACAGGTTTACGTTATTTTTTCGCGTCTTTCTCGGCCAGCAAAGAACCTTAGCCTCAACAGCGAAACGAGTCTTTGCAAATAGAAACTGAATAGATTCGGAATGCGGTCCTCAAGGTATTACTAATCAACACTATGCGTCGGCAATGGCTTGTGATCAGATGACTTAGACACTCACAAACAAGGGGCCTGCAGTCTTGTGATTAGCCACTTATTTCGGGATTCGCACTCGGGTGTAATGATTATGGATGGCCGCTTTGGGTTGTGATTTCAATGGGTCGATGCAACACTTACGCTCGGTCGCGCTGCCGCGCATCGGCTCAAAGAATATAAAAAGCCCCCGACTTCGGGGGCTTTTTGGTAGCGGTTGAGGCGCCGGGTTTAAACGTAATCCTTGTACTTGTCGAGGAAGCGTACCGGCTTGGACAGCGCGTCGCGGCGGAAGGGGTCGCCCAGTTCGCGCGTACACATGATTTCGACCACGGTGGTCTTGCCGTCGTTCATTTGCGCATCGACTGCCTTCTTTAGCGCCGGGCCTACGTCTTCGAGCTGGTCGACGGTGACGCCCTCGGCGCCCATCGCTCGCGCGATGCCGGCCCAGGATTCGTTGTTCAGCTCTTCCGCGACGAAACGGCGGTTGTAGAAATCGACCTGGTTCTTCTTCTCCGCGCCCCACTGGCGGTTGTGGAATACCACGGCGGTGACCGGGATGTTGTGCCGCACTGCGGTCAGGGTCTCCATCATGCTCATGCCCCAGGCGCCGTCGCCGGCGTAAGCGATCGCCGGGCGGTCCGGGCAGGCCACCTTGGCGCCCATTACCGTCGGCAGCGCGTAGCCGCAGTTGCCGAAGCTCATTGGCGCGAGGAAGCTGCGCGGCTCGTCGAAGCGCAGGTAAGAGTTCGCCACCGAGTTGATGTTGCCGATGTCGGTGGACACCATCTTGCTCGGCGGCATGGCCTTTTCCAGCTCGCGCAGCACCTGGCGCGGGTGCAGCCAGTTGCCCGGCTCCTTGTTCTGTTCCTCGATCATGTCGAGGCTGTAGGGATCCATTTCGTGGGTCCAGTTGTCGAGCTCTTCTTCCCAGGCAGCCTTTTCCGCGGCGATTTCCTTCGCACGGGCTTCCTTCGAGTCGTCGCAGGCCAGGGTCTTGTCGGCGAGTCTCGCCATCAGCGCTTTCGCGCTCGCGCCGGCATCGCCGCAGATGCCCACGGAGATCTTCTTCACCAGTCCGAGCATCTTGTTATCGGCGTCGACCTGAATGATTTGCGCGTCTTTCGGCCAGTAGTCCATGCCGTGCTGCGGCAGCGTGCCGAACGGGCCGAGGCGGCTGCCGAGCGCGAGCACGACGTCGGCCTTGGAGATCAGCTTCATCGCCGCCTTCGATCCCTGGTAACCCAGCGGGCCGCACCACAGCGGGTGGCTCGCCGGGAACGAGTCATTGTGCAGGTAGGAATTGACCACCGGCGCGCCGAGACGCTCCGCCAGCTCCTTGCACTCTTCGACGGCGTCGGCCATGACCACGCCGCCGCCGGCGAGAATGACCGGGAACTTCGCCTTCGCCAGCAAGTCGGCCGCCTGGTTCAGGCTGTTTTCACCCCCGGGGCCGCGATCGAGGCGCATCGGCTGCGGAATCTCGACGTCGATTTCGCCGTAAAAGTAGTCGCGCGGAATGTTGAGCTGGGTCGGGCCCATCTCGGACATCGCGCGATCGAAGCAGCGCGCGGTGAATTCGGCCATGCGCTTCGGGTTGTTG
>Ga0209536_100012810_pt1 | contig 12157 bp, 9 predicted proteins | sample DeeMarSeWOR28_12_FD_187461 | JGI IMG/M metagenome (GOLD analysis project Ga0209536, IMG submission 187461) | Marine sediment microbial communities from White Oak River estuary, North Carolina - WOR-2-8_12 (SPAdes) (version 2) | ecosystem: Environmental > Aquatic > Marine > Intertidal zone >...
CGGAAGACGAGCACCCAGCGATCACGCACGTCGATCTCCGCGTACTCGTCGATCGCTTCGCGTCCCTCCTGCTCGGGAACGACCAGCCCGTAGCCCGCGAAGACGAGCGGGCTCGCAGGGATGCGTCCGGATCGGGAGAACGCGAGCGGGCGCCAATCTTCGCCGAGGATCGGCTGTGGCGGCTCCGGCGCAGTCGAAGGGGTCGACGGGGTCGAGGTGGCGGGCGAGATCAGGAGTGCGTTGTCGGGGCCCAGATCGATGCCCGCGGTGAAGACGAACGGGTGTCGCATCGTGCCGTTCTCGCCTGCGGGCTCGAGGCCGAGCTGCGTGAAGATCCGAGCGAGGTAGTCGGCCGCGAGCTGCTCACCCGGACTGCCCGCGCGGCGCCCCTGTGTTCGGGGGTCGGTGAGAGCCGTGACGTGCGCTTCGAGATCCGCGACGGAGATCGCGGGACTCGTCCGGTCCGGCAGTGGCAACGCCTCGGCCTCCTGGGGCTCCGGGCCGGGCGCCGTCGGAGGCAGCGATCCGCAGCCCAGCACCGCGAGGGTGGTCATCAGCAGACAGGCGAGGTGGGCGAAGGCAGGGGAGGGCAAGCGAAGAAGAGGCGTCATGAGCTCGATCCCCCGCGCGACCGAGCGGCGGCGCGGGGGATTCCTTGTGGCTTGCATGGTTGGCTTCGGACGCCCGCTTCGAAGAATCGTTTCGATCGGTGCCAGGCAGTCCGAGGTGGCAGAGCGCGAGAACGACAGGCTAGAGCTCGAGCGCTGCGTGGAAGCCGTCGTGGATGGCGCCCTCCAGGTAGCCCACGCCCGACACGTCTCCGATCTCCCGGATCGCGACGCCGGCTCCCTCGAGCGCGGCGCGCGCTCCGGGGTTCGGGCCCAGACCGATCGCGAGGATGACCGTGTCGGCCTCGACCGAGCGGGCCTCGGTGCTGTCCTGCGCGGTGCGCACGTCGAGCTCCACGGCCTTCTCCCCGATCGACCGGACGCGCGCGTTCGCCACCAGCTCGACTCCGTGTCGCCGCAGGTCGTCGAGCACGCGCCAGCGCCTCGGATGCGCCATCTCGAGTCCGAATTTCGGACCCTCCTCGAGGATCGTCACGCGCCTTCCGCGCTCGGCGAGGAACTCCGCCAGCTCGAGGCCGACGAGTCCCCCGCCCAGTACGACCACCTTCTGCCCGACCGGCATGTAGGCGCGGGAGGCCTCACGCAGCTTGCCCGGCGAGGTCGTGATGCCCGTCAGCCGTCCTGCTCGCACGGCGACTCGCCCGAGCAGGGAGAGCTTCCTGGACGCTTCGCCGTCGCCCTGACCCGTCAGCAGCGCCCGGAGGTCGTCGCCGTCGAAGACGTGGTCGCGATCGACACCGGGCAGCTCGGGCTTCGAGCGGCTGGCGCCGGCGGCCAGCAGGACTTCGTCCGGGGCGATCTCGCGAATCGTCTCGGGCGTCACCTCGGTCTCGAGCCGGATGTCGACGCCGAGCTTCTCGACCTGGCCGATCAGCCAATCGAGCAGACGCTCGTTCGGCTCGTAGACGAGCGAGGCGAATCGCAGGGTCCCGCCGAGCTGCGCCGACTTCTCGCAGAGCACCACCTCGTGGCCGCGAAGGCGCGCGAGTCGCGCGGCCTCGAGGCCCGCCGGCCCGCCCCCGACCACCAGCAGCTTCTTCGGGGCCGCAGCCAGCTCGCGCTCGGCGCCCCCGATGGTCGCCTCCTTGGCCGTCATCGGGTTCACGGCGCAGCGCACCGCCCGATCGAAGAAGGGCTGCGCCACGCACGTGTAGCAGTAGATGCAGGGTCGGATGTCCTCGGGGCGTCCCTCTGCGAGCTTCTGCGCGAGCGCGGGGTCGGCGAGCAGCTTTCGGGCCATCGCGATGACGTCGGCCTTGCCGTCGCGGATCAGGCCGTCGGCGACCTTCGGCTCGATGCGGCCGACGGCGATCACCGGGACCGAGACCCGCTGCTTGATCATCGCCGCCTCTTCGACGTACGCGGACTCGGTATGGGTGAGCGGGCCGTCGGTGAAGGCGACGCCCGAGGTGGCGTCGGAGTAGGCGGTGACGTGAATGGCGTCCGCGCCCGCCTCCGCCGCCAGCTCGGCGGTGCGGGCTGCGTCCTCGGGGGTGATGCCGCCGGGGGTGCGGAACTCGCGGCAGTCGATGCGTGCCCAGACGGGGAAATCGGCTCCCGCTCGCTGCTTCGCGGCCCGGATCACCTCGCATAACAGCCGTGCCCGATTCTCGCGGCTGCCGCCATACTCGTCTTCCCGGAAATTCCAGGCGGGCGACAGGAACTCCGAGAGCAGGTAGCCGTGGGCCGAGTGCAGCTCGACGCCGTCGAAGCCCGCGCGTCGGGCGCGCTCCGCGGCGCTCGCGAAGGCGTCGATCACCCAGGCGATGTCGTCGGCGTCGGCCTCCTTGATCGTCGGCCGCTCGCCGCCCGTCGCTTTCATCATCCAGCCGATCTCTTCGCGAGAGAGATCGTTCGCCATGTCGTTGGCGCCCTTGAAGCGCGGCTTCGACGGCATCAGGATCGGGCGACCCTGCTTGGTGTCGAGCCTCGACTGCTTTCCGTGATGGACCATCTGGAGTGCGATCTTCGCGCCGTGTCGATGGACCCGATCGGTCATCTCGCGCAGACCCGGTAGGTGATCGTCGCTCGAGACCGCGAGCTGACGCTGGGCAGTGGCGCCGCGGGGATAGGCGACGGCGGCCACCTCGGTGATGATGAGCCCGACGCCTCCTCGAGCACGCTCCTCGTAGTAGGCGATGATCGGCTCTCGCGCATGGCCGTCTTCTTCGGCGATCTCGACGCCCATCGCGCTCATGGCGATCCGGTTTCGGAGCTGCAGGCCGCCGATCGTGGTGGGGGAGGTCAAATGCTCGTACATGGGTCTCTCCTCTGGAGTCGGGACCATAGAGAATGTCGGCAGTCGGCGTGGCGGCGGGCCTTGCGGGCGACGCATAGACTCTTCCCGAGGCTACATGGACCACGCCGACGGAAGGAGCCACACGCCATGAGGAAGCTCGAGAACAAGGTTGCGCTCGTCACCGGGTCGGGGCGAGGCGTGGGACGCGGAGTCGCCCTCGCGATGGCCGAGGAGGGGGCCGCGATCGGTCTGATCGACCTCGACGCGGAGACCGTGCGGGCGACCACCGAGCTGATCGAGTCCGCCGGCGGGCGGGCCGTCGCCGTGCACGGGGACGTCGCGCGGCGTGCTGACTGCCAGGCGGTGATCGATCGCACGGTCGAGGCCTTCGGGGGGCTCGACGTGCTGGTGAACAATGCCGCGTGGACGCCGACGCCGGGTCTTCGGCTGGTCGACTTCGACGACGCGACCTTCGGTCGGGTGCTCGAGACGAATCTGTGGGCGACGTTCTTCTGCATGCAGATCGCGCATCCCCATTTCCTGGCGCGCGGGGGCGGGGCGATCATCAACTTCGCCAGCGGATCGGGCACGATCGGCAACGAGGCGCAGGGAGCCTACGCCGCCGCCAAGGAAGGCATTCGAGGCCTGTCGCGCACGGCGGCTCGCGAATGGGGACCCGAGGGCATTCGTGTGAACATCGTCTGCCCCTTCGCGAACTCGCCGGGCATGATCGAATGGGCCAATCTCGATCCAGAGGGGCACGCGGCGGCCATCGCGCAGATCCCGCTGCGGCGCGTCGGCGATTGTCGAGACGACGTCGGTCGCGTCTGCGTGTTCCTCGCGAGCGAGGACGCGGCGTACGTGACCGGGCAGACGATGTGGGTCGACGGCGGGTCGGGGTCGGTGCGTTAGGCCGCGTATTGGCCACGACCTGGTATCCCGCGACACGGCCACCCGCGGCACCGCGCGGGAGCGCGAGGATTCCGCCTGCCGGACCGCTGCGATGGAGCGGGACAGCCGCGGCGGGTGCAGGAAATCGGCGACAGATCCGGGTCCGGGGTGTCGCGATCCGACGACAGTTCCCCGAGGCGCGCTGCCAGAAGCGCGCCCGCGCCCGGCATGCGGATTGCGTTGTACGGCCTCCAGGAGGCCATCAAGCCATGCACGACGAGTTCGATTCGTGGAACGATTTCGACCGGGAGATCTTCGATCGGGACATCTTCGACCGGCACGGTCGCGAGGTGCGGGTGCGGCGGCTGCCGAGCCCGGGCATTGCAGCGGTGCTTTCGGTGCTGCTGCCGGGGCTCGGGCACGTCTACGCCGGGCGGCTCTTCGCGGGTGCGCTCTGGTTCCTGCTGGTGAGCTTCGGCTACTGGGCGATCCTGGTGCCCGGCCTGCTTCTCCACGCGATCAGCGTGTGGACCGCCTACCGCGCCGCGGAGGCCGCGGGCGACCCGCGCAGGGCCGAGAAAATCCCGTGAAGTCAGGGGCTTAGGCGAAGACCCGGGGGTTGTCCGGGCGTCCCCGCATCGGTATACACCCTCGTCCGGTCCGCCTCCGCGAAGCGGTCACGCCGGGACGAGGTTCGAGCGATGATTCACGAAATCGATGACGTCCGGATCCAGAGCATCCGTCCGTTGATGGCGCCGGAGATCCTGATCGAGGATCTCCCCGTCAGCGAGAAGCAGAACGAGACGATCTTTGGCGGGCGCCGTGAGATCGAGAAGGTGATCGCCGGCGAAGACGACCGGGTCGTGCTGGTGATCGGCCCCTGCTCGATCCACGATCCCGAGGCGGGACTCGAGTACGCGCGGCGACTCGCTCCGATGCGCGACCAGTACCGCGACCAGCTCGCCATCGTGATGCGCGTCTACTTCGAGAAGCCGCGCACGACGGTCGGCTGGAAGGGCTTGATCAACGACCCTCACCTCGACGGCAGCTTCGCGATCCGCGAAGGCCTGCGCAAGGCGCGGCGCTTCCTGCTCGACGTGACGGAGCTCGGCCTGCCGACCGGCAGCGAGTTCCTCGATCCGATCATGCCGCAATTCTACGCGGACCTGGTTTCGTGGGGCGCGATCGGCGCGCGCACGAGCGAGAGCCAGGTGCATCGCGAGCTCGCCTCGGGTCTCTCGATGCCCGTCGGCTTCAAGAACGGAACCTACGGCACGGTGCAGATGGCGATCGACGCGATCGGCGCCGCCGCCGGTGAACACCATTTCCTGTCGGTCACGAAGCAGGGCATCGCCGGCATCGTCGCCACCAAGGGCAACCCCTTCTGCCACGTCATCCTGCGAGGTGGCAGCAGCGGCCCGAACTACGATCCCGACTCGATCGCGACCGTCCGCGCGCAGCTCGAGAAGGCGGGGCTACCGCCTCGGATCATGGTGGACTGCAGCCATGCCAACAGCGGCAAGAACCACGAGAACCAGCCCGTCGTCGCCGCGTCGGTGGCCGGCCAGATCGCGGGCGGCGATGCTTCGATCTTCGGGCTCATGATGGAGAGCTTCCTGCTCGATGGAAACCAGCCGCATTCGCAGTCCCAGGGCAGCCATGGGCTCGTCTACGGCCAGAGCATCACGGACAAATGCATGAGCTGGGAGCGCACTCTTCCGCTCTTCGACGAGCTGGCCGAGGCGGTCGAGAAGCGTCGGGGGCGTTAGTCGGTCGAATCGACGCATATCAACCGGGCGCTCGATCGGCGTCCGATCTGCACTCAACGGTCCGCACGCAACGGGGAGGTGCTTTCCATGGGCGAGACGAAGACACTCGAATTCTGTACGGCCGAGACCGATGGCCGGATCCTGACCGTCACGATCAACCGTCCGGAGCGCATGAACGCGCTGCATTGGATGGCGAACGAAGAGCTCGCGACGGTCTTCGACGATTTCCAGGCCGACCCCGAGCTGTGGGTCGCGATCATCACGGGCGCCGGTGACCGCGCCTTCTCCGCGGGCAACGACCTCAAGTACCAGGCCCAGGAAGCGGGCGGCGAGATGAAGGCGGGCCCGGCGACGGGCTTCGCGGGGCTCACGGCGCGCTACGACTGCGACAAGCCGGTGATCGCGGCGGTGAACGGCGTCGCGATGGGCGGCGGCTTCGAGATCGCGCTGGCCTGCGATCTGATCATCGCCTCGACCAACGCGACCTTTGCCCTGCCGGAGCCCAAGGTCGGGCTCGCAGCCCTGGCCGGCGGGCTGCATCGCCTGCCGCGTCAGATCGGCCTGAAGCGTGCGATGGGCATGATGCTCACGGGGCGTCGCGTCGGCGCAGAAGAGGGCGAGCGGCTGGGCTTCGTGAACGAGGTCGTGGCGCCCGAGGAGCTGATGGCTGCGGCGCGACGCTGGGCGGATCAGATCGTCGAGTGCGCGCCTCTCTCGGTGCGGGCGACCAAGCAGGCAGCGATGTCGGGGCTCGAGTTCGGGCTGATCGAGGACGCGATGGCGAAGCGCTATCCGGCGATCGCGACGCTCTTCAAGAGCGAGGACTTCGTCGAAGGGCCCCTGGCCTTCGCCGAGAAGCGCGCGCCCCAGTGGAAGGGGCGCTAGTCGACGGGCGCACTGCGGCGCGTGGGCTGCTCGCGTCCCAGGGCGCCTCGTGAAGGGCGGCATCCGAGCCGGCAGCGCCGCGGCCCTGGTCGCGGCGAACATGATCGGGGCGGGCGTCTTCACGACCTCGGGCTTCGCGCTGGCCGATCTGGGGGGTCGCGAGCCGGTCCTGCTGGCGTGGGCGGTGGGCGGCGTGATCGCGCTCTTCGGTGCGCTCTCGTATGCCGCGCTCGCCGAGCGGATCCCCGGCAACGGTGGCGAGTACCTCTTCCTGTCCCGGTCGCTCCATCCTCTGGTGGGCTTTCTCGCCGGCTGGGTCTCCCTGTTTGCCGGCTTCACCGCGCCGATCGCGGTGTCGGCGCATGGCTTCGAGGCCTATCTGGGGGATTCCTTCGGTCTCGAGCTTCCTGCCGGCGTGCTAGGCGCGACGGCGATCGTCGTGTGTGGCTTGATCCACGGGATCCGCCGGGAGGTCGGTCTGCGGGTTCAGGATTCCGCCGTCGCGGCGAAGATCCTGGCGATGGTCGCTTTCATCGTGATCGGCGGAGGCATTCTGCTGACAGGCGGGGGCGGAGAGCGCGAGACGCTCGAAGCCGGCGGGCTCCCGACGGCCGCCAGCGGGCCCTCGCTGTCGGCCTTTGCCGTCACGCTGGTCTGGATCTCGTTCGCCTACTCGGGCTGGAATGCGGCGGTCTACGTCGCGGGTGAGCTCGAGCAATCGGAACGAACCATGCGGCGTGCCGTCGTGTGGGCGACGCTGGGTGTGACGCTGCTCTATCTGGGGCTGAATGCAGTCTTTCTGTGGGGCGCGCCGGTCGCTTCGCTCGCGGGCAAGGCCGAGGTCGGGGCGGTCGCAGCGGAAGCGATCGGTGGGCCGGGTCTTCGGGCGGCGCTCTCGGGGCTGGTGGCGTTCGCGCTCGCGACGTCGATCTCGGCCATGGTGATGGTCGGCCCGCGCGTCTACGCGCAGATGGCGGCGGACGGGCTGTTTCCGGCTCGGCTCGTGCCTGGAGACGAGGTGCCGCGGGGGGCGATCGCGCTGCAGGTGGGCCTGGCGCTGGTCGCCTTCTTCGTCGCGGAGCTGCGCGAGCTGATGTCGTACGTCGGCTTCCTGCTAGGCCTGTCCACGGCAGCGACGGTCGGCTGTCTCTTCCTGCCGGATCCAGCGGGCGCGGACACATCGCGGGCGGCCCCGGGCATGCCCTGGATCCCGGGCCTCTTCATCGTCGCGACGCTGGGCAGCTCGATCTTCATGCTCCTGCGCGAGCCCGCCCAGGCGGGCGCCGGCCTGCTGACCCTGCTGGTCGGTGTCGTCGTCTATCGCGTCGAGCGACGGCTTCGCGCGAACGCGAGCCCGGATTCCGCCTGAGAGAAGCGTTCGGCTCGGCCCGCACGCGCCGCCTGCGGCGACGGTGTCGATGCGAGCGTCGAGCGGCGTGACCCGCTCTCGCCTGATCGCTCAAGCGGCCTCGAGCTCGACCGGAATGCCATTCGCGACGCTCGTGCCCGAGGGCACGTCGAGCGGCCCGTCGTCGGTCAGCGCGTTGGCGTTCACCCCGGGCTGTCTCTTCGCGGCGACGCCGAGACGACTTCCCGCGGCATCGTGCCCGAACCCATGCGGCAGACTCACGACGCCGGGCATCATCTCGTCACTGACCTCGACCGCCACGACGACCTCGCCGACCCGGGAGCGCAGTCGCGCCATCGCGCCATTCGATACGCCATGTCTGCTGGCGTCGTCGGGATGCACGAGCAGCGTGCAGCGAGGCCGCCCCTTCGCGAGATTCGGCAGATTGTGCAGCCACGAGTTCATGTTGCGGGGCTGCCGGCGGCCGATCAAGCGCAGCCCGTCCGGCTTCTCATAGCCCGCCTTTCGCTCGGCAAGCCGCGCGACGTCCCTCGTGATCAGCGGATCGGCCAGCTGGATGCGTCGCCCCGGCGTCCGCAGGATCTCGGGAAATCTCGGCTCGAGCGGTCCGAGATCGATCGCAGCCCGCGCGGCCTTGAGCTTGGCGAGGTCCAGGCCGTCGGGATTCTGGCCGAAATGATCGCCGTAGGGGCCGCAGCGCAGCTGCAGCTCGACCAGCCGCATCGGCCCGGGCGCCGGGTCGAGCTGCGCGACGACGTCGTCGACGTCGAGTCCGAGCTTGCCGGCGAAGCGCGTCGCGTTCTGCATCAGGTTGAGGTCATCGAAGGCTTTGGGATCTGCGCCGTTCAGCCGCGCGGCGAGCTCGAGGTAGACCTCCCACGAGCGCTTCTCGCCGGGCTCGGGAGGGAAGACCTGCTCGCTGTACCGCACGTGATTGCGGATCGCCGTCGACTGGCAGAGGAAGTCGAAATTCTCGTGCTCGAGCTGCGGCGCCGTCGGCAGGATCAGGTCCGCATGACGCGTCGTCTCGTTCAGGTAGATGTCGACGGCGACCATGAACTCGAGGCCTTCGAGTCCGCGCGCGATGCGGTCGCCCGCCGGCATCGAGAGTACGGGGTTTCCGCAGGTGATCACGAGGGCGCGTACGCGACGCTCGCCCGCTGCCTCGGGATCGAGCTCCTCGGCGAACGAAGACGCGGGCAGGTGTCCGTCGATCGTGGGCAGTCCGCGCGCCGCGGTCTTGTAGGGCCCGATCGCGATCGGCGGCATCGGATTGCCCGCCTCGTGCTGCCCCGTCGCCGGCCGCGGGAACATCATGCCGCCCGGCTCGTCGTAGCGACCGAGCAGGATGTTCACGACGTCGACGAGCCAGCTGGCGAGGGTGCCGAACTCGACCGTGCAGGTGCCGATCCGTCCGTAGACGCAGGCGCGAGGATGCGCGGCCAGCTCGTGGGCGATGCGGCGGGTGGTCTCGGCGGCGATGCCGGTGGCCTTCGCGGTGGCTTCGGGGCTGAACTCGCGGGCGAGCTCGCGGATCTCCTCGACGCCGTCCGTAAACGCTTCGAAGCGGCCGAGCCTGACGAGGTCGTCCTCGAAGAGGACGTGCGCCAGCGCGAACAGGAAGTAGGCGTCGCTGCCCGGACGGATGAAGAGATGCTCGTCCGCGAGCTCGGCGCTCTCGCTGCGCCGCGGATCGACGACGACGAAGCGTCCGCCGCGGCTCTGGATCGCCTCGAGTCGCTTCTTCACGTCGGGCGCCGACATCAGGCTGCCCTGCGATACGACCGGGTTGCCGCCCAGGCACAGGAAGTAGTCGCATCGATCCAGGTCCGGGATCGGCAGGATCGATCCCTTGCCGAAGAGCACGCGCGAGGTGAAGAGCTTCGGGAAATGATCCATCGTGGCGGCCGAGAACATGCGCGGCGTGCGGAGCGACTCGAGGATGAAGCGGTTGTAGAGCAGGCAGCCCACGTCGAAGCCGCTCGGGTTGCCGATGTAGACGCCTAACGTGTCGTTGCCGTATCGCTGCTGGAGCTCGCCGATTCGGCTGGCCGCCAGATCGAAGGCCTCGTCCCAGGAGATCTCCTCCCAGTCGCCTGTGGCGGTCTTGCGGATCGGGCGCTTCAGACGATCCGGATCCTCGAAGACGCCCTTCATGGCCGTCGCCTTCGGGCAGAGGTGCCCCCGGCTGATCGGGTCGTCCCGATTGCCTTCGATGCGCAGCACCTTCCGCTCGTCGCGGTCGGCGAGGATGCGCAGGCCGCAGCTGGCCTCGCAGATCGAGCAGGAGCGGTGGAACCAGCGGGCGGCCATCAGCCGACCTCGAGCACGACTTCACGCAGCACGGCCAGGCCGTGATCGACCTCCTCGGCCGTGATCGTGAGCGGCGGCGCGAGCCGCAGCACGTTGCCGCCGGCCGAGATCACGAGCACGCCGCGCTCGCGACACGCATCGATGATCGCTGCCGGTGGCTTTGGGAGGGCGAGCCCGCGCAGCAGCCCTCGTCCGCGCGCTTCCAGCACGCGTGCGGGCCCGGCCTCGGCCGCGATCGCCTCGAGACCAGAGCCCAGGCGTTCGCCCATCGACTTCGCATGGTCGAGCACGCCCCCTTCGAGCAGCGCGTCGAAGACCGCCACCGCCACCGCGCAGGCGAGCGGGTTGCCGCCGAAGGTGGACGCGTGCGTGCCGGGGATCAGCGCCTTCGAGAGCACCCGCGTCGTGGCCATCGCGCCGATCGGGATGCCGCCCCCGAGTGCCTTGGCGAGGGTCATCACGTCGGGGACGACGCCTTCCTGCTCGTGTGCGAAGAGCGTGCCGGTGCGGCCCATGCCGACCTGCACCTCGTCGAAGATCAGCAGGCAGCCGTTCTCGTCAGCCAGGTCGCGCAGCCCCTTCAAGAAGCCGGGTGCCGGGAGTCGCACGCCGCCTTCGCCCTGGATCGGCTCGACCAGGATCGCCGCGGTTCGCTCGGAGAGCAGTGCACGCACCGCCTCGAGGTCGTTCCAGGGCGCGTGATGGAAGCCGGGGACCATCGGCTCGAAGCCCTTCCAGTAGGCGGGCGTGCCGGTGGCGGAGACGGTGAAGAGCGTGCGGCCGTGGAAGCCGCCTTCGAAGGCGATGATCTCGAAGCGGTCGCGACCGTGGTCGCGGTGGTGTCGGCGCGCGAGCTTCATCGCCGCTTCGTTGGCCTCGGCGCCCGAGTTGCAGAAGTAGACGGCTTCGGCGAAGGAGTTCCCGGTGATCCGCTCGGCCAGGCGGATCTGTGGCTCGGTCGTGTAGAGATTCGACACGTGCCAGAGCTTGGCGGCCTGCGCGTCGAGGGCGGCACGCAGCTTCGGGCTCGCGTGGCCCAGGGTCGCGGTCGCGATGCCTCCCATCAGGTCGAGGAAGGCGTTGTCCTCTGCATCGTAGAGCCAGGAGCCTTCGCCCCGGACCAGGGCGATGGGCTGCGGTGCGTAGTTCCCGACGAGGACTTGCTTGCCCCGGGCGGCGATTTCGGCGTTGCTGGTCATGGTGATCGGCTCTCGGCTTCCCACTCGCGCGGGAGCGGCGCGTTCTGGGGACTCCCTCGGGACGCTCGCCCGAAGGCCGCACACGGGCGGACCCTGGAATCAAGTCGATACTATACGCGCTTCGGCCCATCCGGGGATGAGGCGGCGGGCGCGCGAGAGAGGCAAGCGTGATCGAAGAAGTCGGAGCAGGCATCTGGACCGTCTCTGCACCGCTCTCGCTGATGGGCGCGGAGCTCGGAACGCGCATGACGATCGTGCGTCTCGGGACGGACGGGCTGGCTCTGATCGCGCCGATCGCGATCGACGAGGCGCTGTCGGCCCGGCTCGCCGAGCTCGGTCGCGTCGAGGCGCTGATCGCGCCGAACGCCTTCCATCATCTCTATTTCCTGGCCGCGGCCGACCGCTATCCGGACGCGGTCTGCTTCCTGGCCGAGGGCGTCGAGAAGAAGCTCGGCCGGCGTCCGCCCGGCGCGCGGGACCTGGGACCGGGGCCGGACCCTCTGTGGGCTGCCGAGCTCGAGCAGACGGTGCTCGGCGGCACACCGCTCACCAACGAGGTGATCTTCTTCCATCCGTCGTCGAGGACGCTGGTGCTGACCGATCTCTGCTTCAACTTCGATCCAGCGCCGGGCGGCTGGACCGGGCTCTTCCTGCGGCTGGCCGGCGGCCACGGCAAGCTCGCCGTGTCCCGGCTGATGCGCGCCGGCATGAGGGACAAGCAGCAGGTGCGCACGACGATCGACCGGATTCTCGAGTGGGATTTCGAGAAGATCATCGTGGCGCACGGGCATAACCTCCTGGCGAACGGCCGGGCGCGATTCGAGCAGGCGATGCGAGATGTCTAGGCGATTCGAGGTGCTGTC